>Ga0302178_10002552_pt1 | contig 14340 bp, 11 predicted proteins | sample I_Palsa_E1_3_FD_198790 | JGI IMG/M metagenome (GOLD analysis project Ga0302178, IMG submission 198790) | Peat permafrost microbial communities from Stordalen Mire near Abisko, Sweden - I_Palsa_E1_3 | ecosystem: Environmental > Terrestrial > Soil > Palsa > Peat permafrost | place: Sweden... | reverse complement strand
CCGGGTTTACGAACTCGCGAAGGAGTTCGGTGTTGAGAGCAAGGCCGTCATGGTCAAGCTCAATGAGATGGGCGAGTTCGTAAGATCAGCATCCTCGACGATTGAGGCGCCCGTGGTCAGGCGGCTGAAGGAGGCGTTCGCCTCCAAGGCAACCGAGCAATCGGCCCAGGGGTCTAGGCCCAAGCCAGCAGCATCATCTGCGCCGCGGGCCGGAACGGCACCAGCGGCTTCCTCCAGTCCTGCGTCTGGCGCGGGTTCTGCCGCCGGCGCCCGTCCGGGCGCCGGGCCGCGACCTGATGTCGGCGCCGGCACGGCCTCTCGCGATGACCGCGCGGCGGCCGCGGCCGCCGGAGCGGCACCTGCTGTCCCGTCGGCTCCGATCGCGCCTGAGGGAGCGAACGGGGCGGCCAACGGGACCGCGGACCGCCGGAGCGCGACCGCACCCGACGCGCCCGCCAACGGCTCTCCCGGCGTTTCCGGGGGAGCGGCTGACGGAGCGGCGCGCCGGCTGCCGCCGGTTGCGCCCTCACCCGCGTCCCGGCCCGGTGCGGGCGGCGACCCGACGACTGCGGGGACCCCCGGCGGTTCAGGGGCTCCGCGGGTTCCGGGACCACCGCGGACCCCGGCTACCCCGGCGGACTTCAGAAGTCCGGGGACCAGCCAGGCCCGCCCTTCAGCCCCGCGGCCCGCTGTCCCCGGGGGCTCTGCCGGGCCCGGGGGGTCTACGGGTTCTGGGGGGCAGCGTCCCGCAGGCTCCGGTGCTCGCCCCGACCAGCCGGGCCACGCCGCGGGAGCATCCGGGGCCGCTGGGTCCAGGCCATCCACTCCTAGGACTTCGGGACCAGGTGCGCCCCGGTCGGGTGCGCCCAGGCCGGGTGGATCGGGCCCCCGTCCCGGTGGTAGCCCGCGTCCCGGTCCACGGCCGGGTAACAACCCGTTCAGCTCGACCGCCACTGGCATGGGTTCGGCGCCTCCGGCTAGGCCTCAGGCGCCAGCCGGGCCAAGCCAGCCGGGTGCACCTGGCCGCCCGGGACAGCCGGCCGGTGCCGCCGGTGCCCCCAGCAGTCCCGGCAGTTTTGCCGGTCCTCGTCCTGCAGGACGAGGACCGGGTAGGCCCGGCGGCCCGTCCGATGGCGGGTTCTCGGGTCCGCGTCCCGGCGGACCGCGTCCTGGCGGTCCCCGGCCGAGCCCGATGAACATGCCGTCTCGCCCGGCTCCGTCCGGTGCCGGGCGTGGTGGCCCCGGCGGCGCAGGCCGCAGTGGTCCTGGTGCCGGGGCTGGTACCCGGCCCGGTGGCGGCGGTGGCGGTGGCGGCGGTGGTGGCCGCGGTCCCGGAGCCGGCGGTCCGCGGACCGGCGGCGCCCCGGGTGCGGGCGCGCCCCGCGCCGGTGTCGGCGGCGGTCCGCCCCGTCCGGGTGGCGGTCGCGGCCGGAGCGGCACCCAGGGTGCCTTCGGGCGCCCGGGCGGGCGCCCGTCGCGGGGCCGGAAGTCGAAGAAGCAGCGGCGTCAGGAATTCGACAACATGCAGGCGCCGTCGATCGGCGGCGTCTCGGTTCCGCGCGGCAACGGCCAGGTGGTCCGGCTGTCCCGCGGCGCGTCGTTGAGCGACTTCGCCGACAAGATCGGCGCGAACCCCGCGTCGCTGGTGCAGGTCATGCTGCACCTCGGCGAGATGGTGACCGCTACTCAGTCGGTCAACGACGAGACCCTTCAGTTGCTCGGCGCCGAGCTGAACTACAACATTCAGGTCGTCTCCCCCGAGGAAGAGGACCGGGAACTGCTCGAGTCGTTCGACATCGAGTTCGGCGAGGACGAGGGCGAGGACACCGACCTGGTGGCCCGTCCGCCGGTCGTCACGGTCATGGGCCATGTCGACCACGGCAAGACCAAGCTGCTCGACGCGATCAGGAACACCAACCTGCAAGCCCGCGAGGCCGGCGGCATTACCCAGCACATCGGCGCCTACCAGGTCACCACCGAGGTCGACGGCGAAGAGCGCAAGATCACCTTCATCGACACCCCGGGGCACGAAGCCTTTACGGCCATGCGGGCCCGCGGGGCCGAGACCACGGACCTGGTGGTTCTCGTGGTCGCGGCCGATGACGGGGTGAAGCCGCAGACCACTGAGGCCCTGAACCACGCGCAGGCCGCGGGCGTGCCCATCGTGGTGGCGGTCAACAAGGTCGACAAGGAGGGCGCTGACCCGGCCCGGGTGCGGGCCCAGCTGACCGAGTACGGGCTCGTCGCGGAGGAGTTCGGCGGTGACACGCAGTTCGTGGACGTGTCCGCGACCAAGCGCACCGGGATCACCGAGCTGCTCGAGGCGATCGTCCTGACCGCCGACGCCTCGCTCGACCTGCGGGCCAACCCCAAGCAGGACGGGCAGGGCGTGGCCATCGAGGCCCATCTGGACAAGGGCCGCGGCCCGGTGGCTACTGTGCTGGTCCAGCGCGGCACGCTGCACGTCGGCGACTCGATCGTCTGTGGCGAGGCGTTCGGCCGGGTCCGGGCCATGCTGGACGAGAACGGCGACCAGATCAGCGAGGCGCCGCCATCGCGGCCGGTGATGGTGCTCGGCCTGACCGCCGTGCCCGGCGCGGGCGACAACTTCCTTGTCGTCTCCGACGACCGGATGGCCCGGCAGATCGCCGAGCGCCGGGAGGCTCGCGAGCGCATCGCCCAGTTCGCCCAGGGCCGTCGGCGGGTCACGCTCGAGGACCTGGACCAGGCGTTCAAGGCCGGTGAGCGTGAGGAACTGCTGCTCATCATCAAGGGCGACGTGTCCGGTTCGGTGGAAGCCCTGGAGGATGCACTGCTCCAGCTCGATGTCGGCGAAGAGGTCAGCCTGCGGGTGATCGGCCGCGGCGTCGGTGCGATCACGCAGGACGACGTCAACCTGGCCATCGCCTCGGACGCGGTAATCATCGGCTTCAACGTCCGGCCGGCTGGCCGGGCGGGCGAGCTGGCGCAGCGCGAGGGCGTGGATATCCGCTACTACTCGATCATCTACCAGGCGATCGAGGAGGTCGAGGCCGCGCTCAAGGGCATGCTCAAGCCCGAGTTCGTCGAGGCTCAGCTCGGCACGGCGGAGATCCGCGAGGTCTTCCGGGTGCCGCGGATCGGCAACGTGGCCGGCTGCATCGTGCGCAGCGGGACGATCCACCGCAGCAGCAAGGCGCGGCTGATCCGGGACGGCGTGGTGATCTCCGACAACCTGACAGTGGACTCGCTGCGCAGGTTCAAGGAGGACGCGACCGAGGTCCGCGAGGGCTACGAGTGCGGTATCGGCGTCGGCTACAGCGATATCAGGATCGGCGACACGATCGAGACCTTCGAGATGAGGGAGATACCGAGGACCTGACCAGGTACCCGTCGGGCCCACCCCATAACGCCTAAATCGGGCCCGCCCAAATCGGCCCGAGCCTACTCGGGCCGAGCGGGCGGGCCGAGCTAGGTGGGCAGGATCGGAGTGATGCCGTGTACGTTGCCGCGCTGACGCTTGACGTCCTGCTTGGCGATGTGCATTCGCTGAAGGGCAAGCGGGGCGTCGTCCGGCCGCTGGTCGCTGAGCTACGCCGGTGCTATCCGGGTGTCGCGGTCGCCGAGACCGGGCACCTGGATCTGCACCGGCGGGCCGAGATAGGCGTGGCCGTGGTATCGGCGACGGCAGGTAACGCGATGAGCGTGCTCGCCGAGTGCGAAGCTCTGGTGGCCCGGCGCCCTGAGATCGAGCTGCTGTCGGCACGGCAGCGGCTGTTCAACGAGGAGGAGTGACGGCATGGACGCCGCGAGGGCGCGCAAGCTCGCCGACAGGATCAGCCAGATCGTCGCGGAAATGCTGGAACGGCGGATCAAGGACCCACGCCTCGGCTTCATCACCGTCACCGAGGCCAGGCTGACCAACGACCTCCGCGAGGCCACCGTGTTCTACACGGTGTACGGGTCCGACCAGGAACGGGCGGACACGGCGGCGGCCCTGCACAGTGCGACCGGCATCATCCGATCCGAGGTGGGACGCCAGCTCGGCTTGCGCCATACCCCATCGCTCGAGTTCGTCGCCGACGTGATCCCGGCGGAGGCCAAGCGAATCGAGGACCTCGTTACCCTGGCCAGGACCGCCGACGAGGAGCTCGCCCGCAGCCGCGACGGCGCGGTTTACGCCGGCGATCCCGACCCTTACCGCAAGCCCGCGGAGGAATCCGACGAGGCCAGCGACGACGAATGAATGACGACCGGCGAGCGGGAAACAGAGCATGAGCGTTCCGAGCGGGCTCGTCATCGTGGACAAACCCGGCGGCATCACGTCGCATGACGTCGTGGCCCGGATCCGGCGGCTGGCCGGAACCAGGAGGGTCGGGCACGCGGGCACCCTGGATCCGATGGCGACAGGCGTCCTGGTGGTCGGCGTGGAGAAGGCCACGAGGCTGCTCGGCTACCTGACCCTGACCGAGAAGGAATACGCCGCCACGATCAGGCTCGGCCAGTCCACCAGCACCGATGACGCGGAAGGCGACGTCACGAGCACGGCGTCGGCGGTGGACGTTGCCGCGGAGACCCTGGCGAAGGCGGTAGCCGGCCTGACCGGCGAAATCCAGCAGGTTCCGCCCGCGGTCAGCGCCATCAAGGTCGAGGGCCAGCGCGCTTACCGGCTGACCAGGGCGGGTGCCGCTCCGGAACTGGCGCCCAGGCCGGTGACGGTCTACGAGTTCGCGGTCACCTCGGTGCGTCTCCTCAGGGAGGACGGGCTGATGGATCTCGACGCGACCGTCCGCTGCTCGAGCGGCACGTACGTCAGGGCGCTGGCTCGTGATCTCGGTACGGCCGTCGGTACCGGCGGGCACCTGACCCGGCTGCGCCGCACCCGGGTGGGCGGGTACGGCATAGACCAGGCTCACACCCTGGATCAGCTGGCGGAAAACCTCGAGGTGCTGCCGTTGGCCCAGGCGGCGTCGGCGGCGTTCCCGGGCCGTCAGCTGACCGCGGACGAGGCCCGGCGCCTCGCCCACGGCGGCCGTCTCGCGGCGACCGGAGGCGCCGATGCCGCCACAGGCGCCGGTGTCGCCGGTGCTGCCGCCGTCATCGACCCGCGGACCCCCACGGCTGCCTACGCGCCTGACGGCACGCTGATCGCCTTGCTGACCGAAGAGTCAGGGCAGGCCCGGCCGCTCGTCGTCTTCGCATGAGGGCGTGCTCGCGCCGGTCACGCGTGGTTAACGTGTCGGTCCTAACCTGATCGCGACCCGCAGCCGGTGATGGTTAGGCTTGGGGTCTGGCGACGAAGGAGGAACGGGGATCGTGTACCGCTGGTACGGCTTGGCCGAAGTGCCTTCCGGCTGGGGTGCGTGCGTCGCGACGATCGGCGAGTTCGACGGCGTGCATCGCGGCCACCAGCGCATCGTCGACCGGGCCGGTGAGATCGCCCGGGCCAGGAACCTCCCGGTCGTGGTGATCACCTTCGACCCGCACCCGGACGAGGTCATCAGGCCGGGCTCGCACCCGCCGCTTCTCACCACCTCGCGGCGGCGGGCGGAGCTGCTGGGCGGCCTGGGCGCCGACGCCGTCCTCGTACTCCCGTTCAGCCTGGAATTCTCCCGGCTCAGCCCGGATGAGTTCGTCCGGGTCGTCTTGTCCGAACGGCTGCACGCGGCGGCCGTGGTGGTGGGGGAGAACTTCCGGTTCGGCCACAAGGCGGCGGGTGACGTGCCGCTGCTCGGCCAGCTCGGCGAGAAGTACGACTTCGCCGCCGAGGGCGTCCCGCTGCTGGTGGTCGACGGCGTGACGATTTCCTCGACCTACATCAGGGAGCGCCTGGCCGCCGGTGACGTGGCCGCCGCTGCCCATGTCCTCGGCCGCCCGCACCGGGTGGAGGGCGTTGTCGTCCGCGGGCACATGCGCGGCCGGGGACTCGGCTTCCCGACCGCGAACCTGGAGACTCCGCCGCACACGGCTACTCCCGCCGACGGCGTCTACGCCGGCTGGCTGACGAGCCTGGACCTGGACGGATCAGAGATCAGCCGCTGGCCGGCGGCGATTTCGGTCGGCACCAACCCGACCTTCGGCGCTGGGGACCGGACCGTCGAGGCGTACGCGCTCGACCGGGACGACCTAGACCTCTACGGGACTCATGCCGCGATCGACTTCACCGCCAGGCTCCGCGGCACCGAGCGCTTCGACTCCGTTGAGGCCCTGGTCGCCCAGATGCGCCAGGACGTGGATCAGGCCCGCGCCCTGACCACCGGCTGACGCGTTCTGGCCGTCGTCGGCCCGATCACAGCGCCGCGTAGACTCCCCGTTCGAAGTCGTTGTACAGCTTGACCGCCTCGGGCGTCACGAACGGCAGGAAGTTGCTGTAGATGGACCCGCACACGCCGGCCGTGCGGTCTACCCAGAACTGGGTGTTGCACAGGCCCGCCCAGGCTCCGGACCAGGCGCGGCGCATGCCGGGGATATCCGCGGTGTTGAGCAGCAGGCCATAGCCCCACTTGAAGCCGGGGCCTGCGGTGAAGGTGCAGGCCGCCGCGGGGTCGGCGGTCGGCAGCTCGGCCGGGAAATCCAGCTCGCCGATCTGGTTGGTGAAGGCCGCGTCCACCGTGTCCTGCCGCAAGATCCTGGTGCCGTCGAGCTCGCCGCCGCGCAGCAGCGCCCGCTCGAACTTGATGTAGTCGCTCGGCGGCCCGTAGAGCCCGTGCCCGCCGGCCCAGTAGTCCGGCTCTTGGTTCAGGACCTCGCCGACCGAAATCCAGGTACCGTCCTCGCCCTTGACGTGGACCGGGGTGGAATTCGGCCGCTGGTCGTCGTTCATCAGGAACGTGGTCTGGTCCATGCCGAGTGGTCCGGTGATGCCCTGCTTGATGGCGACGTCAAGACCGACGCCGGTCACCGCCTCGATGACCTTGCCCAGCCAGTCGTAGTTGATGCCGTAGATGAACGCCTCACCCGGGTCCGCCAGCATCGGGGCGGTGAAGGAGGCCGCCGATCCCGCGACGACGTTCGGCACCCCGGTGATCGTCTCCCAGCGCACCAGCCGCTCGCTCAAGAACCAGTAGCCGAAGCCGGCCGTGTGCGTGATCAGGTTCTTGACGGTGGCCTGTCGGGCCGGGGGCCTCAGTATCGGTGCGTCCCCGTCGAATCCGGTCATGACCTGCACCTTGGCGAACTCCGGCAGGTAGTCGACGACCGGCGCGTCCAGGTCGAGATTGCCCTGCTCCATCTGCTGGAGCGCGGCCACCGCGCAGGGCGTCTTGGTCATGGACATGATCCGGAACACCGTGTCCACGGTGACCGGATCGCTCTGGCCGGCTTCCCGTGGGCCTGCCGCACCCTGGTAGATAACGCCGTCGCGGTCGGCCGCTATCGCGGCGACCTGTGGTACGGCACCGGAGTCCACCGCGTCCTGCAGTACCTTGTCGATGGCCGTCCCGTCGAAAGCAGTGCTCATGAGTGACCTCCTATGTCGAACTACGCCGTTCACGTGGTGGCCGCTCAGGCGGCAACTCCCTCATACCATGCCATAGCCACGGCGGCTCGTCTCATTCTGAACCCGGCTATCCGGCCGGTTAGGCCGCTGCCAGCACGGCTTCGAGAGCGGACCGCAGCGGAGCCAGCCGCTGCGCTGCGGCGCGGCGGGCCGCGGCGAGCGAGCGGCCCGTGAGCGGCTCGGTGATCTCGAGGTAGCACTTGATCTTCGGTTCGGTACCGCTCGGACGAAGCACGACGCGGGCACCGGGCAGCCGGAAGATCAGCACATCCGCGGCCGGCAGCGGCAGGCCATCCGCTCCGGGGCCGCCCGGGCTACCGGCCAGGTCGACCATGCCGGCGACCGGCTCGCCGCCGAACTCTGCCGGGGGATCGGCCCTGAGCCGGCTCATGATCCTGGCCGGCTCGGCGGTCCGCAGCGTGAGCTGGGACGTCAGGTGCACGCCGTGCACCGTTTCCAGCGCGTCGTAGACCTCGAGCACCGACCGCCCGGCGGCCCTGGCGCTGGTCGCCAGCCAGAGCATGGCCAGTGCGGCGCCGATGCCGTCCTTGTCGCGCACCACGTCGCCGACCGCGTAGCCGAGCGCCTCCTCGTAGCCGAAGACGAAGCGGGTCCCGGGTCGGCCATCGGCCGCCCGGGCGATCCATTTGAACCCGGTCAGGGTCTCCGCGTATCCGGCGCCGGCTGCCGCCGCGATCTTGGCCAGCAGGGTCGAGGAGACGATAGTGGAAGCCACCAGCCGCGTCCGCGGCGCGGCTTGCGCCGCCGTTCGCTCCAGCAGGCTGGCGCCGAGCAGCGCGCCGACCTGGTCCCCGGTCAGCACGCGCCAGTCGCTCGCGGCGGTGGCCGAGAGGGCGGTGGCCGAGAGGGCGGTGGCCGAGAGGGCGGTGCCGTCCGCAGGTTCGGGTACGGCCACGGCCAGCCGGTCGCCGTCCGGATCGCTGGCCACGACAAGCTCGGCCCCGAGCCGCCGGGCATCAGCCAGCGCCAGATCGAGGGCGCCCGGCTCCTCCGGGTTGGGAAACGCGACCGTCGGGAAATCCGGATCGGGTTCAGCCTGAGCCGCCACCACATGCGGAGACGCGAAGCCCGCCTGCCGGATAGCCCGCAGCATGAGGTCCCCGGCCACCCCGTGCATCGGCGTATAGACCACGTTCAGCGCAGGCCCGAGAACAGCGCCCGCCGCTCCGGGTCCGGCCGCTCCGGGTCCGGCTGCTCCGGGTCCGGCCGCCACGGGGACGACCGCGTCGAGGTACGCCTGAGCCACCTCGTCGCCGTGCCGGATGATCAGCGGGCTCGCGGCCTCGGCGAGCGGAATCTGTGCCAGCGGCCCGACGCTGGCGATCCGCTCCTCGATCTCGGCATCGACGGGCGGTATCACCTGGGCGCCGTCGCTCAGGTAGAGCTTGTACCCGTTGTCGGCCGCCGGGTTGTGGCTCGCGGTGATCATCACGCCGACCGCCGTGCCTAGCTGCCGGACCGCGAACGCGAGTAGGGGAGTGGGGCACGGCCGCGGCAGCAGGTGCACCGCGATACCCGTCCCGGCCAGCACCCCCGCCACCTCGTCAGCGAAGTCCGCCGACCGGTGCCGCGCGTCGCACCCCACCACGACGCCGGTGCCGTTGCCCGCTGCGTCGGCACCAGATTCCAGCAGCCAGTCAGCCACGGCCGCGGTCGTGGCCTTTACCACGGCCCGGTTCATCCGGTTCGGCCCCGCGGCGACCGCACCACGCAGCCCGGCCGTCCCGAACCGAAGCCGCCCCGCGAATCGATCTCGCAATTCAGCGACCGCCTCAGCGCCCGGACCCGAATGTGTCCCCCCGCCGACATCCGCGCGATCAAGCAGCGCCCGCAGCTCAGCTCGGTCGCCCAAGTCGGGGTCATCCGCGATCCAGGCCTCGACCTCAGCCCGGAAGCCAGCCTCAATCGTCACTTCCACGCCCTCTTTCACTCGCCCCCATCGCGTACGGAAAGATCTTGGAGCATTTTGGCTTCGTGGAAGATTGTGGACGATAGCCCCCAAAAGTTTCCGTAGAGCCAAAATCTTCCGCGCAAATCCGCCTGAATCCCGCGTGGAAGACCCCTCCGCCGCCCCACTCGCACCGAGAGCGGAACTCGCACCGAGAGCCCGTTCGCAGCGAGAGCCCCACTCGCAAACCAGAGCCCCATTCGCGATCAGAACCTCACCCCGTCAGGTCCCTCTCGCCGAAGAAGCCACACGCGCGGCGCAAACCGGATCCCGCGTAGATGCCGAACCACAGCAATTTACGCCTTGACGTAGGGGATGCCTTCCGCCCTGGGGCCGCGGACCTTGCCGACCAGGCCGGCCAGCACGATGATCGTCACGATGTAGGGGGTCATCAGCAGCAGGTTCGACTGGATCGGGACGTTGATCGTGGACAGGATCGACTGCAGCTGCGAGGTGAAGCCGAACAGCAGCGCCGCCGCGATCGCGCCGAACGGCGTGTACCGGCCGAAGATCATCGCGGCCAGCGCGATGTAGCCCTCGCCGGAGGACATGTCCTTGCCGAACGAGCCCACCGAGCCGATCGTGAAGTAGGCCCCGCCGACGCCGGCCATCACCCCGGCCACGATGACGTTGCGGTACCTCATCGCGATGACACCGATGCCCACGGTGTCGGCCGCCACCGGGTGCTCGCCGATGGCCCGGGTGCGCAGGCCCCACCGGGTGGAGAACAAGCCCACCTGGACGCCGGCCAGCGCGAGGTAGGTGAGGTACAGGAAGATCGTCGAGTCGAAGAAGACCGGCCCGATGATCGGGATGTCGCCGAGCAGCGGGATCTTGATCGAAGAGAACGTCGCGGGGGAGTTCCAGGTGTTGGCGTTGGGCACCATGAGGTCGTCGTACAGGTACCCGGTCAGGCCCAGGATCAGCGTGTTGATCACCACGCCGAGGACCACCTGGTCCACCCGGTAGCCGATGGCGAACCAGCCGAGCAGCGCCCCGACCAGGCACCCGGCCAGTGCACCACTGAGCAGGCCCAGCCAGAGCGAGCCGGTGGCGCTGGCCACGATCGCGGCGGTGAACGCGCCGAGCAGCAGCTGTCCTTCGATGGCGACGTTGATCACCCCGGACCGTGAGCAGACCACGCCGGTCAGCGCGCCGAGCATGATCGGGATCGACCCGGCCAGCGTGCCCTGCAGCAGGTTCACGACGTTGAACGCGGTGGTCAGCCCGGCGTCGGCCCAGCACAGGAGCGCGATGATGAACAGGAACACGACCACGGCTATGGCCACCCGCCGCAACACCTTGCCGAACGGCAGGAACGCGCGGGCCACCGCGATCGCGATCGTGATCCCGCCGCACACGTAGCAGGTGACGGCGGCGGGTAGCGACAGGTTCGGCACGCTCACCTTGGCGAACGGCTGGGAGAACGCGAACGTCGCGTCGCCCTTGTGGGTGAAGTAGCCGAGCACGAAGATGTCGATCAGCCCGAAGAGCAGGAACGTTGCGGGCGCGAGCCAGCGGCGGAAGGTGCTGACCGGAGCGGTCCCGGTGGCCAGGACGGGCAGTTCGCGCTCGGTGACGGTCATGCGTTCCACCCCCTCGACAGCACCACGAGGACGCCGCCCGCCCCCCGCAGTCGGAAGATCGTCCGGATCAGCGGTGGCGCGGCGACGAACAGCACCACCACCGCCTCCAGCACCTGGACCATGTCCACCGGGGTGCCGGTGACCGACTGCATCAGCGGTGCCCCGGCGTGCAGCGCCCCGAACAGCAGGCCCGCGAGGACGACACCGAGCGGGCGGCCCGCGCCGAGCAGCGCGACCGTGATGGCGTCGATGCCGTAGGTGCCGTAGCTCTGGAAGTTGAGGCTGAAGTCGGTGCCCTGGATGACCGCGGACCCGGCCAGGCCGGCCAGGCCGCCGGCCAGCAGCATGACCAGGATCCAGTTCCGCTCCACGTTGATGCCCGCCACGCGGGCCGCGCTGGGGTTCTTGCCGATGCTGCGGAACTCGAACCCGGTGGTGGTCCGGCTCAGCAGCCACCACATGCCCGCCGCGCAGGCCAGCGCGATCAGGAAGCCCGCGTTGATCCGCAGGTGCGAGCCGAGCAGCAGCGGCAGATGCGCGTTCCCCGCGATCGTCGAGGTGATCTGGTTGCTGCTGCCCGGCTGTTGCATCAGGTAGTGATAGGAGAGCAGATAGGCCAGCAGGTACTCCATCACGTAGTTGAGCATGATCGTGGTGATGACCTCGTGGGCGCCGGTCCGCGCCTTCAGGAAGCCGACGATCCAGCCGAGAGCCGCGCCGCCGACGAACCCGCCGAGCACGCACACCACCACGTGGATGACGACCGGCAGGTTGACGCCGTAACCGAGGTAGGTGCACAACAGCGCACCGCCGATGAACTGGCTCTGCGCGCCGATGTTGAACAGGCCCGCCCGGTAGGGCAGCGCCACCGCGAGCCCGGCCAGGATCAGCGGCGTGGCCTGTACGCAGGTCTCCGACAGCGGGTTGAACACCGCCGACAGGTAGCCGTCGTGGATCGCGGCGCTGAAGGACGCCTGCTGGAACAGCGCCGCCAAAGTGTGCGGGTTGAAGATCGATCCCTCGAACATCTCCACGTAGGCACCGATCGCGGTGTCCCAGGCCAGCGACAGCGCGTTGCCCGGCGCCGAGGAGAAGTTGCCCCAGGCGTGCAGCACGGTGGTGTTGGTGAACGCGTTGAGCAGGCCGCCGACCACCAGCGCGACCAGCAGCGACAGCATCGTGACGACCACGGTGTTGCCCTGGAGGATGAAGGTGAGGAACCGGCCCCGGCCCACCCCGAGCTCGTCCCGGTCCTCCGGGCCCTTCTCGAGTGCGAGCGCGTCGTCCGGACTCGGCTCGATGACGCCGGGCTCCTCTGCGGACGGCTGCCCGCCCGCGCCGGAAGGGTCGTCTGCGCCGGAAGGGTCGTCTGGGCCCGAACGGCCGGGTGTTTCGTGCTCGCTCATTGGCCCGCTCCCGGTGCTGGGGTCGAGGTTTCCGGATCCCCGGGCTCCGCTGCACCCGGCGCGGCCGCCGCGCCCGAGGCCGGCGCGGAGTCGTCGTCGCTGCCGCCCGCCATCAGCCGCCCGAGCTCGGACACCGGTACGTCCGGTGACCGGAAGCCGGTGATCTGGCCCTCGTACATGACCGCGATCCGGTCGGCGAGGGCGTAGATCTCGTCGAGTTCGGCCGACACGATGAGCACGGCGTCGCCCTGGTCACGCTGCTCCACGATCCGGCGGTGCACGAACTCGATCGAGCCCACGTCAAGGCCGCGGGTGGGCTGGCTGGCGATCAGCAGCTTGTGCTCGCGCCCGAGTTCCCGGGCCAGGATGACCTTCTGCTGGTTGCCGCCGGACAGCGTGCCGACCGGGGTGTCCACCGAGGTCGTGCGGACGTCGAACTCGGTCACCCGCTCGGCCGCATGGCTGGCGATCGCGGCCAGGTTGAGGTTGATGCCGGAGGCGAACGGCGCCTGGTCGAACACGTCGAGCACCAGGTTGTCTGCCACGGAGAAGTCGCCGATCAGCCCGTCTTCCTGCCGGTCCTCGGGCACGTAGGCGAACCCGGCGCGCAGCCGCTGCCGGGGCGTGGCGTGGCTGAGGTCGCGCCCGTTGAGCGTCACCTGGCCGGCCACCGTGGGCCGCAGCCCCATCAACGCCTCGCACAGTTCGGTCTGCCCGTTGCCCTGCACCCCGGCCACGCCCAGGATCTCGCCCGCCCGGACCTCGAACGAGATGCCGTTCACCCAGATCCGGCCGGTTTCGTCGGTCACGGTCAGGTCCGAGACGTCGAGCACCACGCCGCCGGGCTTGGCCGTGGTCTTGCTCACCCTCAGCTGCACGTTCCGGCCGACCATCAGCGCGGCGAGCTCGTCCGCGCTGGCCGATGGCGGCCGCTCGCCGACCACCGCGCCGCGGCGCAACACGGTGACGGTGTCCGCGATGGCCTGCACTTCCCTGAGCTTGTGCGAGATGAAGACGACCGAGGTGCCACCGTCCTTCAGCTGCGTGATGATGCGGAAAAGGTCGTCGGTCTCGGCCGGGGTCAGCACCGCGGTCGGCTCGTCCAGGATCAGCACGCGGGCCTCCCTGACCAGCGCCTTGACGATCTCGACCCGCTGCTGGATGCCGACCGGCAGGTTCTCCACGATCGCGTCGGGGTCGATGTCCAGGCCGTAGCGGCGAGACAGGTCCCGCACGTCCCGGCGGGTCTTGCGCCGGTTCAGCAGTCCGGCCCGGTTGGTCTCCTCGATGCCCAGGGTGATGTTTTCCGCCACCGTGAACACCGGGACAAGCATGAAGTGCTGGTGCACCATGCCGATGCCCGCCGCGATGGCGTCCCGCGGGGAGTGGAACTTGACCGGCTTGGCGTCGAGGCGGATCTGGCCCTCGTCGGGCTGCAGGAGGCCGTACAGGACGTTCATCAGGGTGGTCTTGCCCGCACCGTTCTCGCCGAGCAGGGCGTGCACCTGACCGGGGGCGACGGACAGATCGATCCGGTCGTTGGCCACCAGCGGGCCGAAACGCTTGGTGATGCCCTTCAGCTCAAGTTCCACGGTCCCTCAGTTCCCGAGCTTGCCCCCGAGCCGACGGCAGCGGATAGCAGCGGATGGCAGCCGGTGGCAGCGGATGGCAGAGCGCCGATGTGGCAGCGGTGCGCGATCGTGCCGCACACCGCTGCCACATTCTTGCTTACTTCGCTGGCGCGCTTCCTACACCGGGCTCTTGGTCGGCGTCGCGATCGAGCCGTCGGCGATGCCCTTCCCGATCTGAACCAGCTCGGCCTGCAGCGAGGCCGGGACCTCGCTGGCGAAGTCGTGGAACGGGGAGAGGACGGCGCCGCCGTTGGCCAGCGTGCCGACGTAT
>Ga0302178_10002551_pt1 | contig 14342 bp, 13 predicted proteins | sample I_Palsa_E1_3_FD_198790 | JGI IMG/M metagenome (GOLD analysis project Ga0302178, IMG submission 198790) | Peat permafrost microbial communities from Stordalen Mire near Abisko, Sweden - I_Palsa_E1_3 | ecosystem: Environmental > Terrestrial > Soil > Palsa > Peat permafrost | place: Sweden... | reverse complement strand
GATCGGCCTGCGGGACCTGCGTGACCCGGGCCAGAACCTGGACCTGCCCTTCGGGGCGGCCTCGCCGCGCCTGCCCGCCGGCTGACTGGGCCCCTAAACCCATGCGCGCCGACCTGCATGTGCACAGCAACGCCTCCGACGGGACCGACGCCCCGGCCGAGGTCATCCGCCGGGCCGCGCGGGCCGGCCTGGACGCGGTGGCGCTGACCGACCATGACACGGTGGCCGGTCACGAACCGGCCCGGCGGGCGCTGCCGGACTCGCTGACCCTGGTGCCCGGGATGGAGCTGTCCTGCCGGCTGGCCGGCCACAGCGTGCACCTGCTGGCCTACCTGTTCGACCCGGGCCACCCGGAGCTGGCCGCCGAGCTCGCCCGGATCCGGGACGACCGCGTGCTGCGCGCCCGGGCCATGGTGCGCCGTCTGGCCGAACTGGGCGTTGACGTCAGCTGGGACCAGGTGGCCGCCATCGCGGGCCCGGCCGTGGTCGGCCGGCCGCACATTGCTCGCGCGATGGCCGCCAGCGGTGCCATCGCCGAGCCCCGCGAGGCGTTCACCCTCGACTGGATCGCGGACGGCGGCCGGGCCTACGTGGACCGGTACGCGCTCGAGCCCGTCCACGCGATCCGGCTGGTCCAGGCCGCGGGCGGGGCCGCGGTGCTGGCCCACCCGCGGGCGGGCCGGGAAGGGCATGTGTCGGACACCCAGATCGCCAGGCTGGCCGCCGTGGGCCTGGCGGGGGTGGAGGTCTTCCACCCCGACCAGCCAGATTCGGAACGGGCCAGCCTGCTTGCCCTCACCCACGATCTCGGCCTGCTCGCCAGTGGCGGCAGCGACGACCACGGCCACCTGACCGGTCACCGGATCGGTTCGAAGATCGCCGCCGCCGATGTTTACCAGCGCCTGATATCCATGACGACCGGCGCTCAGCCCTGGCGCGCTAATTGAGCTTATCGGGTAACTAGATAGGTCCTGGTATGGCGCTGGCTGGCGGGCGTTTTGATGTCCGGGCTGTTCATTAGGGTGATGGGTCAGCGGTTCATCAGGGCGAAGACTCCCCAGCCGAGGTATTCGCGCCGGTACCTGGCGTGTCGTGCGGGCGAGGTGGCGAGTTCGGTGCGCATCTGGCCTGTCAGCTCGTCATCGGGATTGGCGTCGAGCCAGCGGCGGATGTTCAGCCATTGCGCTGCGGCGTATCGGTCCCAGTCGTCCTGGCTGGCGAGGACCATTTCGACGACGTCGCAGCCCAGGTCGGCGAATCGTTCGATCAGTTCCGGCAAGGGCAGGAAGTCATCGCTGCCGATCGCGTGGCAGCCCTCGACGGTGGTCTGGTCGGGAGGTTCCCGGCGCCAGTACGGCTCGCCGATCAGCATCATGCCGCCGGGCTGCAGGCTGTGCCGCAGGAGCTCGACCGTGCCGGGTACGCCGCCGCCGATCCAGGTGGCGCCGATGCACGAGGCGATGCCCGCCGGGGCGTCGGCGGCGTAGCCCGACGCGTCGCCGTGCACGAAGCTGACCCGGGCGTCTACTCCCAGCTCGGCGGCCCGGGCGCGGGCGGCGGCGATGAACACCGTGCTGATGTCGATCCCGGTCCCGGTCACCTGGTGGTCGCGTGCCCAGGTGCACAGCATCTCGCCGGTCCCGCAGGCCAGGTCGAGCATCGGTGTCCCCGGCGGCGGGCTGAGCGCCTGGCCCAAGGTGGCCAGCTTGCCGCTGGTGAACGGGTTATGGATGCGGTGGCTGCTCTCGCGGATGGTAAAGCTGCGGGGAAGGTCCACGTCAGGTCTCCTCGTGTGAGACGGTCTCGGGTGCAGCGGCGGCCCGGCGATCGTGCCCGGCGAGGGGCTGCGCGCCTGAGGCGGCCGCGGGGGCCATTGTCCCGGTTGCGCAGGCACTGGGGTAGCTGATTACCGGCCTGCTCCGGCGGGACGCCGGTGCCCGGGCTGATGCCCTGGTGGCCTGGTTTGCGTGTCGTGTTGCTTGCGGGGTGCCACTCTGCCAGTGTGCGGCGTGTGTCCGATACGCCCCCTGCGCCCGGTGAGCTGGGTGAGCTCCGCGAGGTGAATGACGGGCTGCGAGCCGCGAACGCGCGGCTGCGGGAGCTGCTGGCGGCGAAGGACGCGCAGATCGAGGCGCTGACCGGGCGGCTGGAGGAGTTGCGGGCGCAGGTCGCGGACCTGGCAGCGCAGGTCAGGCAGAACTCCAAGAACTCCAGCAGGCCGCCGTCATCGGACGGGCTGGGCAAGCCGGCGCCGAAGTCGCTGCGGAAGAAGACCGGCCGCAAGCCGGGCCGGCCCAAGGGCCAGCCGGGCGCGACCATGGAACTGACTGATCATCCCGATCACGTGATCCGGCACGAGCCGCCGGCCTGCCGCAAGTGCGGCACCGGGCTGGCAGGCGCCCGGCAGACCGGGGCAGAACGGCGGCAGGTGACGGAGATCCCGCCGGTCAAGGCGGAGGTCACCGAGCACCAGATGATCGAGCGGGAATGCCCGTGCTGCGGGGAGCGCACCAAGGCGGATGCTCCGGACGGGGTGACCGCGCCGGTGCAGTACGGGCCGCGGGCCGCGGCGCTGGGCACCTACCTGTGGCACGGCCAGTTCCTGTCGAGGGACCGGGCCTGCGCCGCGCTGGGCGAGATGTTCGGCTGTGCCCCGTCCCCGGGCGCGCTGGCCGCGCAGGCCCGCAAGATCGCCGGGCTCATCTCCCCGGCGATCACCGCCATCACCGGGGCCCTGGCCGCGGCGGACGTGGCGCACTTCGATGAGACCGGGTTCCGGGTCGCCGGGAAGCTGGCCTGGGTTCACTCGGCGTCGGCGGGGAAGTTCGTGCTGGTCACCGTGCATCCCAAGCGCGGAAAGCAGGCCATGGACGCCGCCGGGGTGCTGCCCGCGTTCACCGGCATCGCCTGCCACGACGCCTGGAAGCCCTACGACAGCTACGACGGCGTCACCGGGCACGCTCTATGCGGCGCTCACCTGCTCCGGGAACTCATCGCGGTGACCGAGACCGGCACCGCAGACGACGTGATCTGGGCGCAGCAGGCCATCGACGCCCTGCTGGCCCTGAAGGAAGCGGCCGACGCCGCCCGCGACGCCGGCCACCACGCCACCGACCCGGAGATCCTGGACAGGCAATGCCGGTGGTTCCGCGAGGCGGCCGATGCCGGGATCGTGCTGAACTCCGCCCGCCGCAGCAAGCTGCAGAAGAAACGGAACGCCCTCGCGACCCGGATGCGCGACCGCGCCGATGACTACCTGCGGTTCGCCCGTGACCTGCGGGTCCCGCCCGACAATAACCAGGCCGAGCAGGTCATCAGGATGACCAAGCTGCGCATCAAGGTCTCCGGATGCATGCGCTCGATGTCCGGCGCCGAGGCCTTCTGCGCCATCCGCTCTTACCTCGCCACCGCCGCCCGCCACGGCATCGGCGCTCTCGACGCCCTCACCCGCGCCGCCCAAGCCGACCCCTGGATCCCCGAGCCGGCCTGACAGAGAAAACCCTGCCCGCCAGCCGCTACCGAGTGCACATCCGGAATTACAAACTCAGGCAAAGCTATCCAGTTACCTTATCGGTAGTGATTTGGCGAGATATCGCTTTCCTGCCCAAATACGCAGCTACCGAGATTTAGTTAACTTTCTCCGCGATTTGCGACAACCAAAGCGGGTGTGTTTCACGTCTTCATAAATGTGACTCATTGTCGTCGTTATCTTACTATGCGTAATGAGGCACGCGCGGCAGCCGCGCGCAGGGTGTGGCTGACCTGTCGAAAGAGGAAATAGCACATGTCGATCAAGAGAAGGGTCCTCGCCGTCGCGGCGACGATGACCATGGTGGGCGGCGTCAGTGCCGTCGGCCTGCTGCCCGCCGCTGCGTCCATCACCCCGTCCACACCGTCCTGCGATGACTGCCTCACTGTCTTCAGCCAGGAGTTCGGCACCTTCGGCAGCCCGAACTTCGTCCTCGACGTCTACAAGCAGGGGGAAACGGTCGGCACGCACGTCATCTTGTACCGCGCCAGCGCCAGCGACCCGGCCGAGGATTTCACCATCTCCCGGCAGGGCACGGTGAACAGCTTTGAGGCGATCGGCGTGGTCACCGATGCGCTGGCTCTGCACTACGGAAACCTCCCGGCCTACGAGTACGAGTACTCGCCTTACGGCGTGGACAGCGGCCTGTGCATGGGCGTCGGCAGCACCGCCGGCGACGGCACGCCGGTCGCGCTCGAGAATTGCGGTCAGTCCTCCAAGACCCTCTGGGTGCGCGACTACTACAAGGAATCCAGAGGCTTCGTCCCGCTGATCAACGGCTCGGACACCAACTTCTCCACCCCGTACGTCCTGCACTACCCGGACTACGGGTACCCGACGGACACGCCGCGTCCGCAGCTGACCACCTACACGCTCCAGGAGTACTCCAACGGCGGCGTCGTGTACGACAACGAGCTGTGGGCCCAGATAGACGGCGGCAAGTAAGCGTCTCCCGCTCGTCAGTAACCCCGGCGGCGCCGGCCCTTTCCCAGGGCCGGCGCCACCGTTGTTTAAGACACTGACATCCATGCCGACCGACGGCCAGCCTTAGCATATTAATTGACGTTATCGGTAATTATTTGGCGAGATATCGCTTTTCTGGTCAAATGGTTAACTACCGAGATGTAATTAACTTTCTTTGCGGTTTGGGGCAACCAAAGCGGGTGTGTTTCACGTCCTCATAAATGTGACTCATTGTTGCTATCTACCAACTATGCGTAATGAGCCGCGCATGGCAGCCGCGCGCAGGGTGTGGCTGACCTGTCGAAAGAGGAAATAGCACATGTCGATCAAGAGCAAGGCGTTCGCCGTCGCGGCGACGATGACCATGGTGGGTGGCGTCAGTGCCGTCGGCCTGATGTCCGCCCAGGCGTCCACCCCGTCCTGCAATGGATCAGGATTCGGCCCCTTGAGTAACTGCGTCACTACGTACGGCGACGAGTACGGTCAGAGCTTCGTCCTCGACGTCTACAAGCAGGGGGAGCAGGTCGGCACGCACGTCATCCTGTACCGCGCCAGCAACAGCGACCCGGCCGAGGATTTCACCTACGCCGCACAGGGCCTGGTGAGCACCTTCGTGACGGATCAGCTGGCCTCCCCGGCATTCGGGATTAACTACGGACCCGATCAGGCGTTCGAGCTCGAGTACTCGCCGTACGGCGTGGACAGCGGCCTGTGCGTGGGCGTCGGCAGCACCGCAACCGACGGCACGCCGGTCGCGCTCGAGGCGTGCGGCGCTTCCTCCAAGACCCTCTGGGTGTGGGCCAATGGCAAGAACAGCGCGCTGATCAACGGCTCGGACACCAACTTCTCCCACCCGTACGTCCTGAACTACCCGGGCTACTCATACCCGACGGACGAGCCGCGTCCGCAGCTCACCACCTGGACGCTGTCGAAGTACTCTGGTGGCGCCGTGTACGACAACCAGCTGTGGAACCAAAACAGTTTTTCGTAAGCGTTTTCCCGCTCGTCAGTAACCCCGGTGGCGCCGGCCCTGTCTCAGGGCCGGTGCCACCTTTTACTCAGGAGTTCGAGCGGTCCGACCGGTCACCGGATCGGCTCCGAGGTTGCCGCCGCGCTGGGTGCGGCTGATCGGTCGAAAGAGGAAGTAGCACATGTCGATCAAGAGCGGGGTCCTCGCCGTCGCGGCGACGATGACCATGGCGGGCGGCGTCAGTGCCGTAGGCTTGCTGCCCGCCGAGGCGGCCACCCCGTCCTGCGGATATGCCTGCATCAGCATCTCCAGCGCCGAGTTCGGCACCAACTCCAACCCGAACTTCCTCCTCGACGTCTACCGCCAGGGGGAGAAGGCCGGCACGCCCGTCATCTTGTACCGCGCCAGCAACAGCGACCCGGCCGAGGATTTCACCTACGTCGAGCAGGGCACGGTGAACGACTTCTACACGGCCGGCCTGGTCTCCGCCGCGCTGGATGTTCACTACGGGTCCTTCAAGGCGTATGAGCTCGAGTACTCGCCGTACGGTGTGGACAGCGGTCTGTGCATGGGCGTCGGCAGCACGGCCGGCAACGGCACACCGGTCGCGCTCGAGCCGTGCGGCGCTTCCCCCAAGACCGTCTGGGTGGTGGACTCCGCCAACCGTAACAAGTCGCACACCCCGCTGATCAACGGCTCGGACACCAGCTTCTCCAACCCGTACGTCCTGCACTACCCGGGCGGCGAATACCCGACGGACGTGCCGCGTCCGCAGCTCAACACCTACACCCTGCAGGTGTACGCCAACAGTCCCCCCACCGTGTACAACAACGAGATGTGGACTAACATCGCGCCGCGGTGTGGCGCCGTCCCACTCTCAGGGCTGGCGCCACTGTGTTAAGGAATTGAGTAGCCACCTGACCGGTCACCGGCGTCACCGTTATCTCATGGCGCCCATATGTCATGGCGCCGCGCCGGGGGAGCCGCGCGTGAGTATTGTGCGACCATGGCCTTCATGTCGTCGCTCCCCAGGGATGTCCGCCGCGCCTTCCGCGAGGAGCTGGACCCCGGGCAGCGGTCCGCCTTGCTCAGCTGGCTCGCCTTCACGGCCACCTTCGGCGCGGTCCGGGGCATTACCTACAGCATCAAGGACGGCAAGGGCCCGTTCGGCAACCTCAGCGTCGGAGGCGAGCACCTGCACCACTACATGTGGGGCATCGGCCTGGTCAGCGGGGTCGGGGGCGTCGCCGTCCGCGGCGAGGAAACCCACCGCAGGCACCCCCTGGTCGCTCTGTCCTACGGTGCCGGGCTCGCGCTCATCGTCGATGAGTTCGCGCTGCTCCTGGACCTGAAGGACGTCTACTGGGCCAAGCAGGGCCGGATCTCGGTCGACCTGGGTGTCGGCGGCAGTTCCCTCGCCGGGACCTACTTCGCCGCGCTGCCCCTGCTGCGCGCCCTGCGCCACCGGAAACGGTAACCGTTCGGTCCGGCGGCTGTGGTAGGAAGGGCGGCGAGTCAGGCGAACCGAGAAAGGAAGCGCCCGGATGAGCGCACGGATTGATCAGGTGTTGTCGCCCGCGGCGGCGGACGGCGGACCCGGCGCGGCGGAGGTCAACGTCTGGATCATCGGTGACGACGACGAGGTCATCGTCATCGATCCGGGTAGCGACACGGCGGCCGTACTCGACGCGGTCGGCGAGCGTGAAGTGCTCGCGGTCATCTGCACGCACGGCCACGCCGCCCACGTCGCCGCGGCCATCGAGGTGGCCGAGCGGGACGAGGCCGCGGTGGCGCTGCACCGCAAGGACCGGCTGCTGTGGCGCGAAGCCCATCGGGAGGATGACCCCGATATCGACATGGAGGACGGCGGCATCTTCGAGGTCGCCGACGCCACGCTCGAGGTGATCCACACGCCGGGTCACACGGACGGCTCGGTCTGCCTGTACTCCCCGGAACTCGGCGTGGTGTTCACCGGAGACACCCTGCGGGCGCAGGGCCCGGTCCCGCACGAGGGGGAGTTTCCCGATTTCCCCGGGCAGCTGACCGCGATCGGCGAGCACCTGCTTGAGCTGCCGGGGGACACCCGGGTCCTGACTGGCCACGGGCAGGAAAGCACGATCGCGGCGGCCGAGAAGAAGTTCGACTCCTGGGTCTCTTCCGGCTCCGACCCGTCGCAGTTGACCGGCCTCGCCGAGTAGCCCCCCGGTGGAACAGCTGGGTTTTCCCGGGATGCCGCGGCGGCTGTATCCGTGCACGCCGACGCGCCTTTCCACCTGGCTCGACTGCCCCCGCCGGTACCGGATGAGCTACCTGGACCGGCCCGCCCCGCCCAAGGGGCCGCCCTGGGCGCACAACAGCCTCGGCGCCGCCATCCACACCGCGCTGGCCGGATGGTGGCGGCTGCCGCTGGCCCGGCGGACCGTCGCGGCCGCGGGCACGCTGGTCGACCGCGGCTGGATTGATCTGGGCTTCGCGGACGAAACCCAGTCGGTACGGCAGCGCGAACGCGCGATCGCGATGGTGGAGGCCTATGTCGCCCGGCTTGACCCGGCCGACGAGCCGGTGGGCGTCGAACGGACGGTGGCGACCCGCACCGACAAGATCGCGGTCTCCGGGCGGATCGACCGGCTCGATTCCAGGCCCGCCCCTGCGAATATCGAACTTGGGGGCACCGATTCCCGGCCCGCCGACGCGGGCACCGAACTCGTGGTCGTCGACTACAAGACCGGCCGGCACCTGCTCACCGCGGACGACGCGCGCAGCTCGCTGGCGCTGGCGCTGTACGCGCTCGCCGCCGGGCGGGTGCTCAGGCGGCCGTGCCACCGGGTGGAGCTGCATCACCTGCCGACCGGCGAGATCATCACCTGGCCGCACACCGCCGAATCGCTGGCCAGGCACCTGAGCCGGGCCGAGGACATCGCGCAGGAGTGCGCGTCCGCCGATGAGCGGATGCGCGACGGCCTGCCCGCCGACGCCTACGACGAGGTGTTCCCGCCGCGCCCCAGCCCGTTCTGCGGCTGGTGCGACTACCTCAGGCACTGCCCGGAAGGCGCCGCCGCCGCGGCCCCCCGCCGCCCCTGGGACGGCCTCTCCACCACCTGAACCCGCAAGGCCGCCCTTGCCTCGCCCTTTCGCACTTCGCCGCCTCACCTGCCTCAAGGGTCCCACTAGCTCTATTCTCGCATCCCGGGTATCAAGAGGAACGGATTTGCGTGGAGAGTTTAGGTTTGTCGGAGAGTTTGGTGCACGATAGTCCACACAACCTTCCGTGGAGCCAAAATCATCCAAGATCTTCTCGCCCCAGGCGCACCTCGGGTGGGCTTGCGCCTCACGGCGCGCAGAGGTAACCGGACTGGCAACACGGACCCAGCGCCGGCGCGGACCGCAAGCCCCCTTAACGGCATTACGGCGGTCTTGGCGGGGCGCCTGGCCGCGATCGTCTCAGCCTCGTCCCAGAAGTGCGTCAGGGCGTCGGCCGTGGTGGCGGGGGCTTCGACAGCGGGCGAGTGCACGGCCCCGGGAATGCACACCCGGCGGGCGCCCAGCCGTCTGGCCATGGTCTCCTGCGCGGCCGGTGACCAGGCATTGTCGTTCTCGCCGTAGATGACCAGCGTCGGGAGCCCGCTGAGCCGGGCCAGTTCGGCCGTCCGGTCCGGCGCGGTGAGCATGTGCTGGGCCATCAGGACAAGCCCGTGTGGGTCGTTGCCCAGCATCCGCTCGGCCAGGAACGCCACGATCGGGGCCGGGACTCCGGCCGTGACCGCCTGTGGTTCCAGGCGGGCTTGCCAGAGCTTCCAGATTCCGGCCGCGAGCGCGGCCCGGTCCGGCGTGGTGCCGTCCCGTACCCCCAGGGCGGACAGCATCGCGCGCAGTTCCTTCGCCCGCGCGCCGGTGAGCGCGCCCGGGCCCGAGCTCATCAGCGTGAAGGAGGCTCCCCGGACGCCGGCCAGGACGGTCTCGCGGGCCACCAGCCCGCCGTAGGAGTGCCCGAGCAGGTGCTTGGCCCCCGTCGCCTCGATGACGGCCGCGACGTCGGCCCCGAGGGCGGACGCGAGGTAGCCGTCGCTTTCCCGCGCGCCCGGCGTCTCGAACTGCCCCCGCATGTCGATCGCGACCACCCGGCGGCTGCCGTCAGCCAGCAGGTCGAGGATGGCGAGGAAGTCCTCTTTGCTGCCGGTGTAGCCGGGGAGGAGCAGGGCGGCATCCCGGTCACACACCCCGGACGCTGGCACCGCCTCAAGGGCCGCGAACGCTCCGCGGCTCGTCGAAATGGTGGTACGCCGGACCCCGTCAGGTAGATCGAGGGAGGTTGGTGTGCTCACAGTGGCGAACCCTACCCGGCCACGATGAACACAACCTTGACGCTACCTCCGCGAACGGGTCAAGGACGCAGAGAATACGCTGATCACGAGGCCTTGCGCTGGGTCTCCTGGGACTGGTTTTCCCGGGTGCTGAGGTCGTGGCCCGCGCGGGTCCGGCGACGCCGCCTGGACCTGGTCGCCCCGCCGGCCGGCTGGCCGCTGCCCTCGCCCGCGTCGCGGGCCACCGCGTCCGTGGACCCCGTGGACCCCGTGGCCTTTTGCGGCTGGCCGGGGCCACCGCGTGCCTGTCCGCCGCCAACGCCCCCCCGGACCCCCTGGCCCCCCTGGACCCGCTCGCTGCGCCCGCCCCGTCCGGAACTCCGTCCGGAGCCCCGCTCGGAACTCCGTCCGGAACCGCTCCGGGGGGCCGGACTTTCGCCGCGCCGAGATGCGGCGGAGCGGATCTTGCCGGTCTCGCCGATGTCCTCGAGAGCCTCAGCCTCCAGGCCGACCCGCGCTCGCATGGCGCGGGGGAGTGTTCCCGTCGCCTCACGCGGAATGTCCAGCTGAGCGTAGAGGTGCTCGGAGGTGGAGTACGTCTCTTCCGGCTCGGGCTTGCCCAGCTTGAGGGCGTCGTTGATGGTCTTCCAGCGGTGCATGTCCCGCCAGTCGACGAACGTGACCGCGACACCAGCCTTCCCGGCTCGCCCGGTCCGGCCGATGCGGTGCACGTACGTCATGTCGTCGTCGGGGCATTCGTAGTTCACCACGTGCGTGACGTCGTCTACGTCAAGACCGCGGGCCGCGACCTCGGTCGCGGTGAGCACATCCACCTTGCCGCTGCGGAACGCCCGCAACGCCCGCTCCCGCTGGCCCTGGCCCAGGTCGCCGTGCACGGTCGCGACGGCGAAACCGCGCGATTCCAGCGCGGTCGCGACCTGATCCGCGGCTCGCTTGGTCTGGCAGAAGACCATGGTCAGGCCCCGGTCCCTGGCTTGCAGAACCCGGGCCAGCACCTCGATCTTGTCCATCTGGTGCGCCCGGAACACATGCTGCCGCGTGTTCGGGGCCGGCGCGGGCGCGTCGTGCCCCTCGGCCCGGATGTTGGTCGGGCGCCGCATGTGACGGCGCGCCAGCGTGACGACGTCGCCGGGCATGGTCGCTGAGAACAGCATCGTCTGCCGGCTCTCCGGGGTGCGCCTGACGATCCGCTCGACGTCGGGCAGGAAGCCGAGGTCGAGCATCTTGTCGGCCTCGTCGAGCACCAGGGCCTGGATCGAGCCCAGGTCAAGGTGACGGCGCTCCATCAGGTCGAGCAGGCGCCCGGGAGTGCCGACGACGATGTCCACGCCGGCCGTCAGCGCGTCGATCTGCGGCTCGTAGGCCCGGCCGCCGTAGACGGTAAGGACGCGGGCGCGCAGGTTGACCGCGGCGATGCGCAGGTCATCGGCGACCTGAATCGCCAGTTCCCTGGTGGGCACCACGACCAGGGCCTTCGGGGCACCCGAGGGACCATCGCCGATCATCTGCAGCAGCGGGATGCCGAACGCCAGCGTCTTGCCGGTGCCGGTCCTGGCCTGCCCGATAATGTCCTGCCCGCGCAGGGCCAGCGGCAGCGTCAGAGCCTGAATGGGGAAGGTGGTGAAGATACCCGCCGCCTCGAGGCCCCGGCAGATCTCATCGCTGATCGGAAAATCCCGGAACGGGACCGCGAGGGTGTCCCCGGCGGCGCCGGACTCCACAGTGCCGGACTCGACGGTGCCGGACTCGACAGTGCCGGACTCGGAAGGCGAGGACTCCGGCTCTTCCGTTTTGTCCCCGCTAAAAGTTTGAGTTGTCAGGGGTTCCATCCTCTATCGTGGCCGCCCCATCGCATACGGGTCCGGCCCGGTCGTGCCTGTTCGCTGCCCGCAGTGCTCCGCTCGATGCGAGCTGCTACCTGGCCGCACGGTGTCAAAATCCCACCCGCCGCGCGCTGCCTGGGAGCCCGCCATCACCGCCGGAACACTACCGTTTCTCTGGGTTCGCCTATCAGACGCCCCCGGACGTCAGGCACTTAGGCCCAGCGTAAACAGCAGCTGACTATGTAACACGACCATCGGTTACGTCATTCCATTTGCTAGTCGTAACCAAGTGTACCAGTAAGAGATCAGCCTGCTCAGACGGCCTCGGTCAGAACAGGCCGACCTCGTCTTATTTAGCCCGGTACCGAACGAGCCTGGCTCCAGCTCACCGGCCAGGCCAGCCCGCCGTGGCTCAACCGAGATTGCCGAAACCCACCCGGCGCGCCTCGGGTGCGCCGAATTCCACGTAGGCGATTTTGTCGGCCGGCACCACAACCTTGCCGCCCTTGGCCATGGAGAGCGTGAAGACCGCGGGGGACCCCATGCCCAGCGCCTCGGACAGGCTGCGCTCCAGCTCATCCGATGAGGTGTCAGTCTCAACCACCAGTTCACGCTGGACGTATTGAATACCGATCTTGACTTCCACGATGCTCCTCAGTATCCGCTGGAGTGCTCAGTGCTCAGTGCTCAGTGCTCAGTGCTCAGTGCTCAGTGCTCAGTGCTCGCTACGCGGCCAGCCGCTGATGCCGCGCCAGGCGAGCCTGGCCACGAGCTGCTCGGCCGCTTCCCGCGGGATGCGATCGCGCGAGGTGAGCCAGTACCGCGCGGTGACCTGGGCCATGCCGACCATCCCGACGCTCAGCAGGTACGCCTCGTCGTCCGAGGTCCCGGCGTCTTCCCGGACCACCTGGCTGACCATCGCGGCGCACTCCTGCTGGCCCCGGTCCAGCCGGTCGCGGACGGCCGGCTCGTTGCCCAGGTCTGACTCGAACACCAGCCGGTAGGCCTGGCCCTGCCCGCCCACGTACTCGAAGTAGGCGCCAAAGGTGGCGGCGACCCGCTGCTTGTTGTCCTGGTTGGACCGGAGCGCGTCACGGACCGTTTCCACCAGCGTGTCCACGCTTTCGTCGAGCAAGGCCAGGTACAGCTCGAGCTTGCCGGGGAAATGCTGGTAGAGCACGGGCTTGCTGACGCCCGCGCGCTCGGCGATCTCGTCCATGGCGGCGGCGTGATACCCCCGGGCCACGAACACCTCAAGGGCCGCGTCCAGAAGCTGCTGCCGCCGTTCGTGCCGTGGCAGCCGGCTACCGCGTGGCCTCGTTTCAGACGCTGCCGTCAAGTTCGGTCTCCGAGTGGTTGCGCGGTTACTGTTCCCTCGCTCACCCACATACTAAGTCGCCGTCAACGGTAATCGTCATCGTCGAAGCCGACAGCAACCTCCTGTTCGGCCGCATCGGCCTCATTGACCTCGAACGGGACCTCGCGGCGCCTGTCGGTCTCGTCTTCCTGCTCGCCGACTTCCTGATGCTGCTCGATGGCGTCGCCCTCGGGCGTCTCCATGTCGAACTCGCTCACCTGTCCAGACCCCTTTTTCTCCTGATCGGCGGCTGGCCGGCCGGCCGGGTCCCCCGCCAGCTCCCGGAGTGCTGTCTCCAGTGCTTCCCCGTAGGTGGGAAAGGCATGCACCACGTCGGCGAGGATCGTCGCCGGGACCTTGGCCCTGATTGCGAGCGTAACCTCGCCCATCCAGGCCGCCGCGTCCGGCCCCACCGCGACCGCGCCGACCAGCACTCCGTCCTCGGCGTAGAGTTCCACCGCGCCGACGTCATCGGCGTTCAGGTAGGCCCGGGCCGTGCCGCCCAGGTCGGCTCGTACCGTCGTCAGCCCGTCGCCGGCCTGCGGCACGATCCCGACGGCGAAGACCGACGGCGTGGTGAACACGCAGCGCGGGATGGCGCTGTAATCGGCTTCCCGGCGCTGGCCCATGATGTTGGCGGCGACCACGCGGGCCTGGTAATGGCTGGCGTGGGTGTGGGTGGTGCCGGTGACGTCTCCCGCCGCCCACACCCGGCCGGAGCCGTCTGGCAGGTCGTCGGTTCCGGTCACCCGGCAGGTCGTGGTGGTGGGCAGGGCCATCCCCGGGGTGAGGTTGATGCCGAGCGCGTCCAGGCCGAGGCCGCTGAGCCTGGGGCGCCGGCCCGAGGCGAGCAGCAGCCGGTCCGCGTCAATCCGCGTGCCGTCGGCCAAGGCGAGGGTCAGGCCGTCATTGGTGCGTTCGGCCTTGGTGGCCGCCGCGCCGAGGCAGATCTCGGCGCCGGCCCGCCGCAGCGACGCGGCCAGGATCTCCCCGGCGAAGGCAGGTTCGGATGGCAGTAGCGCAGGCTCGGCTTCGACCAGCGTGACCTGGGAACCGAAGGCGGCGTAGATCTGGGTGAGCTCGCATCCAGCCGGCCCGCCGCCGAGCACGATGAGGCGGCGCGGCAGGTCGGGCGAGGTCAGGCTGTCGGCGGTGGTCCAGGCCGGGATATCGGCCAGACCCTCGATCGGCGGCGCGACCGGCTCGCATCCCGTGGCGATGACCAGGTCCTCGTAGGTCAGCGTCACCGGGCCCTCGCCCTGGCCCCCCTGGCCGCTGCCCTGCCCCTGGCTGTCCTGGCCGTCGTCGGGAGCCAGCGTGACCTCGACCGTCCCCGGCCGCCTGATCCGGCCGGTCCCGCGGATCACCGTCACGCCCG
>Ga0302178_10002550_pt1 | contig 14343 bp, 12 predicted proteins | sample I_Palsa_E1_3_FD_198790 | JGI IMG/M metagenome (GOLD analysis project Ga0302178, IMG submission 198790) | Peat permafrost microbial communities from Stordalen Mire near Abisko, Sweden - I_Palsa_E1_3 | ecosystem: Environmental > Terrestrial > Soil > Palsa > Peat permafrost | place: Sweden... | reverse complement strand
CAGGTGCAGTTCGCGCAGGTCCTTGAGCGCTATCCCCGCCTTGGCCGCCCCCGCGAAGAGCGTCGTACCCGAGTCGAGCACGGACACCGCCGCCTCGGCCGCCGCCGCCGTCGCGAGCTTCTCCGGGTCCTTGGAGAATTTCGTCTCCTTGGCCAGCCGGGGCATTGCCTTCTCCAGCGTCTGCAGGTCGGCCAGGATCAGCTCGGTGACGATCGTCTCGATGTCGCCCTCGGGATCGGCCGATCCCTCCACCCGAGTCACGTCCGGGTCGCCGAACACGCGCACGACCTGGCAGATAGCGTCGGTCTCGCGGATGTGGCCGAGGAACTGGTTGCCCATCCCCTGCCCCTCGGAGGCCCCGCGGACCAGCCCGGCGATGTCGGTGAAGCGAACCGAGGCGGGCACCACCCGGGCCGACTTGTAGAGCGCCGCCAGGGCGGCGAGCCGGGGGTCGGGGACGCCGACGATGCCGACGTTGGGCTCGATGGTGGCGAACGGGTAGTTCGCGGCCAGCGCCCCCGCCTTGGTCAGCGCGTTGAACAGGGTGGACTTGCCGACGTTGGGCAGACCGACGATTCCGATAGACAGGCTCACGAACGGCGAGTCTAGTGCCGCCGGCCGGGCGGCCAGGAACGCCAAAGTTTCGCTGCGGTTGTTGTTGGCGTTCCTGCCGATCTCGCCTCTTGTAAACGTAGTGCAATCGGGGGGATGCAATGAGTGACTTCAACGCGGCATATCCGGGCTATGAGACCACGGCCCGGCTCGACGAGCTCCGGGCGACCGAATACTCGTACCTGGACGAGGGCGGGCACGTGTACCTGGACTACACCGGGGCCGGGCTGCCCGCCCGGTCCCAGCTGCACGCGCACGCGGCCCGGCTGCGGGCGGCCGTGTACGGGAACCCGCACTCGGCGAACCCGACCTCGTCGGCCGCCACGCTGCTGGTCGAGCGGGCCCGGGCGACGGTGCTCAGGTACTTCAACACCAGCCCGGACGAGTACGCGGTCATCTTCACGCCGAACGCCACCGGGGCCTGCCGCCTGGTCGGCGAGGCGTACCCATTCGGGCGGCGGACCAGGCTGGTGCTGACGGCCGACAACCACAACTCGGTCAACGGGATCAGGGAGTACGCCGCCCGGGCGGGCGCCCGGGTCGCGTACGTCGGGCTGCACGGCCGCGAGCTGCGCGTGAGCGAGTCGGACATGCTGGCCGCGATCGGCCGCGGGCACGGGTCGCGGCCGGGCCTGTTCGCCTACCCGGCCCAGTCCAACTTCAGCGGGGTCCGGCACCCGCTCGCGTGGGTGGCGCGGGCGCAGGCGGCCGGCTACGACGTGCTCCTCGACGCGGCCGCGTACGTGCCGACCAGCCGCCTTGACCTGTCGATTGTCCAGCCGGAGTTCGTGGCGGTGAGCTGGTACAAGGTGTTCGGCTTCCCGACCGGGGTCGGCTGCCTGCTCGCCCGGCACGACGCGCTGGCCCGGCTGCGGCGGCCGTGGTTCGCCGGCGGCACGATCAGGGGGGTGAGCGTCGACGGCGGCTGGCATCAGATGCTGGCGGGCGAGGCCGGGTTCGAGGACGGGACGGTGAACTTCCTGTCGATCCCCGACGTCACGGTCGGACTCGACTGGATTTCCGGGGTCGGGATCGACCTCATCCACCAGCGGGTCGGGATGCTGACCTCATGGCTGCTCGACTGCCTGGGCCGGATGCGGCACAGCTCGGGGGCGCCGATGGTCCGCGTCTACGGGCCGCCGACCAGGATCGCGCGCGGCGGCACGGTCGCGCTGAACTTCCTCGACCCGGACGGGCAGATCATCGACGAGCGCGCGGTCTCCCGCGATTCCAGCGCGGCCGGCATCTCGCTCCGGACCGGCTGTTTCTGCAACCCGGGGGCGGGCGAAGCGGCGTTCGGGCTCACCCGGCGGGACCTGCGGGCGGCCTGGCGGGCGCTGTCACGCGGGCGCGGCGCTCCCGCCATGGACCAGTACCTGTCGCTGGTCGGGCTGCCGACCGGCGGCGCGGTCCGGGTCTCGCTCGGCGTCGCCTCCACGCTCGACGACGTGGAGGCGTTCCTCGACTTCGCCGAGCGCACGTACCGCGACCGCCGCCCCGACCTGGCCGCCCTGCCGCCGCGGCACAGCTGCTAGGCGCCGCGCCAGGCCCGGTCGGGGGACGGCAGCCGGCGGTAGATAATCGCGGTCGTGGCGGCCAGCAGCGCCACCAGGCACGCCGCCAGCCCCAGCCAGTTACCCCAGACCGGGCGGTGCAGCAGGGTGAGCACGGCCGCCGCCAGCAGGACCGGCGGCAGGCAGCAGGCGGCGATCGGGGTCAGCGCGCGGGGCTGCCCGGGCGCTACCGCCGACAGCAGCAGGCCGAGGCTGAGCGCAACCGTCGATGACAGCAGCAGGGTCACGAAGACCGGACCGTACCCGCCGTCGTCCAGCCGCCCCGACAGGGCGGGCACGAGCAGCACGAGGGCGTCCGCCACGGCCAGCGCCGGCACCAGCACGACCGCCTTGGCCAGCACGTACGCGCCCGGGCTGAGGCCGCAGAAGCGCTCCGCCCGGAGCGTGCCGAGCTCGGGCCGGATCTGCGGCAGGCCGTAAGCCAGCCCGAGGAAGAACCCGCCGAACACCGCCCAGAATGACGTGCCCGGCCGCGCCGGGTCGAATGCCCCCAGCCCGAGCAGCACCAGCAGCGCGAGCAGGACCGCGACCGGCGCGCCCGCGAGCGCGGCCAGCGTGGGCCTCGACCGGACCAGCACGTCAACGTTCCGCCTGGTCAGCACCAGCCATTGCCGGAACGGGCCGATCATCGGCCCGGCCGACCCGGGCGCCGGCCGACCCGCCTCGCTGCCCTCGACCTGCTCGACGCCGCCCAGCCCGCCATCCAGGTCAGCATCCAGGTCAGCATCCAGATCGGCTACCAGGTCGGCCTCGGCCAGCTCGTCGTCGAGCAGCCCCACCTGCGGTCCGGTGGACGCCCGGCCGGCCGAGTGCGGGCCGGCCGTGTCCGGCAGCAGACGGGCCGGCCCGGGCGGGGGAGGAACGGTCGGCGAGGCGGTGAAACCAGGGACCGTTCGGGAAAATTGGGGGAAGCGGCGGGACCACGCCGCCGCCGGGTCGCCGAGACCAGCCAGCCGCTCGTAGATCTCGTCGAGGTTGTCGGCCGCGAAGTAGTCGCAGGCCGCGGCAGGCGCGCCGAAGAACGCGAGGTGGCCGCCGGTGGCGAGGACGGCCACCTTGTCGCAGCGGGCCGCGTCGAGCGGATTCTGGGTGGTGAGCACCACCGTGACGCCGCTTTCGCACAGCCGCCGCAGCCGGCGCATCACCTCGGTCCCCTGCGCGGGGTCGAGGCCGATCGTGGGCTCCTCGAGGAAGAGCTGCGACGGCTCGGCCAGCAGCTCGACCGCGATGGCGGCGCGCTTGCGCTGGCCGGCGTCAAGTCGGCCGACCCGGGTGGCCGCCTGCCCGGCCAGGTCGACCGCGCGCAGCGCCGCCGCGGCCGGGCCGCCGCCGCCCTCGGCCCCGCGCAAGGCGGCCGTGTACTGGAGCACCCGGTCCAGCGACAGTTCCGGCTGGATCGTGTCGGCATTGGGGATATACCCGGCGTATCGCCCGGCGTGCGCCGATCGCCCGGTTGACCGGGCCACCGTCCCGGAGGTCGGCGGGCGCAGTCCCGACATCGCGTCGAGCAGCGTCGTCTTGCCCGACCCGCTGCCGCCGATGATCGCCATCAGCTCACCATGACCAACAGTCAATGACACGTCACGCAGAGTGACTTCTTCGGACGATCGGGCCCGTTGGCCGATCGCGCGCACCTCAATGGCCGCCTGCACGGTAACCATTGTCTCCGGTCGTTCGCGTGTCGGCCCACGGGGTCGGCGCCGGCGCGCCGATACTAGAACATGTGATCATCTTCGCCTTGCTGGCCGGCCTTGCGATCGGCGCGGTGCTCGGATACCTCACGGCCCGCAATCGCCTCGGCACCGCCGCGGCGACGGCGGAGGAACGCGCCCGCTCCGCGCAGGAGCGGGCCGCGCTGCTCGAACGGACCGCGGCGGAGAAGACCGCGCTGGCCGAGGGCCAGCTCGCGCAGCGGTTCGACGTCGAGACGCTGGTCGGGCCGATGCGGGAGACCCTCGCCCGGGTCGAGCAGCAGCTGCGCGACTCCGACATCGCCCGGGCCAGGTCGCACGCCGAGCTGACCCAGCAGGTGGAGTTCACCAGGCACGGCGCCGATCAGCTCCGCCAGCAGACCCAGGCCCTGGTCACCGCGCTGCGGCGGCCGGAGGCGCGCGGCCGGTGGGGCGAGCTGCAGCTCCGCCGGGTGGTCGAGCTGGCCGGGATGGCGTCGCACGTCGACTTCGACGAGCAGGTCGTCGTCGACGGCGGCCAGCGGCCCGACATGGTGGTCCGGCTGGCCGGCGGCAAGAACGTCGTCGTCGACTCGAAAGTCTCGCTGGCCGCGTACCTGGAGGCGGCCGGGGCGAGCGACGAGGGCGAGCGGGAATCGCGCATCGCCGCGCACGCCCGGCACCTGCGGGCGCACGTCGACCAGCTCGGCTCGAAGGCGTACTGGTCGTCCCTGCCGCAGACGCCGGAGTTCGTGATCATGTTCGTGCCGGGCGAGGCGTTCCTCGCCCCGGCCCTCGAGCACGACCAGGGACTGCTCGAGTACGCGCTGGCCCGGCGGGTGCACCTGGCCACGCCGACCACCCTGGTGTCGATGCTCCGCACCGTCCAGTACGCGTGGCAGCAGCAGGCGCTGTCGGAGAACGCCAGGGAGGTGTTCGAGCTCGGCCGTGAGCTCTATGACCGGCTCTCCGGCCTCGGCCGGCACCTGGACAAGCTCGGCAAGTCGCTGACGAACGCGGTCGGCGCCTACAACCAGGCGATCGGCACGATGGAGAGCCGAGTCCTGGTCAGCGCCCGGCGGCTGTCGTCCCTCGGCCTGGTGGACGCCGAGCTCAGCGCCCCGGCCCCGGTCACCGAGACGGCGCGGCCGCTGTCGGCGCCGGAACTGGTCTCGTCGGAGCCCCTGTAAGGGCGAAGTTCAACAGCGTTTCCGATCGAACGGTCCCGGCCGACTCTGCCCAGGCCAGCTACTTGCGCAGCTCGCGGGGAAGCTGGAAGGTCATCCGCTCCCTGACCGCCTCGACCTCTTCCACGTCGCCGAAGCCGAGCGCGGCGAGCTTGCCCAGCACCCCGGCCACGAGCTCCTCGGGCACCGAGGCGCCGCTGGTCACGCCGACCGTGGACGCGCCGGAGAGCCACTCCGCGTCGACCTCGCCGGCGTCATCGACCAGGTAGGCGGCGCGCGCGCCGGCGTCCTTGGCCACCTCGACCAGGCGCACCGAGTTGGACGAGTTCGGCGAGCCGACGACGATCACCACGTCGGACTGCGGCGCGATCGCCTTGACCGCGGTCTGCCGGTTCTGCGTCGCGTAGCAGATGTCGTCGCTGGGCGGATCGATCAGCTGCGGGAACCGCTCGCGGAGGGCGGTGACCGTCTGTACGGTCTCATCGACCGACAGCGTCGTCTGGGAGAGCCAGACCACCTTGGCCGGATCGCGCACCTCGACGTCGTCGGCCCCGGCCGGGCCGTCCACCAGCTGGATGCGGGCCGGCGCCTCGCCGGTGGTGCCGACGACCTCTTCGTGGCCCTCGTGGCCGATCAGGAGGATGTCGTAGTCGGTCGCGGCGAAGCGTTTCGCCTCGTTGTGGACCTTGGTGACCAGCGGGCAGGTCGCGTCGATGGCCGTCAGCCCGCGGGCCTTGGCCGACTCGCGGACCTCGGGGGCGATGCCGTGGGCGGAGAATACGACCACGCTGCCCTCGGGCACCTCGTCGTTCTCCTCGACGAAGATGGCGCCGAGCTTCTCAAGATCGCTCACCACATGCTTGTTGTGGACGATCTGCTTGCGCACGTATACCGGTGCGCCGAACCTGCCGAGCGCTATCTCCACGGCTTGCACGGCCCGGTCGACCCCTGCGCAGTAGCCACGTGGCTTCGCCAGCAGGACCCGTCGGTGGGTCTCAGACATGTCTCCCATGGTAGGCGAGAGCCGCCGCCCGTCGGGCAGCCGCCGGCATCTTGCGACGACTGCGTAAAATCAGGTAGGTATCACCTTAATCAAGACACAACGGATGAGGCCTTTCCTGGGGCAGACTGGGCACACCCCATCCCATTTGAGGAGAGTGCGATATGCGCGTCACCGAGCGCGTTAAAGAGGCCCCGGCGCACGCGCTGCGGGCAGTGTTCGGCGGAATCGGCTCGCTGCTTTCTGTCAGCGACAAAGTTCGCAATAAGCCGGCCACGGCCGAGGCGTCCGCGACCGCCCCGGCGACAGCACCGGAAACCGCCGCGCCGGCGGACGCGGCCGCACCAGAAGACGCCGCCGCGCCAGAAGTCACCACCGCGCCAGAAGTCACCTTCGTGCCTGAGGACGCCGCCGCGCCCGAGGACGCAGCTGCCCCGGAAGACGCCGCCGCGCTGCCGTTGGCGAATTATGACGACCTGTCGATCGCGTCGCTGCGCGCCCGGCTTCGCAACCTTTCCGCCGATCAGCTGACGCAGCTGATCGATTACGAGAAGGCCCACGCCAATCGGGCGGAAGTGATCACCATGTTCGAGCGCCGGATCACGAAGCTTAACCTCGGGCTCACCCAGGCGCTGCCGAAGGTTACCGAGTAGCGCGTCGCAGGCTAACCGGGGCCCGGCGTCGTGATGGGATAGGTGATATGGCCCTAGAGACGTCCGCCGAGGCACCGGTTCCTGTCCGGACCGTGCTGCAGGCTGTCGGCGGCTGGATCAGCAAGCTCGGCCGTATCTGGGTCGAGGGGCAGATCGCCGAGTGCAAGAAGCGCGGCAACACGGTCTTCCTGACGCTCAGGGACCCGATCGCCGCCGTCTCCGCCCAGGTGATCTGCACCCGGCAGGTGTTTGAGGTGGTGTCCCCGGTTGAGGGCGCGCGCGTGGTGATGTTCGTCCGGCCGGACTTCAACGCCACGCGCGGCTCGTTCGCGCTCACCGCGCTCGAGATCCGCGCGGTCGGCGTCGGAGAGCTGCTGGCGCGGCTGGAGAGGCTGCGCGTCCAGCTGAAGGCCGAAGGTCTCTTCTCGGCCGAGCGCAAGCGCGCGCTGCCGTTCCTGCCCGGCGTCATCGGCCTGGTGTGCGGACGGGAATCGGCCGCCGAGCGGGACGTGGTCCAGAACGCGCAGCGGCGCTGGCCGGCCGTCAAGTTCCGGATCGAGCAGTCCGCCGTGCAGGGCACCTACGCGGCGGCCGAGGTAATCGAGGCGCTGCGCAAGCTCGACGCCGACCCCCAGGTCGAGGTGATCGTGATCGCCCGGGGCGGCGGCTCGCTCGAGGACCTGCTCGCGTTCTCCGACGAGGCGCTGCTGCGGGCAGTGGCGGCCTGCCGGACCCCGGTGGTGTCGGCGATTGGGCACGAGCAGGACACCCCGCTGCTCGACTACGTGGCGGACCTGCGCGCCTCCACGCCGACCGACGCGGCCAAGCGGATCGTGCCCGACGTCGCCGAGCAGCTGGCGCTCGTCACCCAGCTGCGCGACCGGGCACGGCGGCACATGCGCGGCTGGCTCGACCGCGAGCAGGCCTGGCTGGACGCGACCCGCTCGCGCCCGGCCCTGGCCGACCCCGTCCGCGAGATCGAGCGGCAGGCCGAGCAGGTCGACGCGCTCATCCGCCGCGCCCGCCAGTCGCTCGACTCGGGCCTGGCCCGGGCGGGCGACGACGTCACCCACACCCGCGCCCGGCTGCTCGCGCTCTCCCCCGCCGCGACCCTCCGGCGCGGCTACACCATTGCCCAGGACGCCGACGGGGCGGTGATCCGGTCGGCCAAGGAGGTCTCCCCCGGCGAGCGGTTGACCCTCCGGTTCGCCGAAGACCAGCTGACCGCCACCGTGGATCACGAGTAGGCTTTTCGTTGTGACCGATCGTGAAGCCCTCACCTACGAGCAGGCCAGGGACGAGCTCGCCAGCGTGGTGAAACGGCTCGAAACGGGCGGGCTCACCCTCGAGCAGTCGCTCGACCTGTGGGAGCGCGGCGAGAAGCTGGCCGCGGTATGCGCCGAGTGGCTGGACGGCGCTCGCGCCCGGCTGACCGCCGCCATGGCCGCCCGCGAGCCTGCCGACCCGGCCGCCGAGGGCGCCCCCTTCTGAGGATTCAACGTCACACCCACGCGGGATACCCGGCGCCGGGCGGGCATCCTAGGCTGTAGGCATGCGCGTGGATATCTGGAGCGACGTCATCTGCCCGTGGTGCTACGTGGGCAAGGCCCGGTTCGAGAAGGCGCTGGGCTCCTTCGCCCACCGCGATGAGGTCGAGGTCGTCTACCACTCGTTCGAGCTCGACCCGAGCTACCCGACGCACCAGCACGAGACCACGTTCACGATGCTGACCAGGAAGTACGGCCTGTCGGAAGCGGACGCGCGGGCAGCCGAGTCGCGGCTGGCGGGGCTGGCCGAGGCCGAGGGGCTCGGCTTCCATCCGGAGCGCCCGGTCGGCAACACCTTCGACATTCACCGCGTGCTCCACCTCGGGCTGGCCAAGGGGGTGCAGGCGGAACTGCTCGACGCGGTCAACGAGGCCTACTTCGGGCAGGGGCGGCAGGTCTTCGACCGCGACGTGATCACCGAGATCGCGGCCGGGGCAGGTCTGGACGGCGCCGCCGCCGGGGACGTTATCGACGGTGACGCCTACGCCGAGGAGGTGCGCCAGGACGAGCTGCAGGCGCGCGAACTCGGCGTCAGCGGCGTGCCGTTCTTCGTGTTCGACATGGCGCTCGGGGTCTCCGGCGCGCAGCCAACTGAGATGTTCGCCAGCGCGCTCGAGCAGGCCTGGGAACGGCGCGGCTAACACGGCCGGGCCGGCCGACCTGGTAAATATGCGCCCTGAACGGTAAAGCGGACGTAACGGAACGGGTAGGTATTCACCATGACCGATGAGAACGTGACCGCCGGCATTCCCGGGACGCCGGAGCCCGCCGAGCACGCGCCCAACCGGAACCTAGCGCTCGAGCTGGCCCGGGTGACCGAGGCGGCGGCGATGGCCTCGGCCCGGTGGGTGGGCCGAGGCGACAAGAACGGGGCGGACGGCGCCGCCGTGCATGCGATGCGGACGCTGATCAACTCCGTGTCGATGCGCGGGGTGGTGGTGATCGGCGAGGGCGAGAAGGACAACGCGCCGATGCTGTTCAACGGCGAGGAGGTCGGCGACGGCACCGGCCCGGCGGTCGACGTCGCCGTGGACCCGATCGACGGCACCCGGCTGTGCGCCAACGGCATGCCGAACGCGGTGTCGGTCCTCGCCGTCGCCGAGCGCGGCTCGATGTACGACCCGTCCGCCGTCTTCTACATGACCAAGCTCGCCACCGGTCCCGAGGCCGCCGCGGTGGTGGACATCAACGCGCCGCCGGCGGCCAACATCGCCGCGGTCGCCAAGGCCAAGGGCATCTCGCGGGGCGACGTGACCGTGGTCATCCTCGACCGGCCCAGGCACGAGGGCCTGATCGCCGCCGTCCGGGCGGCCGGCGCCCGGATCCACCTGATCACCGACGGGGACGTGGCGGGCGCGATCATGGCGGCCCGGCCCGACACCGGCATCGACCTGATGCTCGGCGTCGGCGGCACCCCCGAGGGCATCATCGCCGCCTGCGCGCTCAAGTGCCTCGGCGGCGTCATCCAGGGCAAGCTCGCCCCCAAGGACGAGGCCGAGCGGCGCAAGGCGCTCGACGCCGGGCACGACCTCAGCCGGGTGCTCACCACCGACGACCTGGTCTCATCGGACGACGTGTTCTTCTCCGCCACCGGCATCACCGACGGCGAGCTGATGGCGGGCATCCGCTACAAGCCGGGCGGCCTGACCACCCACTCGCTGGTGATGCGCTCGAGGTCGGGCACCATCCGCTCGATCCGCAGCGAGCACGCCCTGTGGAAGCTGAGCGCCTACTCCGCCGTCAAGTACGACTGAGGCGCCGCCTGAACGCTCAGGGCAGCGACGCGCGGCCCCAGCGGAGCCAGCGGCGGGGGCGGGGCGGGGTGCGGGCGAGCACCTCGCTGACGGCCACGTAGCCCCGGACCTCGACCACCGGCGTGTCCGAGGACGTCGGCACCCGCCGGGCGGTGCCGCCCCGCTGGCGGCCGAGGATCTCGGTGCCGTTCATCACGACCTCGACCCCGGACGGCACGATGATCCGGACCCGGCCGAAGACCGCGTAGACGCTGAGCACGATGTGCCGGTCCTGCAGCAGCGCCTCACGCAGGTCGAGCACCACCTCGCCGAACGCGGCGACGCAGGTCATGGTGGCGGGCACCACCCACCGGCCGCTCCGCTCGGCGTTGCCGAAAAGCGCCGCGACCGGGCGGCCGCCGTCCAGCTGCACCGGCTGGTGCTCGGGGGCGGCCAGGTCGGTGGTCAGCCGGGCGAGCTCGCCCAGCGTGCGGGCGGAGAGCGCGGCCGACATCCGCTCCCCGTACTCATCGTGGGAGAGGCGGCCGTCGGCGAGCGCCTCGCCGAGCATGGCCACGACTCGTTCACGGTCGGCGTCGGAAGCGCGCAGATCGCGCGGCGCTGGGCGCGGGGGCATGAGCTGAAGATACCCTGGCCCGGCGTAGACGATATCCGGCTTTGCCCGCCGGGCCAAGGTACGGGTTACGTCGGAGGGCCGTCAGATCCGCCGGCGCGGAAGATAGCCTCGGATGGCTTGGCGATGACCGATAGCGGCCTGGCGACGTCCTCCAGGGCCTTGCCCTCGGCGTTGACGCCGAAGATGATCGCGGCGATACCGCCGAGGATCATCGCGCCGGCGCCGACCAGGTAGCCGACGAACAGCGAGTTCCTGTCGGTGCCGGTGCCGATCAGGTGACCGTACCAGGCCGACCCGAAGGCACCGAAGCACTGCGCGATGGCGAAGAACACCGCGATGGCCTTCGCCCGGACCTCAAGCGGGAAGACCTCGCTCGCGGTCAGGTAGCCGGCACTCGCGCCTGCGGAGGCGAAGAAGAAGGTGACCGTCCAACAGATCGTCTGCGTCGTCGCGTTCAGCGAACCGTTCTTGAACAGCACGGCGCTGATCGCGAGCAGGATCCCGGACAGGATGTAGGTGCCCGCGATCATCTTCTTCCGGCCGATCGTGTCGAACAGCCGGCCGAGGGTCAGCGGGCCGGCCAGGTTGCCCGCCGCGAACGCCAGGAAGTAGTACCCGGTGTCGGTGGCCTTGACGTGGAAGAAGAACTCCAGAACCAGGCCGTAGGTGAAGAAGATCGCGTTGTAGAGGAACGACTGCGTGATCATCAGCGCGGCGACCAGGACCGAGCGCCCGGGGTACTGCCTGAACAGGGCCCTGAGCAGGGCGAGGTAGCCGATCTGGGTGGCGGGACGGATCTCCAGTTCCTTGCTCTCGTCCACCGGCGGGAGCGTGCCCTTGGTCGCGGCCACGTGGTCTTCGATCTCCTTGATCGACACCTCGGCCGCGGCCTGCCTGCCGTGCATGATCTGCCAGCGCGGCGACTCCGGCAGGTTACGCCGCACGAAGATAATGCAGAGCGCGAGCACCGGGCCGACCAGGTAGGCGATCCGCCAGCCCCAGTCGGGTGCCACGTGGTTCAGCAAAAACAGGGTGGCGATCGTGCCGAGGATCGCGCCCGCCCAGTACGTGCCGTTGACCGCGAGGTCGATCCGGCCTCGGTACCTCGCGGGCATCATCTCGTCGATCGCCGAGTTGATCGCGGCGTACTCGCCGCCGATCCCCATGCCCGCCAGGACCCGGGTGCCGTAGAGGAAGATGAACCAGTGGCCGCCGGCCGGCGTCACGGCGGTGAGGCCGCTGCCGATGAGGTACACGCCGAGCGTGATCATGAAGAGGTTACGGCGGCCGAGCTTGTCGGAGAGCCGGCCGAAGAACAGCGCCCCGATGACCTCGCCGATCAGGTACCACCAGGCGATGTCGGCGACCGCGCCCGCGCCCATGTTCAGCGTGGTCTTCAACGTCAGGTCGGGCCCGACGTTGCTGGCGATGGTGATCTCGAGGCCGTCGAGGATCCAGGCGACGCCTAGCGCTGTGACCAGCCTGGTATGGAACCGAGACCAGGGCAGCCGGTCGATCCTGGCCGGGATCAGGCTGCGGATATTCGGACTGTCTGTTGTTGATTCGACGGATCGAGTTGTCATTCGAGACCCTCCGGTATCCCCCGCCCCGAGCTGCTCCCCTTACCCATCACGCACCCTTTCGCCTTTGTTACCCCAATGTTTCGGGCACACCCGCCCCGCTACCCGTGCGATTTCCAAACATGCATGTGGCAAGGCTCTTGGCGTGGGACAACCCGGTCCGTATAGTTAGCTCTGTGAACGATGCATATGCGGCCGAGGACGTGGCGCTGGCCAAGGCGGAAGCGGCCAAGGCCGAGGCGGCCGAGTTGCTCGCCGCCGTCGGCGCGGTGCGCCGGGTGGCGCGCCGCGCGGTGCGCGGTTCGGCCTCGTCGGGGGCGCTCCCCCCGGCCCGCTCCGAGCTGCTCAGGCTGGCCGCGCGACGGCCCGGTATCGGCGTCGCCGAGGCCGCGCAGGAGCTGCGCCTGGCCCCCAACAGCGTCAGCACGATGGTCAGCCAGCTCGCGGCGGCCGGCCTGATCAACCGCGGTCGGACTGAGGCAGACGGGCGCTCGATCCGGCTCACCGTGACCGAGGCGGGGGCCGCCCGGGTCGAGCAGTGGCGGGACATGCGGGCCGAGCTAGCGGGCCGCGCACTCGAGCGGCTGCCGCCGGCCGACCGCGAGGCGATCCGCGCCGCCGTGCCCGCGCTCAGCCGACTGGCCGAGCAGATGGAGGAGCTCTGATCGTCCGCACTGCCGCCTGCCGGGCACCGTGCGCCTAGCCAGTCGGCAATTTACTGCATATCGTCCAGTTCACACCTCCTAGGTAATCTCCGGGAAACACGGCGCGAGGACGATATGCAGATGACGGATCGACGGCGCCTCAGCATCGGATGCCTGTTCACGTATGTGGCAGAGATCCCCACCCCGACCGTGTTCATGGTGCGCCCGGCGATCTCTCCTGCGGTCAGCACCGAGGGCGATCGGTGGCTCAGCGATCCGCCCGCCCAGGTGCACGGGTACACCGACCTCTACGGCAACGACTGCGCGCGCACCGTGCTGCCCGCCGGCCGGTCGCAGTTCGGCTTCTCGGCGGTGGCGGATGTGCCCGATGCGACCGAGGACGCCGATCCCGACGCGCCCGAGGTGCCGACGAACGAGCTGCCGGATGACACGCTGATCTACACCCTGCCGAGCCGGTACTGCCTGCCCGACCTGCTGGCGGCCGAGGCGTGGCAGCGCTTCGGCGGGCTCGCGCCCGGCTACCGGCGAGTCCAGGCGATCTGCGATCACGTCAACGGGCACCTGACGTTCCAGTACGGCAGCTCGACGGCGACGTCGACGGCGGTGGACGTGAACAACTCGCGCTACGGGGTCTGCCGGGACTTCACCCACCTGGCGATCTCGTTCTGCCGGGCGCTGAACATCCCCGCCCGCTACACGTTCGGCTACCTGCCGGACCTGGACGTCCCGCCGGACCCGGCGCCGATGGACTTCGCGGCCTGGATGGAGGTGTGGCTGGGCGATCGCTGGTGGACCTTTGACCCGCGCAACAACGCCCGCCGCAAGGGCCGGGTGGTGATCGGCCGCGGCCGGGACGCCACCGACGTCGCGGTGGCCACCACCTTCGGCGGCCCGTTGCTCGAGTCCATGACCGTCCAGGCCGAAGAGCTCGGCTTATCGCCGGGCGGTGAGCGAGCCCCGCGACTGCGCCGAGATCCACTCGTCGAGGCGCTCCCACCAGTCGTAGAGCCAGCCGGTCTGGGTGTCGTGATCGGCCGCGCGGGGTACGTCGGCCGCCGCCACCCGCCACCACCGGGCCTGGACGGTCATGTCGGCCAGCAGGCTCTGCCAGACGTCACGGACGCTGACCAGCTTGTCCAGGCCGGTATGGGCGACGAAGATCACGTCAGCGGCCGGGCAGGCGGCAATGGCGGCGAAGGCGCCCCCGGTCCGGGGCGGGAGCAGGTTGGGCATCGCCGCCGCCCGTTCGGCCAGATCGGCATGGCCTCCGCGCCGGAGACGCTCGATGCCCCGACGCCAGCGCAGCGGCGTCCAGTTCCCGCCCTCGGGGAACAGCAGCAGCGCGTCGCGCCCGCCCAAGCCGGCCGCCAGCCGCCTGATCTGCCTGATCTGGTCGGTCTGGGGCCTGCCGCCGGCGGCGCTGCCCGCGGGCGCGGGCGAGCGGCGGCGCAGGAACGCGTTCGGCACCCGGTTGGCCACGATGTC
>Ga0302178_10002542_pt1 | contig 14385 bp, 16 predicted proteins | sample I_Palsa_E1_3_FD_198790 | JGI IMG/M metagenome (GOLD analysis project Ga0302178, IMG submission 198790) | Peat permafrost microbial communities from Stordalen Mire near Abisko, Sweden - I_Palsa_E1_3 | ecosystem: Environmental > Terrestrial > Soil > Palsa > Peat permafrost | place: Sweden... | reverse complement strand
AGCCCATCGTCTTGGCGCCGTCGATCGTCTCGCGGATGATGTCCGCGTGGCCGGCATGCTGCGCGGTCTCGGCGACGATGTGCAGGAGCACGCGGCGGGCCGACCATGAAGCCCCTTGCTCGAACCATGGTGCCTCGGGCAGCCGGTGCGACACGTCCAGGGACGGCAACGTCATGATCAGTTCGTCGGTGGACCGGGCCGCCTCCCCGTAACGCTGGCGCAGGGCCGCCAGTGTCTCGTCGTCATCGACGTCGAAGGTGGCGGCGTGATGGGCGGAGCTGTCCGCATCGGCCGGGCTCATCGCCCCTGCGCCTTCGGCGATGAAGCGGCACCAGCTCCGCTCCATCAGCGTCACGTGGTTGATCAGGCCTCCGAGGCACAGCGCACTGGCCGTGGGGCGCAGGCGCACCTGCTCCTCCGACAGACCCCGTACGGTTCGCAGCAGGAGCTTTCGCTGCTTGGCCAACGCCCCGATGAACTCACGTCGCTCGGCTTCGCCGCTGCTACGGAGGTCGCTCATGGAGCCCACCGTAGGCTGTGGAGTAAGAACACAGCATGGCCACCTTCCCCCACACGCCGATGCCGGCACAGGGCCTCCCTCGCGACGAGGTCATGCAGCGTCTGATCACCATGAAGCAGGACGACCAGGACTGGCGGGGCGGTCGGGTGTTCAGCCTCGTCTACTCCGCCGGCGACGACGTGCACGAGCTCCTCTCTGACGCACTGGCGCTCTACAGCGCCGAGAACGGCCTCAACGTCCTGGCCTTCCCGAGCATCGGCATCATGCAGCACGACATCGTCTCCAACACCGCCTCGCTGCTGGGTGCCGATGACCCGGCCTCCGGGGGCGCCGTCGAGGGGTACCTGACCTCCGGCGGGACCGAGAGCCTGTTGCAGGCCGTGAAGACAGCCCGCGATGTGGGGCGCGACCGCGGCATGGCGCGGCCGCGTGTGGTGGCGGCCGAGAGCGCCCACGCCGCCTTCACCAAGGCGGCCGACTACTTCGACGTCGAGCTGGTGCGCGTGCCGGTCGACGCGGGCTTCCGGGTATCCGCCGACGCGCTGTCGGAGGCCTGCACGGACGAGACGATCATGGTGGTGGGGTCGGCCCCGACGTATCCCCAGGGCGTGATCGACCCCATCGCCGACATTGCCGGGCTGGCCTTGGAGCGTGACATCCTCTGCCATGTCGACGCCTGCATGGGTGGCTTCTTATTGCCCTTCCTGACCGACCTCGGCCGCCTGGACGAGCCGTTCGACTTCCGGCTCCCGGGCGTGACCTCCATGTCGGCCGACGTCCACAAGTACGGCTACGCGTCGAAGGGGGTCTCTGTGATCCTCTACCGGACACACGAGCTGGCCCGCAAGCAGCTGTTCGTGACCACCGACTGGCTGGGCGGGTTCTACGCCTCGACCGCCATGGCGGGGACCCGGCCGGCGGGGCCCGTCGCCGCGGCCTGGGCCGCCCTGATGCACATCGGCCGTGACGGCTACCTCGAGCTCACGCGCGTCGCGCACGACGCGGCGCTGGAGTTGCGTGCCGGTATCGAGTCGATCGATGGCCTCGAGGTGCGGGGCGATCCGCCGGCGACGGTCATGGCGTTCGGCGCCGTCGATGGCGACACCCTCGACATCTTCGCCGTCGGCGAGCGGCTGGCCGCCGACGGGTGGTATCTCGACCGCCAGAACCGGCCCGACTCGCTCCACGCCACCGTGCACGCCGGCAGCGCCGCCACCGTGCCCGCGCTGGTGACCGACCTGCGGCGTGCGGTCAATGAGGTGGGGTCGAGCCGCACGGAGCAACGCGACACCACCTATGGGAAGAGCGATTAGCTCCTCGCGATCATCGGGGCTCGAGGGTGACCTCGTCGACGTAGCACCAGACCCAGTCCTCGCCGGGCTGGAAGGACTGCATGAGCGGATGGCCCGACTCGTGGAAGTGCGCCGTGGCATGCCGGTTGGGCGAGGAGTCGCAACAGTTGACCTCCCCGCACGACAGGCAGAGGCGCAGGTGCAGCCAGGTGCCGCCGATCTTCATGCATTCGCCGCACCCGGTGGGCGTCTGTGGATCGACCTCCGTGATCTGGTCCAGATGAGTACACGCAGCAGCCATGGCTGTTCTCCTGTCGTTGCCTATGAAGCCGTCATGCCGCCGTCGACCGGGAGGACCGCGCCGGTCAGTCCCGACGAGCTCATGCCGCACAGCCAGGCGATCAGCGCGGCCGGCTCGGTCGGCTCGAGCAGGCGCTGCACCAGATGGTGCGTGGCGAACTCCTCCGTCGACGGCAGGTCGTAGACGGCGGCCGACGCGTCGAGCATCGGGCCCCGAGTCGAACCGGGGCACACCACGTTGGACGTGATGCCACTGCCGGCGAGGTCGGCGGCCAGGGAGCGGACGAAGCCGATGACGGCATGTTTGGAGGCGCTGTAGGCGCTGAGACGTGGCAGCCCTAGCACCCCGGCGGTCGAGGAGATCGCCACCACGCGTCCCTGCCGGGGCTTGGGTGCTTCCAGCAGCGCCGGGACGGCGGCCGCGGCCAGGTTGCGCACGCCCTTCACGTTGACGTCGAACTGCACATCCCACTGGGCGTCGGGGATCTCCCACGCCAGGGGGCCGCCGCTGATCACGCCGGCCGCGGCGACGGCGGCCTGCAGGCCTCCGAATTGCGCGACGGCCCGTTCGACGGCGGCACGCATGTCCGACGCACTGCGCACATCGCCCACCATCGTGCGCACGGAGTCGCCGTGGCGCCCCGCCACCCCGTCGAGATCAGCCTTGCTCGAAAGCGGATAGTCGAGGTCGGGGTCGTCGGCGGACCGGTCGACCGCCACGACCTGCCATCCGGCCGCCACGAGAAGGTCCACCGTCGCCGCCCCCATGCCGCGTCCGGCGCCCGTCACGACCGCGGTCGGGCTCACGACGGCGATGGCGACATGGACCAGTGCGCCGAGACGGCGCCGACCAGGTCTTGCACGAGGTCATTCAATAGCGCGTGGCCCTCTTCGACACTCGCACCCGTAGGATCGCCCAGCACGCCGTTGGACGATACCGGTCGCACCCCCTCGGCACGGAGACGGGGCAACAATTCGGCGATTGGCTCGGTGCAGCCGGGCTCGGCGAGGTCGAGGCGCACCGCTCCGGGGTCGATGGCCAACAGGAGCGACGTCTCGGTCCGGCCCGCATGGGCGTCGCCACCAGCGGGCGTCAGAGCGCGCCACACGAGCACGTCGTCGCCCTCGGCGGCGGAGCGCTCCCGAGCCAGCGCCAGCGCCTCCCCATTGCCCCCGTGGGCGTTGACGAAGACCACGCCGGCGAAGGAGCCGCGGGCCGAGCGCACCAGCTCGACGAGCAGGTCGGCCAGAACCTCGTGACCGACCACCAGCGTTCCCGGGAAGTCGGCATGCTCACCGCTCGCCCCGTAGGACAGCACGGGCGCCACCGCGACGCCGACGCCCGAACACCGCCGGGCCAGCCCATCAGCGACCGCACCGGCGATACGGCTGTCGGTGTCGAGGGGAAGGTGCGGTCCGTGCTGCTCGAGGGATCCCAACGGAATGGCCAGCACCGAGCGCCGCCCCGTCGCCTCCACCTGGGGCCAGGTGGCCCCGGCGAGATCCACCAGCTCAGGCGCGCGCCGGCGAACGGAAGCTGACGCGGACCGGCGTGGGCACCGGAATCGGCGTCCCGTCCCGCCCGACCTTGGAGTGCCCTACCGCTGACTGCGGCCGTGCGTCCAGAGCGAGTGCGGCCAGTGCGGTCTCGCCGTGCCCGTGGACACATTCGGGATCGGGGCCGTCGAGCGGCAGGCCGGTGAAGAACTTGGCGGCCATGCAGCCGCCCCGGCAGGCATCGAAGGAACCGCACGACGCGCAGGCACCGGCGCTCTGCGGTTCGCGCAGCGAGGTGAACAGCGCCGATTCCCGCCAGACCGCAGGAAACCCACCGTCGTCGCGTACGTTGCCCGCCAGGAATTGGCGGTCGATGACGAAGGGGCAGGCGTACACATCGCCGACGGGATCGATGAGGCACACCACCCGGCCCGCGCCACACAGGTTCAAGCCGTCCAGCGGCTCACCCAGAGCCGACAGGTGGAAGAACGAATCCCCGGTCAGGACCCCGGGACGCTCGACCAGCCAGTGGTAGAGCGTGCGTTGCTGCGCCGCCGTGGGATGCAGCGCGTCCCACGTGTCGACGGCCCGTCCCGAGGGGCGCAGGCGCGTCAGGCGCAACTGGGCGCCATACCCCTCGGCGATGGCGGCCAGAGCATCGAGTTCATCCATGTTCTGCCGGGTGACGACGACACTGACTTTGAAGGGGCCGAAGCCGGCGGCCGCCAGGTTGTCCATGGCGGTGCGGGCGGCGGCGAACGAGCCTTCACCACGCACAGCGTCATTCGTGGCAGCGGTGGCGCCGTCGATACTGATCTGCACGTCCAAATAGTCCAGCGCCGCCAGTTGCCGGGCCCGCTCGGCCGTCAGGCGGGTCCCGTTGGTGGAGAACTTGACCCCGACCCGCCGATCGACGGCATAGGACACCAGATCGAAGAAATCCGGTCGCAACATCGGCTCGCCCCCGCCGATGTTGACGTAGAAGACCTTCATGTCGACCATGTCGTCGACGATGCCGCGGGCCTCGGCCGGGGTCAGCTCGCCCGGGTCACGCCGGCCCGAGGAGCTCAGACAGTGCACGCAGGCCAGGTTGCAGGCGTAGGTGAGCTCCCAGGTCAGGCAGATGGGTGCGTCAAGGCCCCGGCTAAATCGGTCCTGTAACGGCATCGGAGTCGGAGACATATCAACGGACATCGATCACCTCGGAGGCAGCGAGGCGGCCGAGGGCCCGCCGGTAGACGTCATGCTGGCCCTCGGGCACGATCGCATCGATGGCCTCGGCCGCGCTCGGATACTCCTGCAGCGACGACACGAGCTCGACCAGCATGCGCGACTTGAGGAAGACAAGGCGGCGATTGCCGTAGTGGTACGCCAGCGCCCCGAACGATTCGTCGCGCAACGCGACCTGGGGGTTGAGCTGCCACGCCTGCTCGACTGCGAACGCGGCCCGGGTGGGCCGCGCCTCGGTCACGCTCAATAGACGCCGCACATTCCGTCGATAGAGACCTCTTCCACCAGGAGCTCGTCGACGTCCTCGTCGGACAGCTCCTCGACGTCCTGCGTGTCTTGGTCCTCAGCCAGCATCCCGACCTCCTCTGGGCACAGACCCAGCCTATCCCCGGCCCCGGACTGCCAAGATTGAGCAGTGGCCCAGCTCAGCGCACCGCCGATCCGACCGGCACCCTCCCGGTCCGCCACGCCGCTGCCCGCCTCCTTCACCCTGAGCGAGGACCCATCGACACGGGAGTTCGACGGCGGGGCCGTGCTCCTCGGCGGCAATCCGCTCCGCCTCTTCCGGATCTCCGAGCGGGCGCAGCGACTGGTCGGACAGTGGAGGAATGGCGCTGCGGTTGGGCCGCGTCGTTCTGCCCAACTGTTGGCGCGGCGGCTGGCGTCTGGCGGTGCCTTCACCCCGCAGGCGCCGACGAGCGGCGCGACGCCCGGCGATGTCACCGTCGTGGTGCCGGTCCGCGACAGGCCGGCCCAACTCGACCAGCTCCTTCGTGCGCTCGGCGGGTTGGCGTGCATCGTGGTCGACGACGCGTCAGCCGATGCGGGAGCGACCAAGGAGATCGCGGAGCGACATGGTGCCTCCTTCATCGGGCTGTCCTCCAACGTCGGTCCGGCCGGGGCGCGCAATGCCGGGTTGGCCGCGGTGCACAGCCCACTCGTCGCGTTCGTCGACTCCGACTGCGTGCCGGCAGAGGGATGGCTCGGGCCGTTACTCGGCCATTTCGACGACCCCCTGGTCGCCGCTGTGGCCCCGCGGATCGTCGCGGCCGCCGGCCCCGCTCGATTCGAGGTGGCCGGCGCGTCGCTCGACCGTGGCCCACGTGGAGGCCCGGTGCGCCCCGGGAGCCGCATTCCGTTCGTCCCCAGCGCGGCTCTGCTGGTCCGTGCCGATGTGGCGACGGGACCCGACCTCTTCGACGCGGCGCTACGTGGCGGTGAGGACGTGGACCTGGTCTGGCGCCTGGACGAAGCGGGCTGGGACGTGCGCTACGTCCCTTCCAGCACCGTCGCGCACGAAGGCCCGGCCACGCTGAAGGACTTCCTGGTCCGCCGCGCCTTCTACGGGACGACGGCCGCGCCGTTGAGCCGGCGCCACGGGAAGGCCGTGGCTCCCGTGCACGTGTCCGGCTGGTCCCTGGCCGTCTGGGGCCTGCTGCTGGCTCGTCGGCCCGTGCTGGCGTTGGCCGCGCTGTCGGCGTCGATCGTCCTGCTGGCGCGCCGGCTGCGCGGGCTCGTACGCGATCCCGTCGGCGTGGCCACCCACATCGCCGGCGCAGGCGCGGCGCGCTCGGCGCTGCCGGCGCTCGCCTCGTTGACGCGAGCGTGGGCGCCCGCATTCGTGCTGGGACTGGCCTTCCGCCGGACCCGTCGCGCCGCAGCCCTTGCTCTCGTCGTCCCGGCCCTGCACGGGTGGGCCGCCGACCGCCAAGGGCGCGGCCCCGTTCGTGCCTTCGCCGTGCACGTGGCCGATGATGTCGCCTACGGCACCGGGGTCTGGGTCGGCTGCGCGCGGGAGCGCACCCTCGTGCCTCTTGTTCCCCGCATTGCCTGGCGCTCCCGGGTCTGGTCGGCGCGCTATCTGCACGACCAACTGCAGCCGGTGCAGGCGGTGCAGGCGGTGCAGGCGGTGCAGGCGGTGCAGCCGGTTCCGGCGAAAAAGGGCTGACCCGCCGTGCCCGATGACGCGACCGGTCGGCCACCCCTCGCCGTCCTTGTCAGCGGCGCGCCCGGTGCGGGAAAGTCCACGTTGGCCGACGCGCTCGCCGTCGGGTTGGACCTGCCCGTCGTGCACAAGGACCAATTGGTTCACGGAACGTGGCGAACCCGCGGCCGAGCCCTGGAGCTCGGCGCGCCCGGCGTCGAGCCGTTCTACGAGACGATGGAGTTGTGGGCGTCACTCGGCGTCAGCTTCGTCGCCGAGCAGACCTTTTACCGCGGCGTGAGCGAGCCCGACGTAGCCCTTCGCCTGGCGCCCAGGTGTGTCCTCGTCAACGTCCACTGCCGTAGCACCCACGCAATGGCGCGCTTCGAACGCCGCATGCGCGACGACCCGCTCTGCGGCGAGGCGCGACTGCGCAAGTTGAGGCCGCTGGCCGAGAGGCTCCAGTCCGAGCTCTCCGAGCCGCTCGCGTTCGGCTGCCCACTCATCGTCGTGGATACCGACGACGGCTACACGCCCACACTGCAAGCCGTGCTCGAGCGGATCGACGAGATGTACAGCCGTCCTCTGATCCACGATCTCGACCGGCCCGCTCCACCCGGCTGAATGCCGCGGCGCGTGGCACCGGGCCGGGCCGGGCCCGGCCGAGCACGGGCGTTACTTGGCGAAGCGGAGCTGGCCGGCCTGATGCTCCCAGTCGGTCGCATCCCAGAAGGCGACGGCGTTCTCGTTGGACTCCACGACGATCGCATGCAGCCGGCTTGCCCCCAGCGCGGTCAGGCGATCCTCGGCGTGGCGCAGGAGGGCCTGCCCGAGCCCGCTCCGTCGCTGCTGCGGAGCCACCGCGAGCCGGTAGATGGCGCCGCCATCCGTCCCATCCCGCGATGACGGAACCCACGACGCGCCCGTCCGCGACTGCGACGATGAGCGCACCGGGATCGCGGCGCAGGAGGCGGCCGAGCGCCTCCGCCGAGTCGGTGGATGTCGGCTCGGCGGCGTCCCGCCAGAACGCCAGGACGCCCGCGATGTCGTCAGCCGTCGCCGGCCTGAACGCGATCTGCACGGCGCCATCGTAGGAACCCGGCCCGGCTCACCCGGTACCGCTTATTCAGCCGTGGCGTCGTGCCTTGAACACCTCGGCCCGGTAGCCGATGTCCACCGTCACGTCGCCCGAGACGCCGAGTGCGTCGCGCAGGACGCTGCGCGCCGTCTCGAGCAGCCGCTCCCGGGCCGCATCCTCCATCAGGATGACCCAGCTGAAAGTGCCGAGCAGTCCGATGAGTTCGTCGGCATTGAGTGCCACCTCCCAGGTGATCACCGTCTCTTCGGGCTGGTCGAAGGGGACCCCCGGCGGGATCTGGAGCGCCTGCGCCAGCGCGTTCCGGTCGCCCAACGCGGCCGACAGCTCGGCCTGGCTGTCGCCGTCGATGCCGACTGTCCCTGCGCCCCCGTCTCCGCTGAGGAGCGACCGCGCCTGGGCGATGAGCCCCGTGTCGGGGTCAGGCCCCGACCACATCGCTGCCAGTGTCCCGCCCGGAACGAGCACCCGTCCCACCTCGAGCAACGTGGGCACCGGGTCCATCCAATGCCACGAGGACGACGCCAGTACGGCGTCGACACTGGCGTCGGGCAAGGGGATCGACTCACCCCGGCCCGCCACGGCGCGTACGCCAGGAACCGATTCGATCAGCGTCGCCCGCATGCGGTCGTCGGGCTCCACGGCCACGACCTCGTCGGCCCGGCCGACCAGCAGCCGGGTCAGGGCCCCGGTGCCGGCACCGAGGTCGACGACCGTGTGCACCGGGGTCGGCAGGACCCAGTCCACCGCTGCGACCGGTGGCCCCGGGCGGTAGCGCTCGTACTGCGCCGCGGCGGCGCCGAAGCTGCCGGCACGCTCGGCCTTCTGCTCGGGGGTGAGGGCGGGGGGGTCGGGCTCAGGCATAACGCCGACGCTACGTCGGGGCCCGGCCGCTCCGCTCGGAATGGGGATCATCGGGATAGGACGCGTAGAGTCTCTCGGTCCCGATGCACCTCCCGATGGGAGCGGGGACGACCCGGCAGGACGAGAGGCTGGCAATGGCAAACAAGTGGTTCGAGACGGTGGCGGAGGCCCAGCGGCGCGCCAAGAAGCGTCTGCCCAAGTCGGTCTACGGCGCCCTCGTCGCCGGGTCCGAGCGGGGACTCACGCTCGAGGACAACATCACCGCCTACTCCGAGCTGGGCTTCGCCCCCCACGTGGCCGGGCTGGCCCCCAACCGGGACCTGGCCACCAGGGTCATGGGCCAGGAGATCTCCTTCCCCGTCCTCATCTCCCCCACCGGGGTCCAGGCGGTCCACCCCGGCGGCGAGGTCGCCATGGCAGCAGCCGCCGCCGCCCGCGGTACGGCCATGGGCCTGAGCTCGTTCGCCAGCATGCCGGTCGAGGACGTTGTGGCCGCCAATCCCCAGACCTTCTTCCAGATCTACTGGATCGGCACGCGGGACCAGATCGCGGAGCGGGTCGAGCGGGCCCGTGCCGCGGGTGCCGTGGGCCTTATCGCGACATTGGACTGGTCCTTCTCGCACGGGCGCGACTGGGGCAGCCCCACCATCCCCGAGACGGTGGACCTGCGCGCCATGGCGCGCTTCGCCCCTGAGGCCCTGGCCCACCCGCGCTGGTTGTGGTCCTTCGCCCGCACGGGGAAATGGCCTGACCTGACCACGCCCAACATGGTGGCCAAGGGTCAGCCCGGGCCGACGTTCTTCGGCGCCTACGGCGAATGGATGGGGACACCGCCGCCGAGTTGGGACGACGTGGCCTGGCTACGCGAGCAATGGGGCGGCGCCTTCATGTTGAAGGGCGTGAGCCGGGTCGACGACGCCAAGCGCGCCGTGGACGCCGGCGTCAGTGCCATCTCGGTGTCGAACCACGGCGGCAACAACCTCGACGGCACTCCCGCCACCATCCGCGCCCTCTCCGCGGTCGCCGCCGCGGTGGGGGACCAGATCGACGTCCTGCTCGACGGCGGCATCCGGCGGGGTGGCGACGCCGTCAAGGCACTGGCGCTGGGCGCCAAGGCCGTCATGATCGGCCGCGCCTCGCTGTGGGGACTGGCGGCCAACGGGCAGGCCGGGGTCGAGAACGTGCTCGATATTCTGCGCAGTGGTATCGAGTCCGCACTGCTCGGGCTCGGGCACAGCTCCGTCTCGCAACTGAGCCGCGACGACCTGATCATCCCCGAGGGGTTCAGCCGCCACCTCGGCTGAGCGCTACGACGGCGGACCAGCAGGTGAGCTCGGCTCGGCTGGTTGAGCTCGGCTCGGCTGGTTGAACTCGGCTCGGCTGGTTGAGCTCGGCTCGGCTGGTTGAACTCGGCTCGGCTGGTTGAAATCGGCTCAACTCGGCTCGCTGAGTTCGGCTCCGCTCGTTCAGTAGCTCAGCTGTCGAACTTGACGACGCCCCGCACGATGGTCCCGGCGGCCTGGTCGTCGTAGCCCTGCTGCACCTGGTCGAGGGTGTACTCCTGGGTGATGATCTCGTCGATCTTCAGCTCGCCCGCCTCGAAGAGATTGAGCAGGTTCGGCACCTGCACCCGCGGACTCTGCGAGCCGAACACCGTGCCGAGCAGCGCCTGGTTGAACATGGCCAAGTTGAAGAGGTTGAGCTTCACGTCGATCTGGTCGAAGGGTGCGATCGCCGTCACGACGATCCGAGCGTCCTTGGATCCGAGCGCGCACGCTTCTGCAATGAGCTCGCCCTTGAGCACACCAGGCGTCAGGATGACCACGTCGGCATTGCGGCCCATGGTGAGCTCGGGCAGCATCATCTGGGCGTCGAGCATGCTGGGGGCGGTGTGCGTCGCACCGACCTCCTTGGCCTTCTCCAGCTTGAAGGGCACCGGGTCGACCGCGATGATGTTGCGCGCCCCGGCGATGCGGGCTCCCTGTATGGCGCCGGAACCGACACCGCCGACCCCGACCACCACGACCGTCTCACCCGGCTTCACCTTGCCGCGGTCGACGGCAGAGCCGAAGCCCGTGGCGATGCCGCAGCTGATCAGCGCGGCGGCCTTCATGTTTTCCCACGGGTTGATCTTCACGAGCGAGTTCTCGTGCACGACCATCTCGTCGGCAAAGGTGCCGAGCTGCGCCATGCGGTTCAGGTCCTCGCCGGCGAGGTGGTAGCGGTAGGTGCCGTCGCTGATCATGCCACCCGCCAGCGTCATCATCCCGAGATCACACAGGTTCTGTCGTCCGGAGGCGCACCAGTGACACGTCCCACAAGAGGGTATGAACGACACAGCGACGTGGTCACCCTCTGCCACCTGCGTCACATTGGTCCCGACCTCGGTGACGATGCCGGAGCCCTCGTGGCCGCCGACCACCGGGAACATGGACTTCACGCCCATCATCTCGAGCACCTCGGGCGTCTGGCTGATGGCGCCGTCGCGCAGGTGCTCGTCGGAGTGGCACATGCCCGACCACACCATCTTCACCCGGACCTCGCGGTTGCCCGGGGGGTCGATGTCGATCTCTTCCGTCTTCCAGGGCTCGTTCAGCCCCGTGCATACCGCCGCCCGCACCGTCGTCATTGACAATCCCTCCCTGAGGTTGCTCCGAACCGGTTCGCGCCGGTTCGCGTTCGCACACGCAGTATCGTCCTCCGCCCGGTCGGGGACAACCGGGCCCGGCGGTAAGGTGCGCGCGTGGCCGCCCCTCCCGTGTTCACCGACATGGCGGCCCGGGTCCGCAACTGGGGGCGATGGGGGCCCGAGGACGAGATCGGCACGCTCAATTTTATCGACGAGGCGGCCCGGCGACGCGGCGCCGCCGCGGTGGTGTCGGGGCGGGCCTTCGCCCTGGGATTGCCGCTGTCGGAGGCTGAGGGGATCCAGCTCGGGTTCGTCGAGGGGCGGGTCAACCCCACCCGGGAGATGGTGCAGGTCAATCAGCCGGTCAATCCGGAGCAGCCCGACTGGGTCTGCTTCAGCGAGGACGTGGTGACGATGGCCACCCAGTGCGCCACCCACTGGGACGCACTGGCCCATAGCAGCTACGGGGGCGTGATCTACAACGGGTACCCGGCCGGGGTGGTGTCGGCCGACGGTGCCTCTCGGTGTGGCATCCATCGCCTGGGCCCGGTCGTCAGCCGGGGAGTCCTACTCGATGTCGCCCGTGCCCTCGGCTGCGACGTGCTCGAGCCGGGCTATCCGATCATGCCGGGGGACCTGGATGCGGCGGTCGGGCTGGCAGGGATGGAGCTGGAGCCGGGCGACATCGTGCTGGTGCGGACCGGCCAAATGGTGCATTTGGCTCCCGGACGGCGCGATCTGGTCGCGTACACGTTCCCCTCGCCCGGACTCACCATCGAGACGGCGGGGTGGTTCCACCAGCACGACGTGGCTGCGGTGGCCACCGACACGTTGGTGTTCGAGGTCTACCCGAGCCAGCACGAGGACGCCTACCTGCCGGTGCATCTCCTGCACCTGGTGGAGATGGGACTGACCCAGGGTCAGAACTGGGTGCTCGATGCGCTGGCCGACGAGTGCGCCGCCGACGGGCGCTACAGCTTCCTGCTCGATGCCACGCCCTTGCCATTGACCGACGGGTTGGGCACGCCACTCAATCCGGTCGCCATTAAATAATCAGGCTCGGTCGGGTCGCCGGGCTCTACTGCGAGCCGGTGCCGGTGCCGGTGCCCCGCCTGGCCGTGGCGCCGCCCAGCATCGGTCCGGTGCGCGGCCTCGTGCGCTCGCGCGGCGGGATCTCTGACAGCGGAGCCGGTCGTCCCGTGACGGCCCAGTGCAGCATCCGGGCCTGCGTGTCGATCAGGTTGCGCGTCCGGATGCCCCAGAACTCGAAGCCATAACGGTGCGCGGACACGCTGGCGAACATGGCGACGAGCGTGCCTGCCACAGCCATCGGATCGGCACCGGCCGGCGAGCAGGTCGCTCCGGCCGGTCCACCCGCGGGGGACGGCGAGGCGGCGGCGATCACCTGGGCCAGGGCCACCGTCACGGCGTTGAGCGCCCGCACCCGGATGCCCCGCAGCTGCCCGTCGCCTTCCTCGGTCGCCAGATCGACCACCCGGAAGACGGCGCGGTTGTCCTCCCAGTACCCGAGGAAACCCTGCGTCACCGCCAGCGCGGTGTCCCAGCTCGCACGCTCCGACCAGTCGCCGCCCACCAGCTCGGCCAGCTGGCCGGCCTGGTCCACCATCCCCTCGGCCAGCACCTGAATCGCCTGTTCCACGTTGGCGAAGTACTGGTAGAAGGTCGCCGGCGAGGTCCGGGCCTGGCGCGCGATATCGGTGACCTTGACGGAGCGCCAGGACGTGGTGGCCAGTAGATCGACCGTGGCGTCCAGCAAGCGCTGGCGCGTCTGGCGGCCCCGCTCGCCGGGCACCCGTCCGTCGGTCGTCGCCACCGGCTCGGCGTAGGCCTCGAGGTCCACGACGGTCGCCTCTTGCCCCGAGCTCTGCCCTGCCATGGGCGCCCAGCGTATCGGTCCCGCCCCAGAAGACCCAGGTGGCGGTGCGGATACGCTGTGCGGATGGAGCAGACGCTGACCCGCCCGCTCACCCGCGCCCAGCAGGCCAGGCGCCAGCGGGTGATCGACGCGGCCATGGCGTTGGGGCTCGAGGGAGGCTACGAGGCGGTGCAGATGCGCGACGTCGCCGCCCGAGCCGACGTCGCCATGGGCACGGTGTACCGCTACTTCACGAGCAAGGATCATTTGCTGGCGGCGACGCTGGTGCACTGGGTCGAGCTGCTCGACAGCCGGATCGGGCAGCACCCCCCGCGCGGTGACCACCCCGCCGACCGCGTCCTCGATGTTTTGGACCGCGCGTTGCGTGCCATGGGCCGCCAGCCGAAGCTGGTAACGGCAGTGTTCACCTCGCTGTCCTCGCCGGACCCGGCGGCGGTGGGGTGCCAACAGCAGATCACCCTGTTGATGGAAGGCATCATCTCCCGGGCAATGGGCGAACGCGACGTCCCGGACTTCGCCGACCGCGCCCGCATGATCGGCCACGTCTGGTACTCGGCCCTCGTCGGTTGGGTCAACGGCTGGTCCACCATGACGCGCGTCTATGACGAGCTGGCCGTGTCGGTGCGCCTCCTGCTGCCAGATCAGCTCGTCGAACGGCCCGCACCCGGCTGACCAGGACGTTCCGGCGGCGCAGCGCCGGCGGGGGTTGACCCAATCGCCCGAACGGGTCGCGCTAGGGTCGCCCTCGATGAGCAGCGGCCCGACCACCCGCGGGCTGCCGATCGAGATCAACGGCCTCACCAAGCATTTCGGTCCCGTGGTGGCCGTCGACGACCTCTCCTTCAGCGTTGCGCCCGGACGCGTCACCGGCTTTCTCGGCCCCAACGGCTCGGGTAAGACGACGACGCTGCGCATGTTGCTCGGACTCGTGCACCCCTCCGCCGGGACGGCGACGATCGCCGGGCAGCGCTATCAAGACCTGGAGAACCCGACGTCCAGCGTCGGTGCGGTGCTCGAGGCGACCAGCTTCCACCCGGCGCGCCGCGCCCGCACCCACCTGCGCATGGCGGCCCGCGCCGGCGGCCACGACGAGAAGCGCGCCGACGAGGTGCTCGGACTGGTCGGCCTCAGTGGTG
>Ga0302178_10002535_pt1 | contig 14408 bp, 10 predicted proteins | sample I_Palsa_E1_3_FD_198790 | JGI IMG/M metagenome (GOLD analysis project Ga0302178, IMG submission 198790) | Peat permafrost microbial communities from Stordalen Mire near Abisko, Sweden - I_Palsa_E1_3 | ecosystem: Environmental > Terrestrial > Soil > Palsa > Peat permafrost | place: Sweden... | reverse complement strand
CGAGGGCGTTCCGCCCTGGATCGTCGCCGAGCGCAACCAGCGCGCGTTCACCTGGGCCTATGACGCGGTGGGCTGCCGCCCGCCGGACATCGAGCCGCGCGCCACCGGGCACATCCCGGAGATGATCGTGCTGATGCGCCGGCTGATCGAGGGCCAGCACGCCTACCCGGCCGGCGGCGACGTCTACTTCGACGTGCACTCCTACCCCTTCTACGGCGCACTGTCCGGGCAACGGCTGGACCAGATGCGCCCGGCCGAGGACTCCGACGACACGGGCCGCAAGCGTGACCCGCGCGACTTCGCGCTGTGGAAGGCGGCCAAGCCCGGCGAGCCGTACTGGGAGACGCCGTGGGGACCCGGGCGGCCCGGCTGGCACCTGGAGTGCTCAGCCATGTCCACCAAGTACCTGGGCTCGACGTTCGACATCCACTGCGGCGGGATGGACCTGATCTTCCCGCACCACGAGAACGAGATCGCGCAGTCCAAGGCGGCCGGCGACGGCTTCGCGAGGTACTGGCTGCACAATGGCCTGCTCGGGCTGGCCGGGGAGAAAATGAGCAAGTCGCTCGGCAACTCCCTGCTGGTCACCGACGTGCTGACCCGGGTCCGGCCCGCGGAACTGCGCTACTACCTGGTCCAGGCGCACTACCGGTCGATGCTGGAGTTCTCCGAGGAGGCCCTGGAGGAGGCGGTCGCCGCCTACCAGCGGATCGAGCGGTTCGTGCTGCGCGCCGCCGAAGTCCTCGGCGACCTGGCCCTGGGCCTGGACGTCGGCCACGCGGCCCCGGGCCTGGACGTCGGCCATGCGGCCCTGGACGTCGGCCACCCGGGCCCGGGCGAGGACGACGCCGACGGGATCCCGACCTCGTTCCGTTCGGCGATGGACGACGACCTGGCCGTGCCGGCCGCGCTGGCCGCGGTGCACGCCTGCGTCCGGGACGGCAACCAGGCGCTGGCTGCCTCGGACAAGGCCGGCGCCCGGGGCAGCCTGATCCGGCTGCGGGCCATGCTGGACGTGCTCGGCCTCGACCCGCTCGCCCCGCACTGGTCGGGTGCCCCCGCCGGATCCGGCGACCGGCTGCGCCAGGTGGTCGGATCGCTGGTCAAACTGACCCTGGAGCAGCGCGACGCGGCCCGCGCCCGCCGGGACTACGCCACCGCGGACGCGATCCGGGACGGCCTGGAGGAGATCGGCGTGATCGTCGAGGACGCCCCGCAGGGCCCGCGCTGGGAGCTGAAGCGTTGAGCGCGGCCGACACTCCCCGCTCCCGGCGCAACGAGGCGGGCCGGACCAAGTCCGGCAAGCCCCGCCCCGGCACCGGCGGCCAGGGCCGGCGCCGCCTGGAAGGCAAGGGCCCGACGCCGCCCGCCACCGAGCGCCCCGGCCACCCCGCCCAGAAGCGCGCGGCAGCCGCGTCTGCCGGCCCCCGCCGTTCCGGTGACGCGTCTGCCGGCCCCCGCCGTGCCGGTGACCCGTCTGCCGGCCCCCGCCGTGCCGGTGACGCGTCCGCTGGGCCCCGCCGTTCCGGGGACACGCCCTCCGGACCCCGCCGTTACGGTGACGGGCCCGCCGGCCCCCGCCGTTATAGTGACGGGCCTGCCGGCCCCCGCCGTTCCGGTGACGCCTCCGCCTCCGCCTCCGCCTCGGCCCCGGTCTCGCCGGGCGCCCGGCGGACCACGCGCGGCGCGGGGGGGGCGGCCGAGTTCGTGGCCGGCCGCAACCCGGTGGTCGAGTCGCTGCGGGCCCGCGTGCCCGCGACCGCGCTGTACGTCGGGGCCCGGATCTCCCGCGACGACCGGGTCGACGAGGCCATCAAGATGGCCGCCGACCGCGGCGTGCCGGTGCTCGAGGCCGGTCCCGCCGAGCTGGACCGGCTCACCGGCGGCGCGCTGCACCAGGGCCTGGCCCTGCGGGTGCGGGCCTATGAGTACGCACACCCCGACGACCTGCTGGCCCGTGCCGCGGACGCCGGCGAGCTGCCGCTCATCGCCGCATTGGACGGCGTGACCGATCCCCGCAACCTCGGCGCCATCGCCCGTTCGGCCGCCGCGTTCGGCGCGCACGGCGTGGTGGTGCCCTCCCGTCGTGGCGCGGGCGTGACCGCGGGTGCGTGGAAGGCCTCGGCCGGGGCGCTGGCCCGCATCCCGGTGGCCCGGGCCGCCAACCTGGCCCGCGCGCTGCAGTCCTACCGGGAAGCCGGGATCTTCGTAGCCGGCCTCGACGCGGCCGGCGACACCGCGGTCCGCGACCTGGACCTGGCCACCGCGCCGCTGGTCCTGGTCACCGGCTCAGAGGGCCGCGGCCTGTCCCGGATCGTGACCCAGGCCTGCGACGTGCTGATCCGCATCCCGATCACGGCCTCCACCGAGTCACTGAACGCCGGCGTGGCCACCGGCATCGCCCTGTACGAGATAGCCACCATACGCGGCCAGGAGCTCAGGCCCTCGGCTCCCAGCTGAAGAAGCGGACGGCGAACAGCAGGCCGCCCAGGCCCCAGGCCGCCACGATCAGCACGTCGGTCCAGTCGAACGCGGTGCCGAGGAATCCGGCCTGCATGCCCTCGGCGAAGTGCCGGACCGGGAATATCCTGGCGATCCACGCGATCCAGGCGGGCGCGTTGCTGCCCAGCGGGATGAAGATCCCGGACAGGAACAGCAGCGGCAGGATGGACGCGTTGACGATCGCCGGAGCGGCGTCGGCGTTGGGGATGAACGCGGTGACCGCGAAGCCGAGCGCGCAGAAGGTGGCCGCCCCGACCAGGAGCATGACCAGGAATCGCAGCAGGGTCACGCCGGCCGGGATGCTGGCGCTGTAGAGCAGGCGGCCGAAGGCGGCGGTGATCGCCACCAGCAGGACCGAGACGAACAGCGAGTGCAGTATCCGGGCCACGAGATAGACCGAGCTCGGCAGCGGCGTGCCGTTCAGGCGCTTGAGGATGCCGAGGTCGCGCTGGGTGGTCACGCTGATCGCGATGTTCGTGTAGCAGGCCGAGATCACCCCGAAGGAGGCCATGGCCGCCACGTAGTACGTGGAGGTGTCGACCACCTTGGCCGGCGAGACGCGCACCGTGCCGTGCCCCAGCAGCGCGGTGAAGATCACCAGGAACATGAGCGGGAAGGCGAAGATGAAGAACGCCGAGGCCGGGTTACGCCAGAACGCCTTGTTCGTGTACCTGACCTGGGTCAGCGTCAGCGCTGCGTCGTTCATGACGCGCGGCCTTCCTTCGGGTCGGCCGGCCCAGGCAGGGCTGGCTCCGCCGTGCTCGCCGCCCCGGCCTGCCCGGCCGGGCTGTCGGTCAGCTCCAGGTAGACGTCCTCGAGGGTCGGCCGGATGACCTCCAGGCCGGTGAGCTCAGCGTGCTGCTCCAGGGCCCAGCCGGTGAGCCGGTGCAGCGCGGCGGTCAGGTCGTCGGGAACCAGTTCGGTCAGCCCGTCCGGCCCGGGCGGCGTGAACAGGTCGGCCGGCGGCGTGGCCCCGCCGGCCAGCCGGTAGCGGATCCTGGCCCTGGCCCGTTCGCGGTTCCCAATGGTGGCCGGCGGTCCTTGCGCGACGATCCGGCCGCCGCTGATCACCGCGACCTGGTCGGCCAGGTACTGCGCCTCGTCCATGTAATGCGTGGTCAGCAGCACCGTCTTGCCCAGCGTGGCCAGGTTCTTGATGACCTCCCACGCCTCGTGCCGGGCCGAGGGATCGAATCCGGTCGTGGGCTCGTCCAGGAACAGCAGGTCCGGGTTGCCGACCAGGGCGATCGCGACGTCCAGCCGCCGTTGCTGCCCGCCGGACAACTGCAACACCCGGGTGTTCCGCTTCGCCTGCAGGCCCACCAGCCCGATCACCTCGTCTACCGGCCGCGGCCGCGGGTAGTACCCCGCGTACATCGCGACGGTCTCCGCCGCGGTGAGGTAGCGGTCCATGCCGCTGGACTGCAGGACGATCCCGATCCGGCTCTTCAGTGCCCGCCGCTGGCGCGCGGGGTCGTAGCCGAGGACCTGCACCGTGCCGCCGTCGCGTGACCGGTAGCCCTCGAGGATCTCGACCGTGGTCGTCTTCCCGGCGCCGTTCGGGCCGAGCAGCGCGAAGATCTGCCCGCGGGCGACGAGGAGGTCGATCCCCTGGACGGCGTGCACGTCGCCGTAGGACTTGGTCAGGCCCCGCACCTCGATCGCGGCGCCGTCCTGGCGAGTCATCTCAGGCACGGCCCCATGCTGGGGCCGGAAGCTGACCGCTGTCTAGAGCCGAAGGCCATGCCTTCGCGGGCCGGTGCTGTATGCGGCCGGCCCGGTCCGCGAGATCGGTCAGCAGCGCCCGGGCGACGCACAGCAGAACCCGGGCGTGATAGGTCAGGAAGGTCCAGCCGGTCAAATTAATAGGTCACCAGATTCTGGAAAATTATTGCTAGTTTTTCAGTGCAGGTATAGGTTCAAACCAGACACCGGACGTCAGCCGCCACCAGCGGCCAGCTTCCCGGGGCTACCGGAGGAGCTCATGCGCACCGATGCGGTCATCACGATCGCTAGTGCCCACGACGCTCGCAATGCCGCGTCCCGGCTGGCGATCCCGGTGCCTGAGGGATACATTCCCCGTCGCAGCGTTCCGGTCGGCCGCTGACCAGCGGCCGCCGAGGACGCTGCAGCGGGCCCCCAGATGCCAAGGGAAGAGACCATGCCCGAACCAGCCGCACCACGCCCGGATCCTGGCCCGCCACCACCCGGCCGTGCCCGTCCCTTAACGGCTCCGTCCCGCCGAAGCCATCGGTCCCGCCGATGCCATCGGAGGTAACGCATAACGGCTCCGTCGCGCCACAGTCATCGGTCCCGATGCCGTCGGAGGTCACGAAGGCGCACACACGCTCACAGGGGCCAGCCGGACAGCTCAGGTTGCGCCAGGCATGCCCGGCGCCACCCGGGCGGCTATGGGAGAATCCGCAGGTGAGCGACGGGTTTTCGCGGGTCGGCGAACGGTCGGCTACCATGCACTGTGTCTCCCCGCCGGTGTAGCTCAGTAGGCAGAGCAGCCGTCTTGTAAACGGCAGGTCAGCGGTTCGATCCCGCTCACCGGCTCCCAGGTCAGAGGGATATTTGTTCTCTTCGCTCCGCAGTGCGTGGAACGTTTCGTGGAACGAATGTCACTGGCTCGACCTACTCTGATGTCATGCCAAGGGTTGCAAAGGGTCACATAGAGCAACTTCCGAGCGGATCGTTCCGGGTCTCCGTGTACGCCGGGATGGATGCGCTCACCAGGCGTGCGATCCGTCTTAAGACCACGGTCAAGACCGAGCAGCAGGCGCGCATCGAGCTCGGCAGGCTGCTCAAGGAAGCGTCCGAAGGCCGCACGCCCGAGTCGGGCGCGACGGTGGCGAGGCTCATGGACGAGTACGCGGCGGTCGCGGAGTGGGACGTCTCCACGAGGCAGACCAACGAGGGGTTCATCCGTCGCACCATCAAGCCTGCCCTTGGGCCCATGAGGGTACGGAAGGTGCGCGGTCCCATTCTCGACAAGCTGTACGCGGAGCTCAAGCGCTGCGGTGAGCTGTCCTGTACGGGCAAGCCATTCATCGAGCACCGTAACGTCCCGGTGCTAACGATCAACCCGCGCGACTCGCACCCGGCCTGGCAGCAGGTCGCCGCAACGCTGACCGAGGCCATTCGGTTGGGGGTCCTCGTCCCGGGCGACGAACTGCCATCGATCACCGAGATGAGCACCCTGCAGGGCATCGGGACCGGGGTCATCCGGCACGCTCTGGAGGCGCTCGCCGCGGACGGTCTGGTCATCGTGCGGCATGGTCGTGCCGCGGTCGTGGCCGGAGAGCCCGGCGGTGATCCGCGCCTGAGCCGGAGGCGGCCTGGTCCCGGCCACGACTGTGGCCGGGCGGGGTGCCATCCGCACGTCTGTCATCCGATGAAGCCCAGCACCATCCGCGGTATCCACAGCATCTTGTCCGGCGCGTTCGCCGCCGCCCAGCGGTGGGAGTGGACCGACCGTAACCCCGCCGAGTCGGCCAAGCCGCCCACCACTATCCGTCGGCCCATCCCGGCTACCTCGCCGGAAGACGTCGCCAAGGTGATCGCCGAGGCTCGCGCGCACGACGCTGCCCTGGGGCTGTATCTGTGGCTGGTGGTGGTCACCGGCGTGCGCCGCGGTGAGCTGTGCGGCCTGCAGATCCGCGACATCGACCTAGACCGGGGCCTGATGCACGTCGCCTTCAACTACGTAGTTCGCGGCGGCCAGCGCGTACGCAAGGACACCAAGACGCATCAGGACCGCTGGCTCGCCATCGACCCGGACAGCTGCGCCCTGATCGCGACTTACCTGGACGAGACAGCGGCCGCGCTGGCCGCGGTCGGTGCTGGCCTGCCCGATAACGCGTACCTGTTCTCCAACGACCCTGCGCATGCCCGGCCGTGGAACCCGGACTGGGTCACCCACCAGATCGCCGCGGCCGCGGATGCCGCCGGGGTGAAGCTCGACATTAAGGGCGGACGGCATTACACCGCCAGCCAGCTCCTGGCCGGCGGCTTCGACCTGCGCAACACCGCCGCCCGCCGCGGTCACAGCGGAGGCGGTGCCACCACACTGCGGCACTATGCCGACCCGGTCCCCGAGGTCGACCGACGAGCCGCCGCCTACCTCGCCCAGCTGACCGCCAGGCGTACTCCGTCATCTCCTCAAAATTGACCTGGCCGTAGGCTACGGCTGAGCGAAAACATGCCATCGTGACGGTCCGAGCGTTGCGCGTGCCGGGCCGTATGGTGTTTGGAGAGACAGTGCGGCTGGGCGTGGCGTCGAGGCTTGTCTTGACGTACACTGAATCACACATGGCAATCGTGATTCAGAGGTTTTGGAGGTTGCCGTGACCACAACTGACGTTGGCGCAAGGATCGAGCACGCTCGCATAGCGGCAGGCCTCAGTCAGCGCGCACTTGCGGACATGACTGGCACTTCACAACCAACCTTGTCCAGGGTCGTCTCTGGTCAGCGAGCGGCGAAGATGCCTGAACTGATCGCCATCGCCTGGGCGACGGGAGTCACAGTCGCGGAACTGACTGGGACAGGGACGGTAGCTGAGCGGGCCGAGTGCGCGGCACGCGCTACGAATCACGCAGATATGGACCGTATGCGCGAAGCGTTGCTGCATTTCCTTGAGCTGGACGATTACCTTTCCGCTCAGGCGATCCCGGTTAACGGTCTTATCGAGTCGGGAAACGTTGACTGCGGAGACTGAGGGCCGCGCGGCTGCTGCGCGGTTCCGTCACGACCATCATCTCGGCGTGCAGGCGCTAGGTGATCTACTGGAGGTCATCGAGCAGGCGACCGGGGTCGATGTGGCCGTGCTCGACGTGGGCCCAGATGAGCACGGTATGACCATGCGGGATCCAGCCCGCGGAACCGTGTTTATTGGTGTTGCGCGCACGAGGAACCCCATGCGACAGCGGAGTACGCTGGCCCACGAACTAGGCCACGTCCTATTCGAAGACTGGGTCGACAGCGATATGGGCGACTGGAGCGATCGTAGCCCGGCGGAGATTCGTGCTGATGCGTTCGCGCGCCATTTGCTGGTTCCCGTCGAGGGCCTTCAGGAGTTCATCAAACCGCGGTCCCCGGTCGGCCCGTCAACTCTGTCGGCGGTTGTGCAGCGGTTCCTGGTGTCCCCCAAGATCGCCGCGATCGCAATGCGCCAGGCCGGGTACATAAATGAGGCCACTAAGCAAGAGTGGATGACGCTGAGCGCGCCACAGTTGGCGGCTAGATTCGGCTGGACAGACCAATACCAGCTCCTGCAAGCCGGCTCTGACCGGCGCCGAGCGCCGCAGCGGCTGCTCGCCAGGGCGATCACGGGTTACGTGGAAGGCGTACTGTCTGCGCAGGCTATCGCCACACTGCGCGCGATGAGCCTGGAGGCCGTAATCAAGGAGCTAGAAGAAGCCGGCGTGACTCCGGTTGAGCGGCCGATAGCGTGGGCGGATCCGGCCGAATTGCCCGACGTGCATGTTGACCTCGCCGCATTGGATGAGGCACTTGGCTCCGCCGACGATGACAGCGAGGACACGACAGCGGCGAGAAATGACAGATGAGCGTCAGGCCGATCATCGATGCCGGTCCCGGCCTGAACTTCCTGTCCGCCAACAAGGAACGTCTCCTGATTGCGGTCCTTGGGCCGCTCAGTGTGCCCGAGGCTGTTCAAGACGAAGTACTGCAGAAGTCCCGACAAGATGACCGCTTTCGCGCGGCCGCGACAGTGTGGAAGAAGCTGACGCCTCGCTGGATCCAGATACTGTCCGATGACGTGACGCCGGAACTGGCGACCGTAGTTCAGCGAATCAGTGGACTCCCGATGGGCCAACGCAGAAGACAGCCAAAGGATCTAGGTGAGACCATGGTGATAGCGCATGCCGTCGTGGCCGCCGAGTCTGGGCAATCGGTGACAATACTCATGGATGACGGGCCTGGCGCCGCGATTGCCACATCCGAAATCGGCCGATTGCAACGGCTAGGTTCCAGCGGCCAGCCAGTTGGCTCGATCACGTTGGCGAGCACGCTAACCGTCCTAGGGCGTGCCGCAGGCAACCAGTACCTGCCCGACCGTGCGGCTATGCGCGATACCTACAACCGGCTACGCGGGCTCGACGATGGGTTGCCGCCAATTGAGAACACTGACTTGCTGACACCCAAACTCTGGTTAATAAGCCGCCCGCGGTACGCCCAAAGCGCGATCCCGAGGCCGGTCCGATCCCGCCGTCCCCGCGTGTCCTGGGGCGCGTGATGAATCGTCGACGTCGACTTTGAAACTGCAGACTGACGGCGCTCGATCTGTCAAGTTGCGGTTATCTCTCAGATGAGGCGTGCTAATGCTGCCGGGCGACAGCGCCTATGTTCGGAGCTGCTCAAATGCCTTGCAGGCGCCGCCTGACAGGCCGGGCAGGTAAACGGCGCCTAGGTCCGGCACCACGGCGAACCGCAAGATCGTCGCAGGGCCGCTCGAGGGTGGCACGCGGCGGGACGGCAGGACACAGACAACAGCTCGTCCACCGACAGCGGCAAGCGCGTGGAGCTGGTCGCGTACGACTTCGGGATCGCCATGCATCTGGCGGAGTGCTGCCTCGCCGGTTAGCGCCGTAAACTTCGCCTGGCGCTCACTCATTCGATCTGCGCAACACCGCCGCGTGCCTCGGACGTAGCGGCGGCGGCGCGACCACGCTCCGGCACTACGCAGACCCGGTCCCCGAGGTCGACCGACGAACCGCCGCCTATCTCGCAAAGCTGACGGCCAGATCTACCCCGTCATCTCCTCAGCCTTGACCTGGCCGTAGGGCCGCGGCCAGGCTCAGCGAACGTGGCCAGCTGGGCCATGCGCTGACGGGCCAGCTCGTCAGCGACGCGCGGCACCTGACTGTCGACCCGTCCGGGCTGGCGTTCGCCGACTCGGACTCGATACGGGACCCTGGTGCGGGCGGCCTGCACCCGCCAAGAGCGGGGAGGGGACATAATCCTGCCTAGTCCGCAGCCGATCGTGGCCAGGCACTTTCCGCCTGTGCTCGTGGTCCTGCGGTCACAGTCACGCTTGAGACTGGAGGGGCGGACACGTACACTCAGCGGGCCATCCCCGGACCTGAGCCCAGCCAGGGTCTCTTACGCCATCCCAGCCGTGCCCGGGCGAATATCCTTCCAGACGTGACAGCAGCAGATACGCCCGAGTGGGCTGCGATAGCCGACAGCGCGGCCCGCCTCGTGGCCACCGCACAGGCGCTGACCGACGACGACCTGCACGACGCATCGGCGCTGCCGGGCTGGACGCGGGCGCACGTCCTCATCCATATCGCGCAGTCCGCCGACTCCCGCACCGGGCTGCTGCGGGCTGCCCAGGCTGGCCGCATCGGCCAGCAATACCCTTCCGAACAAGCCCGCGCCGACGCCATCGACGCTGGTGCGCGCCGACCGGCGGGGATTATCCGCGCCGACCTGGATCGTGCCATCCAGGAATGCCTGACCGCGATCCGGGAGCACCCAAGCCAGCTGTGGGACGCGCCTGGGATCTCGCTCGGAGCAGGCCGCCGACCAGTCCGCGATGTCCTCCCCAGCATGCGCCGGGAACTGGAATATCATCACGTGGACCTCGCCGCTGGCTACCAGCCTGCCGACTGGCCCGCCGACTTCGTCGCCACCGAGCTGTCTCAGGTGACCGCCCGGATGGACCGCCGCGCCGATGCGCCGCCCATGACTCTCGCCGGTCATGGCATGCTGCACATCGGCACCAGCCCGCCCGTCGACGTCACCGGACCGCCTGCCGCCATGCTGGCCTGGCTGTCCGGCCGCAGCGACGGTAGTGGTCTGGATACGGCCAGCGCGGCCCTGCCGACGATTCCGCCACTGGGGTAGCCTGCCCCGCGCGCCAGGACCTGCGGACGACGGCCGGGAGAGCAGCACTCACGTCCGTGCCGAATGAGCGCTATTAGTGCAGTGAGCTGCGGCAGAGAGTCGGCGCGCGCTCGGCCGGGCCTCCCAAGGCAGAGGCCGAGCGCTGGCGCCGACCCGCGGCGCGCGCAGCGCGCCGCCTTGATCCAAGTACGGCCCGATTCGGCAGTGCAACGACCTAATCGACTGTCCTTTCGGACCATGGCAAATCGCGGGCGCCGTTGCGGCGGCCTCTGCCCACCACGCTCGGTTGCGGCCATAGACGCTTGCCCGCCATTGGCGTGGAACGGTTCGTGGGACGACGCGCAGAATAATCCCAGCGCAGCTAGTGCTTTCAGTGCGATTGCCTGTGTCATCGGTGCAGCTAGCGCGTGCGCAGCCTGTGAGCACACTTCTTGTAAACGGCAGGTCAGCGGTTCGATCCCGCTCACCGGCTCCCAATGGTTTTCACGTTTGACCTGCGTTTATCTTCACGTTTAGGTCCGACATTCTGCGTAGTTGGCTGCTGCGGGCTGGGTGTGATCCCGCACGCTACAGCGGGGCCGAGTGGCACCTGCGCAAGGTACACCCAAAGCTCGGCATCAGCTCCCGTAGACAGCTCCACGAGGCGCTGGCCGACGCAGGAGGGCGGGCGTCTGGCAGGGTCGCCTGAAGGTCTCCCAGGCGCGGGCGAACTGGAGCAGCTTCGTCTCGGCCAGCGGGGTGCCGAGCAGTTCCATGCCCACGGGCAGGCCGTCTTCGGTGAAGCCGACCGGAATGGTGAGCGCTGGCAGTCCGGCCTGGGATCCGATGACGGTGTTGGTGGGAAAGGTGAGGGCGCTGTACTTCCCGGCGGCGAGTTCGTCGCGCGTGGGCGGGAGCACCTGCACCGTGGGGTACACCAAGAAGTCGAGCCGGTGCACGGCGAAGATGTTCAGGACCAGCCGCCTGAAGTGCTCCTGGTTGAGCCGGAGCCGCAGGTACTCCGCGTCGCCTTCGGTCGTGCTCGGGCCGGCCGCGATCCCGTGGAACAGGTCGTTCAGCGGGTGGAACTGCCCGCTGTCGTAGATCTCCATGAAGCTCGACACGGGCGCGTCGGGTCGCCGCGCGAGGAAGTCGTCGATATCGGACTTCGATTGCCGGAGGTAGACGGAGGTGTTGGCGATCCAGTAGGCGAGGTTGCCGATCTGCAGGTCCGGGGTCGTGGCCACGCCGAGCTCGGTGAGCTGGGCGAGCGCCGCCCGGACCGCGCGGTTGACCGGCGCAGCGGCGGGATCGGTGTCGGAGCCGAACCCCGTTTCCAGCACCCCGATCCGCCAGGTGGACAGCGGGACGTCGAGGTCGAGCGCTTGCGCGTAGCCGCCGATGACGGGGGCGGCCGACGCCGTTACGGTGAAGGGATCCTGCGGGTCGTAGCCGACGATGCTGTCGAGCAGCGTCGCGACGTCGCCGACCGTTCGCCCGATCGGGCCCGGGGTGTCCTGGAAGTGCACCAGCGGCGAGAACCCGGCGCGGCTGATCAGCCCGGTGGTGACGCGCAAACCGAAGAGATTGTTGAACGAAGCAGGGACGCGGATGGACCCGCCGGTGTCCTCCCCGATCCCGACGAGCCCGAAGTTCGCGGCGACACCGGCGGCGGTGCCCGCGCTGGAGCCGCCGGAATCCCGCTCCGAGTCGTAGGGGTTCTTGGTGTGGCCGGTCAGCGACGAGGAGGAGAACCAGCCCGCCGCGAAGTCGCACATGGCCGTCTTGGCCAAGATGACCGCGCCCGCCTCCCTAAGCTTGGTGACCAGGGTCGCGTCGCAGGCCGGCACGTAGGCGTCGAACAGGATCGAGCCGAACGTGGTGCGCAGGCCGGCCGTTTCGGCCTGGTCCTTGACCAGCACGGGCACACCGTGCAGCGGTCCGGAGAGCCTCGCGGTCGCCGCGAAGGCCGCATCGTGAGCGGCCGCCTCGGCGCGCGCCTGGGGGTTCACCGTCACCACAGCCTGGAGCTTCGCACCGGCCGTGTTGTGCGCGGCGATCCTGGCCAGGTACCAGTCGACGAGTTCGGCGGCGGTCAGCTCGCCGTTCCGCAGTGCGGTGTGGAAGGCGGCGATGGTGAGTTCTTCGAACTGCGTGTCGATGTCCACCTCGTTGTGTGTGCCGGGACGAAGATGGGGCTAGGTCCGCGCGGCGTCGGCGAGCGCCTCCCGGAGCTGCCTGCGGGAGCTGACGCCGAGCTTGGGGTACACCTTGCGCAGGTGCCACTCGACCGTGCGCGGGCTGATGAACAGCTCGGCGCCGATCTCCGGGTTCGTCTTCCCCTCCCCGGCCAGCCGGGCGATCTGCGCCTCCTGGGCGGTGAGTTCCTCGCGCGCCTCGACTCCGTAGGAGCGGATCGTCTCCCCGGTGGCCAGCAGCTCACGGCGAGCGCGCTCGGCGAACGCCTCGAGGCCCATCGCGGTGCACAGCTCGTGGGCCGTGCGCAGCTGCTCGCGCGCGTCGAGGCGACGCCCGCGGCGGCGTAGCCATTCGCCGTAGAGCAGGTGGCCGCGGGCGAGCTCGACGCGGATTCGGGTCCGGCCGAGCCGCTCGATCGCCTCGCGGTAGAGGTCCTCCGCGGCGTCGTCCGCACTCAGCAATGCCCGCGAGCGGGCCTCTATACCCAGCGCCCAGTCGGTGCCGGCGGTGCGGGTCGTCTCCGCGAGCCGGTCCAGGGCAGCGACCGCGACCTCTGGCTCGCCGCTCCGGGACGCCGCCTCGATCAGCTCGGCCTGCGCCCACTCGAAGATGCCCAGATCGTCATGCTCGCCAGCCTGCTCGGCCGCGGCCCTGGCCTCGGCGTAGCGGCCGAGGCCGTTGTAGAGCACTGTGCGCGCGTGATAGCTGATGCTCAGCCCCATGCCCTCACCGCGGCTCGTGACGTCGTCGATGGTGGCCCTGATGAGCTCGGTGGCCTCGGCCTCGCGACCTCGCCAGGCCGCGAGCGCGACGGCGCCGTAGGCCGCGAGCTGGGTCCCGGTCACTTCGGTGACCGCGCGCACCTCCTGCATCAGCGCCGCGCCCTCGTCCAGCTCGCCCGCGAACACGTGCACGAAGATGCGGGACCGCAACGCGATCGGAAGCACGGTGAGCGCACCCGCCTGCCGGGCGAGCGTGACGTGGCGAGTGCACAGCACCTCCCAGCTCTCGTCGTCCCACAGCTCATCGGCCACGCGTCCGGCGAGCCACAGCCAGCGCAGCCCTTCTGAGGCGGAGATGTCCGGGCCGCGAAAAGCGCTCAGCGCCTGTTTGAGCAGCGGTGTGCCGGCCCCGCGGCCGTCCGTGACCAGCAGCGCCAGGCCGTCGAGGAGAAGATCAGGCGCGCGGGGCGGTGCCGTGGGCGCGGGCGCCAGCCGCGCCGCTCGTGACACCTCCGTCACGTCGGCGCCACGAGACAGGCGCCCGGCCAGCACCGCGGCCGTGAACGCCTCCAGGTAGGTCTCGCGGGCGAGCCCGAGGTCCAGCGACTCGAGCTGGCGCGCGGCCGTCAGCAACAGCGGCGCAGCGTCGCTACCCCGCCGCGAAGCGAATGCGATCTCCGCGCGCAGCATGTCCACCCGGGCGCGCTGCAACTCATCAAGCGGCCTCGCCTGCGCGATGGCCAGCAGGGCGAGCGCCGCGTCGGGTGCGCCGGCCAGATGCTTGGCCAGCGCGGCGGCCAGCGCGCGCTGGGCCCGGCGCTCCGGGTCAGGCGTCAGCCGGGTGGCTTCTTCGAGGAAGGCAGCCGCCGCGGCCAGCCCGCCACACGTCTGGGCCCGAACGGCCGAGCGCTCGAGCTCGTCGGCCACCTCTTCGTCCGGACCGGATGTCGCATGGGCCCGGTGCCACGCCCGGCGATCGGGATCGACACCGGGATCGGTGGCGTCCGCCAGGGCCTGGTGGACGTTCCGGCGCTGCTCGGGAGACGCCGCTCGGTAGACGGCGGATCGCACCAGCGGATGGCGGAACCGCACCTGCCCGGTGAAGTCGACCAGCCCGGCCGTGACCGCGGGCA
>Ga0302178_10002523_pt1 | contig 14436 bp, 13 predicted proteins | sample I_Palsa_E1_3_FD_198790 | JGI IMG/M metagenome (GOLD analysis project Ga0302178, IMG submission 198790) | Peat permafrost microbial communities from Stordalen Mire near Abisko, Sweden - I_Palsa_E1_3 | ecosystem: Environmental > Terrestrial > Soil > Palsa > Peat permafrost | place: Sweden... | reverse complement strand
TCTTCATCTACCATAGGTCGGATGACGTTCAGCGTCTTGGGCCAGTCATAGCGTACCGCGGCAAGTCCCGACCGCTGCATAGAGGAGGTTCCGGTCCCCGCTAACAGCCAACTCTTCGTCAACAGGGGACACCGTGAATTTTCACCCTTTGACTTGAGCCACCAGCTCCGCTGACCGCGTCACCTCGCCGATAAAGTCCGCCACTGAAAACATTCATGAGCCGTACCTTCTCATTCTTTGCGCGATCTAGGCAAGGGCGTCTGGTATTCCCTCAGGAGATTCGCGTTCGCGGCGCTCTTGATGACAACAGGCGAGCGTCATTGACACTACTCTTTAACCATCTAGGGTGTAACGCTGATTTGACTTTAGGGTATTTTGTTCGGTCGCCGCGGGGCAAGGCCAAAAAAAGGGTTTTGTCTCATTAGCGCGGTCGAGTAAAATTCGTCTACCGCAACGCATGACAAGCGTGATGGCAAAGACGAAGTCGCCGCGCAAGACGCTGCCCGCTGGCATTGGCAAGGTGCTGAAGCGGCTGCATTACCCGCTGGACGTGATCCTGCTGCTGCCGGTGTTTGAAAAAGCATTCCGCAAACGCAAACGGCCTGTCGGCAAGAGCTGGCGCCTTGATGAGACCTACGTCAAGGTCAAAGGCCAATGGAAATACTTGTACCGTGCCGTCGACAAGGCGGGTAACACGGTGGATTTCCTGCTGGGCGCCCATCGTGATAAGGCTGCTGCTCGCCGCTACTTCGAGAGGGCGATTGAACAGAACGGTGAGCCCGAGACAATTAACGTGGACAAGAGCGGCGCGAATCTGGCTGCACTTGAAGCGCTCAATGCCGAGCGTTTGACGCCGATCGAGGTCCGGCCAAACATATACCTGAACAACGTCGTCGAGCAGGATCACCGGGCCATCAAACGCATCATCAAACCGATGTTGGGGTTCAAGGATTTCCGGTGTGCGCGCATCATCCTGTCTGGCATAGAGATCGCGCACATGATTCGCAAGGAGCAGATATGTGACGATGGCGTTGCATCGACTTCTGCACAAAAGTTCTATTCTCTCGTGATGTAAGCAATCCTCTTCATCTCAGGCGACTGATCGTCGCATCGTCGCATCGTCGCATCGTCGCATCGTCGCATCGTCGCATCGTTGCATCGTTGCATCGTCCTTAACGCGACACCACCTTGCTGGATCTGTTCCCTATAAAATGGCAGCGAACCAGATTGATTTGGAGACCCACCATGATCAGATGGCTGCTGGCAATTGCCGTCGTGCTAGCCGGCGTTGGCGCGGTGACCCCCGCTCGCGCAGACGTGGATTCAGACAAGGCCGCCATCACGAAACGGCTGCAGCGTTGGACGGTGGCGTTTAACGCTCGCGATGCTGCAGGAGTCTGTGACGTGTTCGCCCCTGATCTGGTTTCAACCGTTCCTGACGCGCTCGATGGTAGCCGGGACGCAGTCTGCGGAAAGCTCAGTGCCGTGTTGGCGAAACCCGGGTTGCAGCTCCATTACGACAGCCCCGACATCCGCGAAATCATCGTGTCCGGGGATATCGCCGTAGTCCGGCTGTTCTGGACCCTTACTGCGCAGAAGGGTGGCGCGTCGAGCGTGAGTACTGAAGCGGGCATGGACATTTTCAAACGGCAGCCGGATGGCAAGTGGTCCATTGCCCGGTTTATCTCGTTCAGCGCTACGCCGAACAAAGTCCTCGAGTGAACGGCCGTTCTCAGAGAAAGCCGCCATCCGGCCGATCCTCCAAGCTGGAGATCGGCGAATTCGCATTCACGTTTATCGCGAGACCGCCAATTCGGGAAAGCTACGCACGCACGTCCATGAGCGGCCAACTTTGCCCGTCATCGCCGAAACCGGTAGCCTCTGGATCCAGCAGGCTGACGGGTCTCAAAGCTCCATCAGTTTTCATATTGCCCTAATGCAGCGTTGCTCCGCCCACCCATACGCCGGTTTGAGTATGATGCAGCTCCCGGTTCAGATCAGAAGCCGGTTGCCCCAATGCCGCCACGCCCCACTGTGTTATGACCCATGGTCGCCCGCCCGTACTGGATATTGGCGATCGTGATTTCGTCCGACGACTCGAGCCCCAGCGTCTTCGCGGTGGAGTTCTGCACATCGATCATGTTCATCTGTGTCGTCGCGCGGCGTGCATCTGACCGGCATCGACACCTGGGGGTCAATCGGGCCCGCTGGAGCGGATCAATGTGCCACTGGCAGGCGCCCGCCCGACAGTACGGGGCGACGCGCCCCGCGAATCCGGATGCGGGCGAGCAAGGCTTCCTGAGCTCCGCCCACCCGCTGGCTGGAGTTCACCCGGGCAACTTTGCCCTGAAAATGGTGAGCGGTCCGGAACGTGGCAGATGATTCTTGAATGTCACCTCCCAGAGGTGGGAGTCTGCGATGTAGAGATAACCTTGGCTGATAGCGAAGCCATCCGCCCAGGACAGTCGCCCGGGAGCGCGTACGAAAAGGCGCGATTTCACTTTGTGTGTAGCGGGATCAATGTCGAGAGCAACAATGGTGCTGTGTTCGAGATCGCCGCCGTAAAGCGTCCCATGCTGGTCCATGATCAAACCGCCGGTCAGTTCGGCCGAGCCGAGGTATTGCACCTTGCGTGACATTTGGACGGGGGTCAGACGGACGTCGATCAGGGCACTTGTTGGCACCCGCCAGTAGTTGTGATCGGTCAGCGGCCGGTAGTAGATCCATTTGGCGTCCGGGGAGAGCGCGATGCCGTCGGCGTGGATCGCGACCTGCTTGCCATCGTTAGTTTGCGCTGGTTGCCCGCCGATCATCAGATGCTGCTGGGGATCGGCAAAGGTTGAGCGGTCGCCGACCAGAACCTGCCGCGATCTGCCGGTCTTAAGGTTCAGCGCGACCAGGCTGCCGCGATTGCCGACGTTGCTCAAATACGCGTACCCATGGACGAGGTCGATGCGCACATCGTTGAGCGAGTCGCTAGGCGCAACGGTGCCATCGAAGCCATAACTGCGGATCGCCTTGTTGCTGCTGAGGTCGAACTCGACCAGCTTGGGTTTCGCGCCCGGACTCGCGGCCGTCAGCACCGCTCGCCCGGAATCGAGCACCCACAGGTGGTCGGCTTTGTCCACCCACATCGCCTGCGGGATAGCCCACTCATGCTCCGTGTCAGTGCCAGAGGTATTCCAGGCCTGATCGGGATACGGCGTCACCGTGCCGGTTTGGGCATTGACCTCAACGAGCCTGTCGCCGGACTCGGCTGCGGGGGCACTCGCGAAGATGCGGCCCTCGTGGGACACACCAATGCCAACGAGCTTGAACGTGTCGAAGGTCTTGACGGTTTCTAGAGGTGGCCCGTAATCTCCTTGCGGCTGGGCCGAAACAACCGGTGAGATACCGGCGGCGACAGCGGCACAGAGCAGCGCGATACTTGCAAGCTTCGCTATTTTCACCTCACTCTCCAAATATTAAGTCGTTTGCTACGGCTAAATGTCAGATTTACGATGAAGACGAACGATAGCCTGTCTCTCCTTGACCCGGCCGGCCCAGATCGATCTACGGTAGCCGGTTGAACCGTCCAAAACCGGCTCTTCACCGAAATGCCTCTCGGCCGAAAACACAGCGAAGGGCCAGACGACGATTACGGCGTTCCGTTCTTGCAGTACGCTGCAAAGCCGGTGCGATCAGCAAGGCGGTCGAAATAGTCGGAGACGGCTGTAAAGCGGGGATGCGCAAACGGAGTGCTGAACCAGCGATTCACGGACAATCCGATAGGAATGTCGGCGAGGCTGAAATGCTCTCCGGCGACAAACGCGCCCGTTGCATCAAGTTGACTTTCCAGTATGCTCATGTGCCGAGCCCAGCCCGCGAGCGACGTGGAAATCTCGTTCGGCGACTGATGTGTAGGCGACTTCCTGACGAGGCCGAGAAATGCATAGCTCCAGGACCGGTTCAAATCCGTTGCCTGCCAGTCCATCCACTGATCGATCCTTGCCCGCTTCACGGGGTCGGTAGGATAAAGCGCTTCGCCAGCATAGCGCGAAGCCAGATAGCGGATGATCGCGTTCGACTCCCAAAGCACAAAATCACCGTCCTTGATGACGGGTACAAGACCATTGGGATTCAACGATAGAAATTCGGGAGTATCGGTTTGTCTGAATCCCGTGCCCCAGTCCTCCCGCTCGAAGGGAATGCGCAGCTCGGCACATGCCCAGAGCACTTTGCGGACGTTGATGGATGATGCTTTTCCGAGAATGTTCAGCATGCGGGGCTCTTATGGCTGGCCATGCACCCAGTGTGGGCAAACGAATTCTTGACGCAATATTGCGCCGGACGGAACACGTCTCTCGCTCTCGCAGGCATCAGGATTGTCGCCAATTCATGGCCTGCTGTCCAACGTTGACAGAGTTCGATGGTGACCGGCTTAGGTCGACCCAGTTGGTTGACCTCTCGGATACGACTGATCTTGCGCCCGGCGCCGACTCAACACATGAGGCCCGCTTGATCGCTCGCTCCGTGATGTGATCTGAATAGCGCGACAGCCGTTTGAAAGTGTCGGGATCACGGCTTGCTGATTCGTCGTAAGGTCGCCTGCAGCGACTAGCGCTTCGCGGATGCCACCACCCGTGCACGAGGGGCGGACCGCGCACGTGTCATCGGTTTGTGGTGGAGACCCAACGTCCCTGCCTCGAAGCAGGCGGTGCAGTTTAAAAAATAGGAAGGCGGCGATCTGTCGCCTTCATCTGCAAGGAGAGAAAACGATGGAACCGATGAAACCCATGAAGCCCATGCAACCCATGAAACCGATGGAGCCAATGAAGCCCATGGCCGCTATGGAAAAGTGGTGGCCTGATGAATTGGGTCACGCGTCTGCTAGCGGTTCACAAAACGGCGTGCGCTATGCGTTTTTCCCCGATAAACAGCGCTTGCTGATCGAAGAAAACGGTGACCTTCGTACCTATGACAGTGGCGATCATCGGATCAGCGGGGTATCGCAACAGCAGAGCCACGGACACTCGCTGGCGTTCACGAGCCAATCTGGCGTCGTCGACCTTGCCCAATTGAAGCAGGTGTTGTGAAATGAGCGGTCCGCGCAGCCTCGCAAGTACTCGCCGCGGGCAGCGGACTCATGGCGCTGGGGGTCCGCCCCATCGCGGACCACCGCGTCCAGGTCAAGGAAGGGGAGTTTGACCCATGCGCTGCTGACCGATGAGCGCAGACTCCGGCACTACAAGCGGTGATCCGAGCGTAGCGTTGATCGATATCAACTTCGATTTGGCAATTGCAAATAGAGGAAAAGTGCGATCACAGCCGGCAAGAGACCGATGCCTTGCCCAATCAGTGACAGTACCGGGATTAACAAGCCGAACGGCGCGACCGACGGCACCCGTCATGAGGATGGCAGCGACGTAGAGCACGACGCGCGCCACACGTTCGTTGAGACTGATGGCGATCCCAGCGGTACGCCGGTGAGGATCGCGAAGCCGACGCCCACCGCTACAATTTGCAGATGCTCGACGAGCATGTGCAAGATCGAAGGACCGTTTGCCCAGTTGAAAGCGAGTGTTTCCAAGCGCCCTCCGCAAGGTTGGCGCCGCCGATGACGTTAATAGCGCTGCGGGATCAGGGTTTGTTGGTACATGGGCCGCTTGCCAGCCCACTTCGCCGCCAGTGAAGTGAAGCGACTCAAAATGCGCGACAGCACCCCGTTTTCGGCATCAAGTGTCATCGAGGCGACACCCGCGGGTTTTCGCTTGGGGACTTTCGATGACATGCGTGCTTGCCCAAGCGCGTTCCAAATGCGTTCGCCGGCAGCCTTCGCGTCACCTCTTGGCGCCCCGTTCCCGACAGTGAACGATGACACCGCGCACATTACACTTCGCTGCGCTTGAGCAAGTAATCGAGTCCGCCCACGCGATACCAGCGATACCCGTAAGGCTCCAGAACGACGCTATGGCGGCCGTCGGGGGCTACTTGACTATGATCGTCGGATAGGAGGTTGACAAGGACGTCTTCGCCGGGATTCGCAGCACCCGACTTGAACTTCACCGTGCACGCCTCGGCGCTGAAGTTATGCAGGCACAAGACCGAATTGTTTCGCCAGTCGTAGCGCATTGCGAGGACATCGTTGCGGGAAGCGCGTAAAACCGCGAAGTCGCCCCAACTGATCTCCGGAACCTCTCGACGCATGCGAATCAGGCGCTCCGTCCAGTTCAGGAACGAATTGGGGTCGCGCCGCTGGTCCGCCACATTGACCCGTTCGTAACCGTAAGGGCCACCCGAAATGACGCGCGTGACGGGCCGCGCGTGCTTGGTAAAGCCGCCATGCGGCTCGGTGGACCACTGCATCGGCGTGCGGGCGCACTCACGTTCGGGCAGGCGCAGATCGTCACCCATGCCGATTTCATCGCCGTATCGGAATACGGGGGTTCCCGGCAGCGTGAGCATCAAGCTGTAAGCGAGTTCAAGACGTCGCCGGTCGCCGGAGAGCATCGGCGCAATCCTTCTGCGGATGCCCCTTCCATATAGCTGCATGTCCGGATCCGGGCCGAAGGCCGCGAATACGGTGGCCCGTTGCTCAGGGCTCAGCCGGCCGAGATCAAGTTCGTCGTGGTTGCGCAGGAACACGCCCCATTGAGCCGTTGCAGGCCGCGGCCTGGTCGCCAGCAGCGCCTTCTTCAGCGGTGCCGTGTCCGCGCTCGCCAGCGTGTAGAACGTATTCTGGTTGACCTGGAAATTGAACATCATCTGGAGACGCTCCCCGTCGTCGCCAAAATACTCCAGGTCCGTATCGGGCAGGACATTCGCCTCCGCGAGGATGATCGCGTCTCCCTTGCGCCACTGCAAGAATTCCCGGAAAGTGCGCAGCATGTCGTACTGCTCGACCGGCTTCCCGACCTTGGCGCCCTTCGTCGATATCACGAAGGGCACGGCGTCCATCCGGAAACCCGACACGCCAAGTTGAATCCAGAAGCCCATCACCTTCAGGATCTCCGCCTGCACATGCGGGTTGGCTGTATTCAAGTCCGGTTGGAAATCGTAGAAACGATGGAAGTACCAAAGCGCCGCCTGCTTGTCGTACGTCCACGTCGATTTCTGAACGCCCGGGAACACGATTCCATCCTTGGCGTTGCGAGGTTTCTTATCTGACCACACATACCAGTCGCGATATGTCGAGTCAGGATCGCTACGTGCTTCCCGGAACCACGCATGCTGATCGGACGTGTGGTTGACCACGAGGTCGATCATGACTCGAAGACCGCGTTGATGGCATGCATGCGCAAACTCGGCGAAGTCGCCTAGCGTGCCGTAGCGGGGATCGACGTTGTAGTAGTCCGAGATGTCGTATCCGGCATCAAGGCCGGGCGATGGCTGAAACGGCATCAGCCAGATAGTGGTAACGCCGAGGCCCTGCAGATAATCAAGCCGGCGGATAAGCCCCTGGAAATCCCCTACGCCGTCGCCGTTTGCGTCCATGAATGTGCCGACCGAGAGGCAATAGACGATTGCATTCTTGTACCAGAGATCGTTTAGCATTTAAGTCTGCTCGTGGGTCCAACCTGTGCAGTCATTCGAGGAACGGGAATGTCAGAATTGGCGTGGTGGCAGCGAGGCGTGATTTACCAGGTCTACCCGCGTTCTTTTCAGGACGCAAACGGCGACGGCATCGGCGATCTTGCGGGCATCACGGCGCGCCTGCAATACCTCAGAACGCTTGGCGTGGACGCCGTATGGATCTCGCCTGTCTACCCGTCGCCAATGGTCGACTTCGGCTACGACGTCGCCGACTATTGCGCCATCGCGCCTATGTTCGGGACGCTCGATGACTTCGACCGACTCGTGTCTCATGCGCATGAACTGGGCCTGAAGGTCTTGCTCGATTTTGTTCCCAATCATTCCTCCGACAAACATCCGTGGTTCACGCAGAGCCGCTCATCACGCGATAACCCGAAGCGCGACTGGTATCTGTGGCGCGATCCCGCTTCCGATGGGGGCCCTCCGAACAACTGGCTAAGCCGTATGGGCGGTTCGGCGTGGGAATGGGATGCCCTCACCGGCCAATATTACTATCACGCGTTTCTGCGTGAACAGCCCGATCTGAACTGGCGCAATGCCGACGTACGCACGGCAATGGACTGCGTCTTGCGGTTCTGGCTGGATCGGAGCGTCGATGGCTTTCGCGTCGATGTGCTTTGGTTGCTGATCAAGGACGCCCTCTTCCGCGACAATCCGCCGAACCCGCAGTTCAAGGCCGGCGAACCGGATCATCATCGGCAGTTGCAAACGTATACGGAAGATCAGCCGGAAGTCCATGACATCGTCCGGTCGATGCGCGCGACGCTCGACGAATACGGCGAATACGGCGAATACGGCGAGCGCGTGCTGATCGGCGAGATTTATTTGCCCGTGCCTCAACTGGTCAGCTATTACGGACCGAACGGCGAAGGTGCAAACATGCCGTTCAACTTTCAACTGATCAGTGCGCCCTGGAACGCGAAGGAGATTGCGCGGATCGTGTCCGAATACGACCATGCGCTTCCTTTGCACGCATGGCCAAACTGGGTGCTCGGCAATCACGACAACCCGCGTGTCGCGTCACGCATCGGCACGCGCCAGGCGCGAGTCGCCGCGATGTTGCTGCTCACCCTGCGCGGCACGCCCACGCTCTATTACGGCGATGAAATCGCCATGACCGATGGGGTGATTCCGCCCGATCGCGTGCAGGATCCTGCCGAGTTGCGACAGCCTGGCATCGGCCAGGGCCGCGACCCGGAGCGAACGCCCATGCAATGGGATGGATCACCGAACGCTGGCTTTTCGAGCGGTGTGCCGTGGTTGCCGATAGCGGCCAGCAACGGTGTCAACGTCATTGATCAGGATAGCCAAGCATCGTCGATGCTGACGCTTTTTCGACGCTTGCTCGCGTTGCGCAGAAGCGAACCGGCGTTGGTGGAAGGGACGATTGAACGAGTTGTGTCAAACGGGAACGTACTGACCTATGAACGCCGCCTGGATGGTGACCGGTTTTTCATGGCGTTGAACATGACCGGGGCGGATGCATCGGTGGAGGTGCCTCGGGGAACCCTGGTGTTGTCAACCACGGGAGGTCGCGAGGGCGAGCGAATCGAAGGCCGCGACTTGCTGCTCGCCGGCGACGAAGGCATCGTAATGCGTGCTTCAGACCCGGCTTAGCGCGTGTCTCAACGCGTCCTGGAAGCACTGTCCGCTCGTGCTGCCAGCAAGCCTGTACAAGTCAGCTACCCAAGGCGTTCGGATCCCGCCACGCCCGCTCGAATGGAAGCCGCCACGCCTGGGGTGCGACGAGTTGATGGATGGCATTTGGCCCCCATGAGCCCGGGGCGTAGAAGCGAACGGGAGGAGGCGATTCGAGCAAGGCCGTCGATACTTCCCACAGCCGCTCGATGCCCTCAGCGGTAGTGAAAAGCGTACGGTCTCCGCGCATGGCATCAAGGATCAATCGCTCATAGGCTTCCAGTACTTCGCCAATCAGGCCGGTATCGCGCATGGCGAACTGCAAGCTCAGTTTGTCCAGCCGCATCCCGGGACCCGGGCGTTTGCCGTAGAACGAAAGCGACATCTTCGAGGCATCCGCCAGATCGAACGTCAAATGGTCCGGTCCTTGCGAACCGACACCTGATCCAGCCGGAAACATGCTCTTCGGCGGCTCGCGAAATGCGATGGAAATGATGCGTTGCCCCTCGGCAAGCCGCTTTCCTGTGCGCAGATAGAACGGAACGCCAGCCCAGCGCCAATTATCGATCGAACATTTCAACGCAATGAATGTTTCCGTTTCTGATTCTGGACTGACGCCTTCCTCGGATCGATAACCGGTGTACTGCCCCCGGACGACGTCGGTTGGCTGTATCGGCAGCATGCTGCGAAAGACCTTGTTCTTTTCTTCGCTAATGGGCGACGGTTCCAGCGACGTCGGTGGCTCCATCGCCATGAATGCGAGGATCTGAAACAGGTGCGTGACGACCATGTCGCGAAATGCGCCTGTTTGCTCATAGAAACCCGCGCGCTTGCCGAGGCCCAGGGTTTCAGGCACGTCGATCTGAACGTGGTCAATGAAGTTGCGATTCCAGATCGGCTCGAACAGACCGTTCGCGAAGCGGAAGGCGAGAATGTTCTGGGCGGGCTCCTTCCCCAGAAAATGATCGATCCGGAAGATCTGCTTTTCTTCGAAGACTTCGTGCAACCGGGCATTCAACGAAACAGAACTCTTCAGATCCGTTCCGAACGGCTTTTCCATGATGATCCGTGAGCGTTCCACGAGGCCCGCTTCCTTGAGCAAACCGACTGCGGAGAGCGCAGCGTTAGGTGGAACGCTGAGGTAATGCAACCGCCGGCACTCACCATTGAAGCTCAGTTCGGCGTTCAGCACCGCCGCCTTGAGCGCCTCCGCGCCCGCTGTCAGCGGCAGATAGTCGAGATTGGCGGCGAACGTGTCCCACTCCGGCTGGGCGACCTTGCGAGAAGAAAACTCGTCGAGCGCTTCTCGCGCCGTGCGACGAAAGTCGTCAATGTGAAGGTCGTCGAGTGCGACTGCAATGATCCTGCAGCCCGGAATGAATCCAGCGCTCGACAGATGGAACAAGCCTGGCAAGAGCTTGCGTCGCGCCAGATCGCCAGTAGCGCCGAACAGAACAACGACTTGTGGGAATTGTGGACCCACCCCTGCAGAGATCTTGGCCATCGTGCAAATCCTTTCTGGGTTGTGGACGCCTGGCGAAGAGTATCCATAGCGGACGAACCGGGTAACGCTCGACAGACGTCACCCGCAGCTTCGCTGAGCCCGTCGCCACGAATAATGACATGAACCTGAAGTGCGAACCTCGAAAGGAATACCGCTGCCTGTCCAGCCGAATTTCCACCGCCAACCACAATCAACCCTGATTGAGAGCCCTGAATGGCCGCTCTGGTCGCCTCGATCGTTCCGGAGACAATGGCGAACATCGCGATGTGCCGGTCGCCTTCGGAATACAGAATGTCGTCGGCTTTCAGCTTGCGTCGCTCGCCATATCGCTCGCCATATCGCTCGCCATATCGCTCGCCATATCGCTCCAATAGCGCTCCAATATCGCCAGTTGCCTTTCGTCCAACCTGGGATACCCCTGATGGTAGCGGCTGCCGCCTGACGACAGCTCGTCGGGATTGCCTGAAGAGTCGTGGCTCATGGTGGGCGCCATCAAGTCAAGATTCGATCCTTGTCGTGGAACTGCTGCATGCAATGTGGATATGTTACCCCTGGTTGCAACACGCGATCGACCCGGTCTCTCTGCGTGCCCGAAAGGGGCTCCGCACCAGCAAGGCTACCGGGATAGAGCGATTTCCCTGTTCTTCATCGCATCATCTTAAGCGATAGCCCGAGCAACCTGACAGTGCCCTCATACCCCTTCGCACTTCTACAGAAAGCGTTTTACTTCGGCCACAACATGACCGGCCGTAATTCCAAAATGTTCGAACAGCGTGTGCGCATCAGCAGATGCGCCGAAGCCGGTCATTCCAACGAAGCCGCCCCGCTCGCCCAGATAGCGGTCCCAGCCAAACCGCAGCGCGGCCTCGACACCGATGCGCACAGTGCCCGGACCCAGAACCGCCGCGCGATATGCGTCATCCTGTTCGTCGAAGATTTCCCAGCATGGCATCGACACAACAGCGGTTGCGATGCCTTCGTCCTGTAACTGGCTGCGCGCCTGCAACGCCAGTGCCACTTCCGAACCAGTCGCGAGCAAGGTCGCCACGCGCTGGCCGCCGTCCGCCTCGGCCAGCACGTAGGCGCCGCGTCGCGACAGCGGCTCGGCGCTGTGCGTGCGGCGCACGAGCGGCAGCGCCTGGCGCGCGAACACCAGCGTGCTCGGGCCGTCGCGATGTTCGAGCGCGAGTGCCCAGCACTCGGCCGCCTCTACCGCATCGGCGGGACGCAGCACGCGCATGTTGGGCATCGCGCGCAACGAAGCCAATATCTCGACGGGCTGATGCGTCGGACCGTTCTTTCCGACCCCGATCGAATCGTGGCTGAACACGAACACCACCGGCAAGCCCATGAGCGCGGCCATCCGCATCGCAGGCCGCTGGTAGTCAGAGAACGCCAGATAGGTGACGCTGGTCGCGATGATGCCGCCATGCGCGGCCATCCCGTTGGCCATCGCGCCCATCAGGTGTTCGCGCACGCCGCAATGAACGTAGGCACCGCTGCGGTCGTCGGCGGTGAAGGCGTGCAACTGACGCTTGTGTCCGGTAGGCGCTTCGAGATCGGCGCAACCGACCATGCGTTCCGGCAAGATCGGCACGAGCAGATCACTGATCTCTCCCGACAGCGCGATGCCAGGCTGCGGTTTGTCGCACTCCACGGCGCGTTTGCGGTACGCGTCGAGCACGTCGCGCCAGCCGTGCGGTAACGCGCCGGACTGAACCCGCTCGAACTCGGCGCGTCGCGACTCCGGCAACGCGGCGACGCGCGCCCGCCATGCACGGTGTTCATGATGGCTGCGACGGCCTGCCGCGCGCCATGCGCTCAAGATGTCTTCAGGCACCTCGAACGGCGCATGCGTCCAGCCGAGCTGCGCGCGTGCCGTGTCGGCATCTGCCTGAAACAGCTTGCCGCTATGCCCGCCGCGCTGCCCTTGCAAACGCTCGATGCCACGGCCGATGATGGTCTTGCACGCGATCATCGACGGTCGCGGGTCTGTGCGCGCGATCATCAGCGCCGCCGACACGGCGTCGAGATCATGACCGTCGACTTCGACGACATGCCAGCCGCCCACGCGAAACCGTGCGCAGACATCTTCGCTAATCGATAGCGAGGTGCTGCCGTCGTCGGTGATCTGGTTGTCGTCCCAGCACAGGATCAACTTGCCCAGACGCAGGTGCCCGGCCAGCGAAATCATTTCCTGACCGATGCCCTCCTGCAGACAGCCGTCGCCGACGAACGCATACGTGTAGTGATCGACGAGTTCGCTGCCGAATTTTGCCGCAAGATAGGCTTCGGCGATCGCCATCCCGAATGCGTTTGCAATACCTTGGCCTAGCGGACCGGTGGTGGCTTCGATACCGTGCGCCGGTTCGTACTCTGGATGCCCCGCGCAATGCGAGCCGAGTTCACGAAAGGTCTTGAGCTGGTCCAACCCGATGGCCGCATACCCGGTCAGATAGAGCAGCGAATACAGCAGTAGCGAACCGTGTCCGTTGGACAGCACGAAACGGTCGCGGTCGGGCCAGGTGGGATCGTCGGGATTGAATTTCAGATGCCGGGTGAACAGCGCGGTCGCGATTTCAGCCATGCCAAGCGGCACGCCCTGATGACCCTCACCGGCGCGCAGGATCGCATCGATAGAGAGGAAGCGGATCGCGTCGGCCAACGGCATTTGCGGTTGCTGCATCGCTGGCGGCAGCGATGGCGAAAGCGACGTAATCAACGACGCGGGCCGAGCTTCGGTGGTGGACATGACAAGACACTCCTCTACGCCGCCTCGTGGGCGCGACGCGGCGGCAATCAATCGAGTCAGTTGGAAGAAGACCGCGCCACGCCGTAGCGGCCCGGTGCTTCAGAAGAAGCAGCAGCATCAAGTCAAACGTTCAATGAAGGAAACCGATCGAAATCCACGGCACTGCGGCGACCACGATCAGCCCGACCATCAGCGCAGCAATGTAGCCAAGAATCGGTTTCATGCCTTCGTCCGGATGAATGCGGCTAACTGCACAAGCCGAGTAGTAGCCGACGCCGAACGGCGGCGCGAACAGACCCACGCCCATCGACAGGATCACGACCATCGCGTAGTGGACGTCGTGAATGCCCATCTGCCGCGCGATCGGAAACATCAGCGGGCCGAACAACACGATCGCCGGAATGCCTTCGAGCACGCTGCCGAGAATCACGAACACGCAAATGGACGCGGCCATGAACATCGCGGCGCCTCCAGGCAAATTGCCGAGCGTCTGCGCGAGTTCTCCGGAGAAGCCTGATTGCGTCAACGCCCACGCCATGCTCGTCGCCGCTCCGATGATCAGCAGGATCGCGCCTGACAAGCTCGCCGTATCGATCAGCATCGGTTTCAGCCGCTTCCATTCGAAACGGCGGTAGATCAGCAACCCGGCCAGCACCGCATACGCAATACCGATTGTCGAGACTTCAGTCGCCGTCGCGATCCCCTGGACTACCGCCGCGCGAATGACGAACGGCAATGCGAGCGCCGGGATCGCGATAACCAGCTTGCGAAGGATTTCGCCGCGAGTCGCACGCTTGACGCTCGACATATCCTCGCGCCGATAACGCCACTGCACCACTATGCACAAGGTAATCGCGAGCACGATCCCCGGCAACATGCCGCCAGTGAAGAGCGCTGAGATCGATACACCGGTCACCGAGCCGAGCGTGATCAGCACCAGGCTCGGCGGAATCGTCTCGGTCTGCGCACC
>Ga0302178_10002511_pt1 | contig 14481 bp, 12 predicted proteins | sample I_Palsa_E1_3_FD_198790 | JGI IMG/M metagenome (GOLD analysis project Ga0302178, IMG submission 198790) | Peat permafrost microbial communities from Stordalen Mire near Abisko, Sweden - I_Palsa_E1_3 | ecosystem: Environmental > Terrestrial > Soil > Palsa > Peat permafrost | place: Sweden... | reverse complement strand
TGGACCGCCTGCCCCTCGCCCTTGAACCTGACGGTCAGCTCCTCGGAGATGAACACGTCAGCAAGGTGGGCGATCGAGAGCGCGCCCGCGATCGTGTCGTGATCGGTGATCGTCACGAAGTCCATGCCCCGCCGCTTGGCGAGTTCATACACTTCGGCCGGTTCGGTGGCACACTCCGGGAGCTGCAGCGACCGCTGAATCCCCAGCTTCGACAGCGCAGATGCCGTCGAGTGCACGTGCATGTCGGCGCGGCTCACGTGCGTTTCATTGCGATGCTCGTCGTTCATGACTAGAGCATCGACGCGCGCGCGTACGTGCTCGTGAAGAACCTGCCCTTGTTCTGTGAAGTTCTGGTGAAGCCCGGCACGCCTGGCGCATTGCACGTAGAAACATCAGCCCGATGACGGACGCCTCAGCCCGATGACAGACGCCGCCGCTGCGGCCATCACGGACGCCGGGTCGGTGCTCGTCGCCACCAGCGCCGAAATGGTGACCCTCGACCGAGGCCAGATCTCGATCGAAGTCGCGCTGCGCCCGTTCGCGATCACCGCCCGCCGGGCCGGCCGCCGGTTGTTGCGCAACGCCGGCGCCTGGGTCGCCGAAGGCGCCGTTCGCGACCACTTCATCCAGTTCACCGAGGGGGTCATCGCCCGCGAAGAGAGCGCTCCCCATGAGCGAGCCGTTCGCGCCACCCTGAACGGGGCGGGTCGAATTATTCCAACGACAGTCGAAAAATTCGACCCGCCGAACGCTGGGTTCGCGTTCGACCTCTTGTTCGAGGGCGGGCGCCGGGGCCAGCTGACGATCGGTCTCCCCGGCCCCGATCGGATCTCCTTCACCCTCACCGCGGAGGGCGAGCCCTTGCGGCTGGCGCTCGATTGGGATCGGCGGACGCAGGAGCGGTTCGTCGGCCTCGGCATCCGCCACTGCACCCAGTTCGAGCAGGGCGGACGGGCGGTCCAGCTCGGGGCCGACCGGCGCTACACCGGTCCCGATTGCCCGCCGGAGATGCTCGCCGAGGGCGGAATCCCGCAGGGCGACTGCGCGCCGGTCCCGTGGATGCTGTCGAGCCGCGGCTACGGGGCCCTGGCGATCACCGAGGCGAACGGCACCCGTTTCGACATGTCCGGCGACCGCACCTCGGTCTCCACGCGCGCCGCCGCGGGGCCGCTCCGGCTCGAGCTGCTGTGCGCGCCGACGCCCGCCGGCCGGCTGCGGTCGCTGTGCCGCGAAACCGGCTTCCCGATGGTCCTGCCGGAGTGGGGCTACGGCTTCTGGAAGAGCCGCGACGTGCACGAGCACCAGGACGACGTGATCGACGACTGGGAGGGCTTCCGCCGCTGCGGGATCGCGCTCGACGCGATCGTGATCGACTCGCCATGGGCGACCCAGTACAACTCGTGGGAGATCAACCCGTGGCAGTTCCCCGACGCCGCCGGGATGGTGAGGCGGATGCGTAAGGACGGCGTCCGGACGGTGCTGTGGTGCACGCCGTGGATCAACCTCGACTCGCGCGACGGCCAGATTCCTCCGCAGCCCGAGTCCGAGCGCTCGCATCGCGAGCCGTCGCCCAACTACGAGCCGGCCGCGCGCGCCGGCCACTTCGTCCGCACCGCCGGCGGCGACCCGTACGTAGGGCAGTGGTGGATGGGGAAGGGTTCGCTCGTCGACTTCACGAGCGAGGCGGCCGAGGCGTGGTGGCGCGCGCAGGTCAAGCGCGTGCTCGGGCTCGGCGTCGAGGGGATCAAGATGGACGACGGCGACGGCTACTACGTCCCCGACGACGTCCGCCTCGCGGATGGCACCCGCGGGATCGAGCGCGCGTGGGGGCTCGGCGGCCTGCACCGCCGCTCGATCCAGCGAGCGCTCGACGAGGTCCACCCGGACACGGGCGTGCTGTTCGGCCGCAGCGGCTGGATCGGCCAGCAGGCCGAGGGCTTCACCTGGGCCGCCGACCAGGCGTCGGACTTCTGGTCGTTGCGCGTGCTCGTCGTCGCGATGCTCGCCGCCGCCGCCAGCGGGATCTCGAACTTCTCGCACGACGTCGGCGGCTACCTCGGCCACCGCCTGGTCGAGCGCTGCCCTCCCGAGCTGTTGATCCGCTGGTTGCAGTTCGGGGCATTCACACCGTTGATGCATGCCCACTCGCGAATGCCCCAGGAGCCGTGGAACTACGGCGGGCGGGTCGTGGAGCACTACCGCGCGTGCGTGTCACTCCACGAGCAGCTCGTCCCGTACGTGCGGGCGGCGGCCGCGACCGCCGCCCGCACGGGGTTGCCGATCATCCGGCCGCTGTGCCTGATCGACCCTGAGGACCCGCGCGGCTGGACGATCGGCGACGCGTACGCCTACGGGCCGTCGCTGTGGGTCGCGCCCGTGCTCGACGACGGCGCCCGCGAACGTGAGGTGCCGCTGCCGCGCGGCGAGTGGATCGAGACCTGGTCGGGGCGACGCGTCAGCGGCGGCGGCGAGGTGGTCGCGCCCGCGCCCCTGCACCTGATCCCGGTCTGGGTCCGTCCCGGATCGCTGATCGTCACCTACCCCGCCGCCCACGTCGAGCGTGGGCTTGGCGACACGCCCGAATCCGAGCGTCCGCTCCTCACCACGCTGTGGGGGTCGCCCGCTTGCGGGCGGGCGACCGCGCGCCTGGCCGACGGCACGCGGGTGCGCTGGTCGCGCACTGCCGGCTGGTCGGGGCCCGACCGCGTCGTCGAGTTCAGGACGCTTGACCTGTAGCGACGCTGAGTGCCCGTCGCGACGCCGAAGCCGAGCCCGAGCAGGAAGATCGGACCGCTAATCTCGCTTCGTGCACCTCGCCGAGCTGACCCCCGCAGAGCAGCGCGTGCTCGGCTGCCTGATCGAGAAGCGCTTCACCACCCCTGACCAGTACCCGCTGACGCTGAACGCGCTGCGGCTGGCGTGCAACCAGTCGACCAACCGCGATCCAGTCGTGAACTATGACGACGACGCGGTGCGGGAGGCGGCGCAGCGGCTCTCGCGCTACGAGCTCGCGCGGCTGGCGAGCGGGCACTCGAGCCGTGCCGTCAAGTACCGGCACCTCGCAGAGGACGCGCTCGGACTCGATCAGGCGCAGCTCGCGATCCTGTGCGTGTTGCTGTTACGCGGCCCGCAGACGCCGGGCGAACTGAAGCAGCGCACCGAGCGGATGGTGCGCTTCGACTCGCTCGACGCGGTCGAGTCGGTGCTCGCGATGCTCGGGGAGCGGGGCTACGCGCGGCGGCTCGAGCGCCGGCCGGGCCAGAAGGAGGACCGCTTCGAGCAGCTGCTCGGAGGAGGAGGAGGAGGAGGAGGAGGAGGAGGCGAGGGCGAGGGCGGCGAGCCGCCCGCAACCCGCGCCGCAGCGCCCACCTTCGCCGCGCCGCCGAGCAACGGCCTCGCCGGGCGGGTTGACGCGCTCGAGGCGGAGGTCGCCGCACTCCGCGCCGAGCTCACGCAGCTGCGCGAGCTGCTCGACTAGCCTGTAGCCTGCCTAGGGCTCCTACTATTTGTCGGCGCCGGGCGCCTCTCCCGCCGCGGACACCACCCGGCCCCCCGAGCGTTTCGCGTTGAAGAGCGCCGCGTCGGCCGCCTCGAGCAGATCGGTGGCGGTCGCGCCCGACCGCCACTGCGCCACCCCGATCGACGCGCCGAGCCGCTCGCTCGGGCCGTCCAGCGTGATCGCCGAGATCTCGGAGCGGAGCCGCTGCGCGAGCGCGCACGCGGTCGTCTGATCGGTGTCGGGCAGTAGCACGACGAACTCGTCGCCGCCATAGCGGCCGAGAGTGTCCGCGGCGCGCAGCCCGCGGCGAAGCGTGTCGGCGACCTTGGCGAGCGCACGGCTGCCGTATTCGTGCCCGTGCTCGTCGTTGTATCGCTTGAAGTTGTCGAGATCGATGAAGCAGCACGACAGGCACCGTCCGGACCGCGTCGCCGTCTGGATCTGACGTTCCAGCTCGGTGCGGAGCGCGGTCTGGTTCAGGCACCCGGTCAGCCCATCGACGCGCGCTTCGGCGAGCAGCCCGTCGAGGGTGCCCTGATCGCGGATGCAGAGCGCGGCGACGTGCGCATAGCTCTCGAGCAGCCACAGCACCAGCGGCTCATCCAGCGGTCGCTCGGAGAAGGCGACACACAGCGCACCCGGAGGGCACCCGGGCGGCCGGATCGCCACGCCCGCTGCGTAGCTGAGTGCCGCGCCCGCTGCGACCGTGGCCAGGACCGGGTCGCGCTCCGGGATGATTGGTTCGACGGCCGCGCGCCCGGCCTCCAGCACGCGGCCGACGAACCCGTCAGCCGGCAGCGGAGACCGATGGTCTCGCGCCGGCGCCCTGCCCCAACCACTCACCACGTCGACATGCCGGCTGCCGCGGTCGAGCACGGCGAGCAGTCCCGTCTGAGCCCCCGTCGCGACCGTGACCGCCCTCGTGATCAGCCCCAGCTCGCCCGGCGCGCGCCGGGCGACGTCGACGTCGACCGCACCGTTGGCCACGCCGGACGGCCGACGCTTGCGGGAAGACGGCCCGTTGGTGCCGGCGGGTGGCGATCCAGACATAAGCGAACTCCTGGCCTACGGCCAATCGTGGTTCACGGACCGTGGTCGCGGCCACATCGCCACCACGAGCTCGTTCCGCTCAGTATGAGCAAAACCATCGCGCCCGTGCGAGGACGCGCGCCACCCGAATCGCTGTCGAGAAGAGTAGCGCGCCGACTCGCGGGCTTGCAGGCCTGACCCCACACGCGCCGAGCGCGGCGCTAGCCTGTTCAACTGACTCGGCCCCTCGGGTGTCGCGATCCGGAGGGCCTCCAGTCGACACTCGCAAGCGACGGACGACGGGGTCTCGCTGGCCTCGCCGGACACGGGAGCGGCAGCAGATGGAGGGGATTCCAGCGGCAGGCGGCGCGGCCCGGTTTGGGGGCGGGAAGCTGTTGTCGGCGATCTCGACGAGCATCGTCGCGATCCTCCGCGAACATTACGGTCGCGGGCCGATGAAGGCGAAGACATACGTCGTCGACGACATCATCGTGGTCGTGATGCGCGGCAGCGGCTTCACGCCGCTGGAGCAGACGATCATGGACTCGGGCGAGCCCGAGCGCGTGGTCAACATGCGCCACGACTTCCAGCGCATCATGACCAGGCGCTTCACCGACACGATCGAGGAGTTGACCGGTCGCAAGGTCGTCGCGTTTCTCTCGCAGGCGCACATCGACCCCGACATCACGATCGAGATCTTCTTCATCGACGGGCCGCTCGAGGGGTTCGGCGCGGTCGAGATCATCGACGCCGGCTAGGAGCCCGCCTGGTGTCCCCCGCCGGCGGGGGACACCAGGAGCCCGCTCAGTGGCCCGATTAGGTCGGGAGCGCGAGGCCGACGAGGAACGCGGCGCCACCGACGATCATGCCCGCGAGCGTCATCTCCAGCCCGGCCCACCACCAGCTGCGCAGCGTCACGAGCGACTTCAGCGCACCCACCACGAAGTGCCCGAGCAGCGAGATGATCGCCGCCAGGATCGTCGCCAGCGTGCCCGTCATGAAGATGAACGGAATCACGGGCACGAGCGCGCCCAGGCCGGTCGAGATGCCGCCGGCGAGCGCCGCCTCGACCGGGTTGCCCGTGTCCCCCATGCCACCGAACTCCTCGACCGCCAGCGCCCGCAGCATCGCGTCCGGGTTGCGTGAGAGCTGCTCGGCCATCGAGTTGGCGGTCTCCTCGTCGATGCCCTTCAGCTGGTAGAAGAGCGACAGCTCCTCCCTCTCCTCCTCGGGATGCTCCGCGATCTCCTGCCGTTCGCGGGCGACGTTGACAGCGGCGACCTCGGCCGTCGAGCGCTCGGCGAGGAACGCGCCGGTCGCCATCGACAGCGCCGAGGCGATCGCGCCCGCGAGGCCGGCGGTCAGCACGAAGCTCGAGCCATTGGTCGCGCCGGAGACGCCCGCGACGATGCCGAACACCGCCGCGAGTCCATCGTTCGCGCCGTAGATCGCGCCGCCGATCCAGCCGCCGCCGGTCCGATGCGAGCCCTTCTCGCGCCGCATGATCTTGTCGAGACTGGCCTGTGCACGCTCCTGCGTGGGGGTCAGCGCCGGCGCCGGGGCGGCGCCCGTCGACCCGTCGACCGCCGCGCCCGAGCGGATCTCGCCGACCGCCATCGAGTGAGATCGCTCGTCACGCCGGATCTCGCGCAGCAGCGCGTCGGTGTCCGCGTCGCCGGTGCTGCGCCTGTAGACGTCATCGACCTCCTCGTCCTCGGCGGCCTCGCGCGCGGCGAGCAGGCGATCGACCGGCGCGATCCGTGCCTGCAGCCGCATCCAGGTCGAGATTCGCACACCGCTCTCGGGCGGGATCCCGATCCCCAGCTCGCGCATCCGCCCCTCGATCCGACCGCGGTGACCCGCCTCGGCGGCCGACATCCGCCGCAGGATCCCGGCCTCGCGCTCTGGCAGCCGGCGTGCGATCAGCTCGTACATCCGCCCCGCGACGATCTCTCCGCGCCAGGCCTGCAGCAACCGGTCGCGCGCCTCAGGTGTCGCCGCGGTGCTCATCGCGGCCTCAGGTTAGCCAGCGGACACTTTCGGCTACCGCGTTTGGCGGCCCTAAGGGCCCTCCCGTCTGCGATCCTTGCCCGGCGATGGCGCTCGAGACGGCGGTCTGGCGGAGGTTTCCAGTGCGCGGGGGCGGGCGGGTCGTGATGTCGGCGCTCGCGCGGCGCGCGGCCCGTGGGACGGTGGTCGCCGAGGGACCGTTCGCAACGCGGATCGAGGTCGACCCGCGCGACCCGGTCGCGCTGTCGGTGTACCTGTGGGGAACGTACGCGCCCGAGGCGGAGGCGGCGATCGGCCGGCTGCTGGCCCCCGGCTCTACGGCCGTCGACGCCGGCGCCGGCGCGGGTGTGACGACAGTGTTGATGGCGGCTCGCTGCCGGCCGGGCAGGGTGGTCGCGGTGGAGCCGTCGACCGCCAACCGCGCTGCGATCGGCAGGCAGGCAGAGCGCAACGGCCTGTCCGCCGAGGTCGAGATCATCGGCGGCGACCCGACGCGGCTGGACGAGCTGCTGACTGCGGCAGGACTACCCGACGGCCGGCTCGACCTGGTTCGGATCGTGGTCGGCGGGACCGAGCCGGCGGTGCTGCGTGGCGCGCGCAGCCTGCTCGCGACAACGCGGCCGGCGCTGCTGTTCGACTGGTGCCCGGAGAGCTGGCGGGCGCTCGGCGAGACGCCCGCGGGAGCTGCCGACCTGCTGGCCGAGCTCGACTACGAGCTGTTTGCGCCGGTGCTCACGGTCGCGCGCCGGTGGTGGTCGGCAGGGCCGCCGCGGTTCGAGCGGTTCGCGCCGGTGCCCCTCGCGGCGCTCAGAGATGGGAAGCTACCGGCTCTGAACGTGGTCGCGATCGCGGCCGGCCCTCACGGCGCCGGCCCGAGGGCGCGCCTGGCGGCGTCGTAGGCGACCACCCCCAAGAACGCGTCAGCCAGCTCCGCGCGCTCGGCCGCCGCCAGGTGCGGCGTGCCGGCTTGCACCAGATCCGCGATGCTCGCAGCGACCGCTTCGGCGACGGCAGCGCTGCCCGCGATCAGGAGCGACGCGTACCGCCGGTCGCCCACGAGCTGGCGCGCCGCCTCGAGGTCACGCACAAGGCGGGTCCGGGCCGGATACCAGGGCGTCGACGGTGCGAGCGGATCGTCCTCGTCGCTCTGGATGGTGAGCACGAGCCGATCGCTCATCAGCACGCATGCCGGAGGCGAGGCGTCCTCGAAGCGCCACCAGGCGTGCCCGAACTGCGAGCGGAGCAGCTCGTGGGCCCGCTCCTGCGCCCGGGCGCGCGAGCCGGGGGGATCGTCCCGGATCAGGAAACCACGCAGCCGCACCGTCTCGGCTGTGTCTCCCGCCGCGGCGGCCGGGACGGAAAGGCGCTCAGGGTGGTCGATCAGCCAGGCGAGCAGCTCGCGCGGCGGCACGGCCGGATGGTCGAAGCAGGCAGGCCGCCCGCCTACCCCGTTGACTGACAGCGACGTCGAGATCGAGCCCGGCTGCGCCGCCAGCTCACCGAGCCGCGCCCCACCGTGTGGGGTGGCTGCCAGCAGCCCTGGCAGCCAGTTGCGGCCGGATGGGTCGCGACGGATCGCCGGAGTGATCAGCGCCTCGAGCGGTGGCGTGTCGGCGGCTTGGCTCACCTGACCCAAGGTACCCCGAAAGTTGTGATCAGCGGCGAGCCGCTGGGCGGCCGAGTAGGCTAGCGCGGCTCTGAGTCTCCACGTCAAGCCCACAGCGCGACTGCGTCTGCGTCCTGGACCGGTGGCGCTCGGGCTGACGCTGGCGGCGGTAGTAGTAGTGCTCGTCCTGTGGAGCGGCGCGCTCGCCGGAACCCCGACGATCGAGGTGACGGTTGCGGGCACGCCGGCGGGCGTGCCCGTCCCCCGGGCGTTCATCGGCCTGTCGATCGAGTACTCGTCGGCCACCGCGTATCTCGGCGACGATCCGTCGGCTCCCAACGAGACGTTCGTCCGGCTCGTGCGCGCGCTGGCGCCGTCGGGCCACCCCGTACTCCGGTTCGGCGGCGACTCGACCGACTGGACCTGGTGGCCGGTGCCGGGGATGCGGACGCCCGGCGGAATCAGGTATTCGCTGGGGCCCCAGTGGGTCGACGTCGTGCGGGCCACCGCGCGGGCGCTCGGCGCCCGGCTGATCCTCGGGATCAACCTCGAGACCGACAGCAAGGCGATCGCGAAGACCGAGGCGCTGTCGCTGCTGCACGGCCTCGGGCGCTCGCTGATCGCCGGCTTCGAGCTGGGAAACGAGCCCGAGCTGTACCGCAGCGGGACCTGGTACACGACCGCGCGCGGAGTCGCTGTCCGCGGGCGCCACGGCCGCTATCCAGTGGCAGCGTACGTGCCCGACTTCGAGCGCATCAGCGCGGTGCTGCCAGGAAGCGTGCCACTCGTCGGTCCCGCGTCGGGCGCTCCGAAGTGGGTAGCGGCCGTGATGCCGTTCGTCGCCAGCAACCCGCGGGTCCGGCTGATCACGTTCCACGTCTACCCGCTCGACCGCTGCTTCACGAAGCGAAGCTCGCCGCACTACCCGACGATCCCGAACCTGCTGTCGCCCGCCGCCGCGCAGTGGCCGGTCACGTTCCTGGCGCAGGCGATCAGCAGCGCCCGGGCACTCCGGCTGCCGCTTCGAGTCGACGAGCTCAACTCGGTCTCGTGCAAGGGCGCCAACGGCGTCAGCAACACGTTCGCCTCGGCGCTGTGGGCCGTCGAGGCGCTGTTCGAGCTGGCCCAGGACGGGGTCGAGGGGGTCAACATCCACACGCTCGCCGGCGCCATGTACCAGCCCTTCACCTTCGCACAGGTCGGCACGCGCTGGCTGGCGCAGGTCGCGCCGCTCTACTACGGCCTGTTGCTGTTCGACCGTGCAGCGCCCGCCGGCTCGCGGCTGCTCCCGACCACGCACGAGCAGGCACCGTCGTTGCGCACGTGGGCCACGCTCGGACGCGACGGGGCCGTCCGCGTCGTGCTGATCAACGTCTCGCCCAGCCGGACGCTGGAGCTGGCCGTCCGCTCGCCGCTCGGCGCCCGCGCGGCGACGGTCGAGCGCCTGCGGGCGCCCGGGCTGACGGCTCGCTCCGGGGTCGAGCTCGCGGGGCAGAGCTTCGGCGCGCTGAGCGCAACCGGCGTGCTCGCCGGAAGGCAGAAGCTGACCAGTGTCCGGGCACGGGCCGGCAGCTTCTTCGTGGAGCTGCCGCCGGCCAGCGCGGCCCTCCTGACCGTCCGTTAGGACGCGACCCGCTCGACGATGTACTCAGCGATCGCGAGCGAGGAGGTCGCGGCCGGCGAGGGAGCGTTGCGAACGACGACGACGCCGTCGCGCTCGCTGATGCGGAAGTCGTCGACGAGCGAGCCGTCGGGATCGACCGCTTGCGCCCGGACGCCGGCCGGCCCCGACTCGACGTCATGTACGCGCAGCTCGGGGATGAACCCGCGCGCCTCCGCGATGAACGCCCGGCGCGACAGCGACCCGAGCAGCTCGCGCGCGCCCATCCGCCAGTGGCGGCGCGCGAGGCGCTGGAAGCCTGGCGCGGCGAGCGTCGCGCGGAGGTCCCGCAGCGAGACGTCGCGGCGCCGGTAGCCCTCCCGCGCGAACGCGAGCACCGCGTTGGGGCCGAGGTCGACGCCACCGCCGATCCGGCGCGTGAAGTGTACCCCGAGGAACGGATATCGCGGGTCCGGCACGGGATAGATCAGGCCCCGGACGAGTCGCTCGCGTTCCGGGACGAGGCGCAGGTACTCGCCGCGGAACGGGACGATCACTGGATCAGGCGGATCGCCCGCCAGGCGTGCCACCCGGTCGGACTGGAGCCCCGCGCACAGCACCACGCGGTCGAACGCGACGTCCTCGGCCAGCCCGTCGCTCAGCCTGATCTCGCCCCCACGGCGCTCGATCGCCGACAGACAGAAGCCGAGGCGGAGCTCGCCCCCGCGGCCCTCGAGGTCGCGCGCGAGCGCGCGCGCGACCGCCCTGAAGTCGACGATCGCGGTCTCCGGCGAGTGGAGCGCCGCAGCGCCACGGGCGTGAGGCTCGATCTCCTCAAGCTCCGTGCCGGTCAGCCGGCGCAGACCCGGCACGCCGTTGGCGCGGGCGCGCCGCTCGAGCTCGTCGAGGCGCGGCAGCTCGGATGCTTCGCGCGCGACGACCAGCTTCCCGCAGCGCTCGTAGGGGATCGCCTGCTCGGCACAGAATGCTTCGAGCAGGCCGACGCCGCGCCGGCACAGGGTCGCCTTCAACGAGCCGGGCGCGTAGTACAGGCCGGCGTGCACGACGCCGCTGTTGTGCCCGGTCTGATGCGCGGCGACGACGAGTTCCTTGTCGAGCACGGTGACATCGGCGCCGGGCACGACCTGTTGGAGGCGCCGCGCGACCGCGAGGCCGACGATGCCGGCGCCGACCACTCCGAATCTCACCCGCATCGTGCGCCGGATTGTCACACCGTTGTGATCGGCACGATCTCGCTCGTCACGAGCCCCTGGTCGAGGGCGAGCAGCGCGGTCGCCCGCGGCCACTCAGCCGCGGGCGAGATGGCGGGCGATCACGAGCCGCTGGATCTGGTTGGTGCCCTCGAAGATCTGCATCACCTTCGCCTCGCGCATCATCCGCTCGACGGCGAAGTCCTGCGTGTAGCCGACACCGCCGAGTATCTGGACGGCGTCGGTCGAGACCTTCATCGCGGCGTCGGTCGCGACGAGCTTGGCGATCGCCGCCTGACGGCTGAACGAGAGGCCTCGATCGCGTCGGCGTGCGGCCTCGAGCGTGACCGCGCGCGCCGTCTCGATCGCGGCCGCCATGTCGGCCAGCATGAACCCAACCCCCTCGTGGTCGATGATCGGCACCCCGAACGTCCTGCGCTCCCGCGCGTAGCCGACGGCGCAGTCGAGGCACGCCTGGGCCAGGCCGGTCGCGACCGCGGCGATCCCCAGCCGGCCTGAGTCGAGCGCCGCCAGCGCGATCGACAGGCCGTTTCCCTCGCCGCCGATCAGCCGGTCTGCCGACAGCTCCACATCGTCGAAAGCGAGCGCCGCGGTCGTCGAGGCCGTCATCCCCATCTTGCGCTCCGGAGCCTGGGCCTCGAGCCCGGGGGCGTCGGCCGCGGCCAGGAAGCACGAGATCCCCGTGCGGCGATCGTCGGAGGTCCGGGCGAACACCACGTAGAAGTCGGCCTCGCCGCCGTGTGTCACCCACGCCTTGGTGCCGTTGATCCTGTAGGTGTCACCGTCTCGGATCGCGCGCGTGCGCATCGCCGCGGGGTCGCTTCCGGCGTCTGCCTCCGATAGGCAGTAGCCCCCAAGGAGCTCGCCGCCGCACATCTCATGCAGCCAGCGCTCTCGCTGCTCGTCGGTCCCATACCTCGCAAGCACCCAGCACGACATCACGTGCACGCTGACGCCGACTCCGACGCTCGCCCAGGCGCCGCCGATCTCCTCAAGCGCCTGGAGGTAGACCTCGTAGGGCAGATCGCCGCCCCCGAAGCGGTCCGGCAGCGGCATCGCCAGCAGCCCCAGCTCGCCGAGTGTCGCGAACGCGTCGCGCGGGAAGGCGTGGGCCGCTTCCGCCCTCGCCACCCGGGGCGAGAGCTCCCGGTCGGCGACGTCGCGCACCAGCTCGAGGATCGCCTCGGCCTCGGGCGTCGGAAGCAGTCGCTCGGCCGGCATGTCGCTGGCGCAATCTAGCGCGCTTACGACTTCAGAGCGCCGTCGTGCAGAGGGCCGCGCCAACCCTGACCGTCACGGTCTCTCCCGCCTCCGAGCTGCCCGCGTCGAAGTACACGTCCGCGTAGCCTGAGCCGTCCGTGTGCCACGTGGCGGTCCCGCCATCCGAGTCAGCAACAGTCACCGTCTGGTTCGGTTGGTTTGAGTGAACATACACGTCGTAGTCGTGATACTGACTGCTGTACTGCGCGGTGGCCGTGCAGGTGGCGGGCGCGTTGCCAGGGTTGGCGCCTGTCAGTTGGTGGGCGAGTGTCACCCAGTTTGCGACGATCGCCTGCTGCGCGTGCGCGAGCGTCATCCGCCGGCCGCACACCTTCGCGTTGAGCGCGTCCTCGACGGCGTCCTTGGGATTCGGTGAAGCGCCCGGCTCGGGCCACAGGTTGCGAGGGTCGTTGGTCGCGCCGCCGAGCTCGAGCGGGACGAAGTGGTCGTACTCGTAATCGGCGGGCGAGCCACGGTCGCCGTAGGCCGCCATGCTCGCGACCTTCTCGCGCTCGGTCACCGACTCTGGCGGACGCACCGTGTCGGTCCAGCCGGACCTGCAGATCGTCTGGCCGATCGTCGCCTGGGTCACGGCGGGGTTGAGCGCGCCCGGGGTGCACCGTGGATCAGGGCGCGAGTAGAGCCCCTGCCCGATCGCGTGACACGAGCCCGGCGGCGGCTGGCGTTGCACGGTTTCATCGCTCGCCGTCGAATAGACGAGGCTCGCGCTCAACGCTCGCAGCACCGCGGCCGCGAGCGGTGCCGGCGCGCAGAGGAGCAAGGCCGCGACGACGGCCAAGAGGGCCGACACGACCCGACGCCCCCGGACGAACTGCACGCCGGTCAGGATACCGTGCAGTTATGGTTGTCGTGGCGACTTGGTGGCCTCGGGTAGCTCGACGTGCGGGCTCCGCTCGAGCAGGCCCCGCACCCGGCTCTGGGTTGCTGCGCTGAGCGGCGAGAGCGGCTCGCGAGCGTGCGCCGAGCCCAGCAGTCCGAGCTGGTGCATGATCCACTTGGCCGGGACCGGGTTCGTCTCGGCGAACGCCGCGTCCACGAGCGGATGCAGGGCGTAGTGGAGCGCTCGCGCGCGGGCGTGGTCGCCGGCGGCGAACGCGTCGTAGAGCTGCGCGACCGGCTCGGGCGCGAAGTTGCCGACGCAGCTCAGATGGCCTCGGCCACCAAGCGTCAGCATCGGATAGCAGAGCAGCTCGATCCCGGACAGCGCGATGAAGTCGGTCCCCGCCTCGTCGAGCACGTAGGACACGTGCTCGAAGTCGCGCGTCGTCTCCTTGATCCCGACGATGTTCGGGTGCGCACGGCGCAGCCGGCCGACCGTCGCCGGGCTGATGTCGACGGCCGCTCGAACCGGAACGTTGTAGAGGATGATTGGCAGCTGCGGGAACTCGGCCGCGACCCGCGCATACCAGCGGTAGAGGCCCTCCTGCTGGGCGCGACCGTAGTACGGCGTGACAACGAGGGCAGCCGCGGCGCCGAGGCGCTCCGCCTCGGCGGTCAGCTCGAGCGTCTCGGCCATCAGCGCCGTCCCGGTGCCCGGCAGGAACGGGACGCGTCCGGCGATCGCGGCGGCGGCGCTGCGCATCACCTGGATCCGCTCCGCGATCGTCTGGGATGTCGGCTCGCCGGTCGAGCCGCCGACCGAGATGCCGTGGCTCCCCCGCTCGAGCTGCCAATCGATCAGCCGCGAAATCGCGTCGAGGTCCAGTGAGGAGTCGCTGTGGAACGGGGTGACGAGCGGCGTGATCGCGCCGCGGATCGCCGCCGGGTCGGCGGCGAACGGACTGCTCGCGGCGGAGGCGGAGGTTCCACCGCTCATCGTCGCTCCTCCTCGAGCCGGCCGGCGAGCCACCGCTCGTACTCCGGCTCGCGCTCCGGGCTCAGCGGATACAACCCCGCCACCGGCTCCCCGGCCCGCACCTGCTCGAGCGCGAACTGCTCTCGCTGCTCGACCTCATGCGCGTCCCGGGCGATCTCCTCAGCAAGTCCGGCCGGCAGGATCACGACTCCCTCCGCGTCGCCCACGACGACGTCGCCCGGCATCACCAGCACCCCGGCGCACGTGATCGGGACGTCGAGCTCGAGCGGAATGTGTTCGTTCCACAGCGACGAGGCGTTTGCGCAGCGGTAGTACGTCGGGAGGTCGAGCTCGGTCACACCGGGGGTGTCGCGGACGCCACCGTCGGTCACGATCCCGGCGGCGCCGCGCGCCTCGAGGCGCGCGGCG
>Ga0302178_10002510_pt1 | contig 14482 bp, 15 predicted proteins | sample I_Palsa_E1_3_FD_198790 | JGI IMG/M metagenome (GOLD analysis project Ga0302178, IMG submission 198790) | Peat permafrost microbial communities from Stordalen Mire near Abisko, Sweden - I_Palsa_E1_3 | ecosystem: Environmental > Terrestrial > Soil > Palsa > Peat permafrost | place: Sweden... | reverse complement strand
GAGACCCCGCATCACTGCCTGCTTCCTGAGAGTGGGAGCTGGGCGACACCGGCCAGAACGGCCGGATCGCCCTGAACCCGAAGCACTCTAACGCTCAATTTGCATCGGGCCTCCGCCGAACGAGCAGGTACAGCGCACCGCACGCGAGCAGCAGCGTCAGCAGTCCCGCTACGAACGCCGCGATCCCTGTCTGGAGCAGGTGGGGGAAGCGCGCTCCGATGCTCAGCTCGCTGCTGACCCCGCGCGTGCCGTCGGCGTTCATTACGACCACTCGCCAAGCGCCCCTGCGGACGTTCCACGTGAGCGTCCTCACCCCCGCGCCGGTGGCGCTAGCCACCCAGAAATGCTCGGCGGCGGGGGGCGCAGCGGGCGCCCCACCCGGATGCGTGTGCAAGCCCGCACTTTCAGAGCCGAGCCCCCCGGCTTCGGCGTGGGCGACGCCGGCGAGATAGGTGCTCACGGCGGCGGCGGGAGCGATCCCGACGAACACCGGGCGGCCGCTCTGCGCGCGCAGGCTGACCGACCCGAGCAGCCCGCGAGCCACGAATCGGTCACCCAGGGCGCCGAGGCGATAGCTGCGGGACACGAGCGCGTAGGTGCCGGTCGAGTAGGACTCCGAGGGAGTCATCAGGTAGCCGCCCGCGTCACGCTGGGTTCGATCGAGCACGGTCGCGGCGCCGCCGGCGGTGATCGCGAGCAGTCCCACGAGGACCGTGATGCTCGCCAGCAGCGTTGCCGTGATCCGGGCGGCGCCCCAGGTTGACGACTGCGCGCGATGCGCGCGCGTGCTCGGCGCAGAGGAGCTGACGGTCATCGCTCCCGCGGGGTCGCTCTCGCCGGCGTCGAGGCGAAACGGAGGGTACTCCGGCGTCATCACGGCGGCGTAGGCCACGACTCTCAGCACCCAGCGATCCAGGCCGAGCACGAAATCGAAGATCGGACGCGGATAGCTCCCGTCAAACAGCAGCACCAGCGCGGCCACCAATACGAGCAGACCGATCAGCCCGCCCCAGCCCGATCCGGCCCATGCCGTCCAGCCCGCGAGCCCACCGCCCAGGAACAGCCCGGCGATCAGATACTGGGGAATTCCCGCGAGCCACCAGCCGAGCAGCGCAAGTCCGCGGCGCTGATACACGGGATAGGCGACCTGGAAGCGCGCCGGATAGTCAGGCGCCTCTCCGAGCGTGAACGGCGGGTAGCGGTCGGTGCCGTTGGCGCCGTAGGCGTAGAAGGCCACGCGCCAGGACCAGCGCATGACTCCGACGTTGAAGTCGAACAGCGAGCGCGGGTAACGCCCGCTGAACATGACGGCGATGAAGGCCACGACCGAGGATGCCGTGAATGCCAGCCACAGGAACGCGAGCACGATGAAGTGCGGCAGCGCGAGCAGCCACTTGATCAGCCACAGCCAGCGCGAGGGAGGCTGCAGGCGCCCCTCGACTCTGACGGGGTACGGCGTGATCGCTGAGGGAAAGGTCGCTTGCATGGTTTGACTCTCCGATCGTCGGCACTGGTCGTGGCCATCACTGTACGCCCGTACATGTACGAATGTCAAGTCATTGATGTATATTTGCTTTTATGGCGGGACAGGCAGCTCGAAAACGCAATCGGCGCGGACAGGGCGAGCGCCTTCGCATCGCCCTGATGGACGCCGCGCGCGAGCTGTTGCTGGAGCTCGGCGATCAGGACAGGCTGTCGGTGCGCGCGGTAACCGCCCGCGCCGGTGTGACGCCCAACGCGCTCTACCTGCATTTCTCGAGCAGGGAGGAGCTCCTGAGCGCGGTGATGATCGCCGGCTACGCAGAGCTGCGCACGTTCCTGCGCGCCGCAGTCCCCCCCCACGCTGACGCAGTGGCGCAGCTTCGAGCGTTCAGCCGCGCCTACATCGAGTTCGCAGGCGCCCGGCCCGGGATCTATCGGGTGCTGTTCATGACCAAGGTGCGAGAGGGCGTGCCGATACCTGCCCCGGGTGCCGCCTCAGGCCTCGATGAAGGAGTGGACACGTTCAACGATCTCCTTCAAATCGTCACGCGCTGCGTGGCGGACGGCGCAGACCCGTTCGCCCAGTCCGCCTACATCTGGGCTGGCCTACACGGTTTCGTCGCGCTGAACCAGGTCATCCCGGCGTTCCCCTGGCCGTCCGCTGAGGACTATGTCGAGCGGATGATCCAGGCGCACATCGCAGCCGGGGCCGCGCATTAGCCCGTGTCTCGCGATCGACGGCGGCCGCGTCGCGATCGCTAACGCTCTCCGTCCCAGTAGTCGACCTTCCCGTCGGCGCGTCTGAGCATCACCTCATCCTCAGCGCCACCGGGCCACACGCCGATCTTGTCGCTGTCGGGATAGACGGCGACGGCCGGCTCGCGAGCGCTCGAGAACATCATGACCCGCGCCACGCGCCCGCTGCTGTTGGTGACCTTGTGCGCCCCAGCGGGGCCGGGCGGAAAGCAGACGATCTCACCGCGCACGAGCTCCTCCTCACCCTCGGGAGTACGCAGTGAGACGGAGCCGTCGAGAACGAGCAGCCACTCCTCCTCGTACTCGTAGTGGTAGGGGCAGACGCTCTCGCCGCTCGGAAGCTCAAACACCTTCACCGCGAGCGCCTCGCCCCCCACCGCGTGGGCGATGTCCGCCACTGCCGAGCGATAACCGCTCGGATCGGCCTGGTCATAGTCGCAGTCGGCCTCAAAGGCGTTGGCCCGCAGCATCTGGCGATCTTACGGCCATCTGAAGTCAGAGCTGCCACTCTCTCGTCGGTGCACCTGAGTGCCGCGATCGAACAGGCCTGGCACCCCTTCGTGCTCGTCACCGGGCTGTTGCTGATCGGCATGGTCGCCAACCGCGATGGCCTGTTCGAGCAGGCCGGGCGGTTCCTCGAGGCTCTCGGCGGACCGCCGGGCGTGCTCCTCGCGGCCTGCCTGTTGCTGGTGGCCGTCGTGACGGCCGTGCTGAACCTGGACACCGCGGTGGTGTTCCTGACCCCCGTGCTCGTGCACGCGGCTCGCGGTCGTGGAATCAAGGAGGACGTGTTCCTGTATGGAGCGGTGTTCATGGCCAACGCGTCCTCGCTGTACCTCCCCGGGTCCAACCTGACGAACCTGCTCGTGCTGGCCCATCAGCCGATCTCCGGCGGAACGTTCGCCGCACGCATGCTCGTTATCGCGCTGACGGCGACGCTCGCGACGATGCTCGGGCTGTTCGTGCTGTTCCGCAAGAGCCTGCGTGTGGCCGCGAGTCCACAGAGACGGCGTTCGAGCTGGGATGCGTTCGGCCTGGGACTGCCCGGCGCGCTGATCGCCGCGGTTCTCACCATTGCGCTCCACAACCCGGCGATCCCCGTCCTCGCCGTGGGACTGGCGTTGGCGGTTCTCGAGGTCGTGCGCGGGCGGCTTCGATGGGCGGAGGTGATCCGCGGGGTCGGCCCGGTTGTGCTCATCAGCCTGTTCCTGGTCTGCGTTGCGCTGGGAGTCCTCGCACGCTCCTGGGACGGACCGGCGCAACTGCTCGCGGGCGCGGGACGCTGGGGCACGACGGGAATCGGCGCACTGGCGTCGGTCCTGATCAACAACCTTCCGGCGGCGGTGCTCCTCTCCGCGCGCCCTGTCGCGCACCCAAGCGCGCTGCTCCTGGGCCTGAACGTCGGCCCCAACATCGCCGCGAGCGGCTCCCTCTCTGCATTCCTGTGGTGGCGCGCCGCAACGCAGGTGGGAGGACAGCCGTCGCTGCTGGCATTCTCACGCCGCGGCCTACCGCTGGCCGTATTTGCGATGGTCCTGGCGCTGGGCGCGACGAGCATCCTGCCGCGCCCTGCGTGAGCCGTTTCGACAGAGCTGTCGATTTCCTCGCCTCCCGTTTGTCTTAAGCGCGAACATTCCAACAAGGAGGTACCGATGAAGTACATGCTGCTGATCCACCAGGGCACCACCCCACTCCCCGGCTCCAAGGAGTGGGAGGACCTGTCTGGAGAGGAAAAGGGCGCGGTCTACGGCGCCTACAAGGCGGTCAATGAGACCCCCGGCGTCAGTCCCGGCGAGCGTATGCAGCCCCCCGAGGCCGCAACAACAGTACGCGTGAAGGACGGAAAGACGCTGACCACCGACGGCCCCTTTGTGGAGCTCAAGGACGCGATCGGGGGTTACCTCTTCCTCGAAGCCGACGACCTCGACGCTGCGATCGAGCTCGCCTCGATCATTCCCGCAGCCCGCATGGGCGGCGCCATCGAGGTGCGCCCACTGGTGGGGTCCTAGCAATCCTCGAGCAGACCTTCCGCGATGAGTGGGGACGCGTCCTTGCGGCACTGATCAGCTTTCTCGGCGACTTCGAACTCGCCGAGGAAGCCGCACAGGAGGCGTTTGCGATCGCGGCGGAGCGCTGGCCGCGGGACGGAGCGCCCGAGTACCCGGCCGCCTGGCTTCTGACGACGGCGCGAAACCGGGCGATCAACCGGATTCGCCGCGATCGCACCCTGGCGGCAAAGACCCGCATGCTGCGAGCACCCGAGGCAGTGGAGGACACGATGGACACGACCACGACGTTCCCAGACGAACGGCTCGAGCTCCTCTTCACGTGCTGTCATCCAGCGCTGGCCATCGAGGCACAGGTCGCCCTGACCCTGCGCACACTCGGCGGCCTCAGCACCGGGGAGATCGCGCGCGCGTTCCTTCTCGGTGAGCCGGCGATGGCCCAGCGGCTGGTGCGGGCGAAGCGCAAGATCAGGACCGCCGCGATCCCGTTCCGAGTGCCACCTGAGCACCTTCTGCCCGATCGCCTCGTTGCCGTCCTCGCGGTCATCTACCTGATCTTCAACGAGGGCTACGGTGGCCGCAGCGAGCTGGCCGCAGAGGCGCTGCGCCTCGGGCGGGCCCTGACGGAACTGATGCCGGACGAGCCGGAGGCGCACGGCCTGCTGGCGATGATGCTGCTGCTCAACGCCCGCCGTGAGGCGCGCTCTCAAGGTGGCGAGCTGGTGTTGCTCGTCGACCAGGACCGTTCCCTGTGGGACACGGCGCAGATCGCGGAGGGGCGCGCTGCGCTCGACCGGGCGTTGGCCCATGACGCCCGCGGGCCCTACGTCCTGCAGGCGGCGATCGCGTCGCTGCACGTCGAGCAGCCGCGCGACTGGTCGCAGATCGCAGCCCGCTATGACGAGCTCGCGCGTCTCACCGACTCGCCGGTCGTCGAGCTGAGCCGGGCTGTCGCGATCGCCGAGCAGGAGGGCCCCGAAGCAGGACTTGCGATCGTCGATCGCCTTGCCCTCGATGACTACCGCTATCTGCATGCGACCCGGGGCGAGCTGCTGCGCCGGCTCGGGCGCAACGCAGAGGCCCGCGACGCCTACCGCCGCGCGCTCGCATTGGTCCACGATGGCGCCGAGCGAAGGCTGCTCGAACGGCGGCTGGCAGAACTGGAAATGAACGGCGCCGCTGCCGCATCGCGCACGGGCGACGCGGCAGCCGAGCCAGGTGAGGGCTGATAGACGCCTTGGGTCGAATCAGGCCGCGGGTACCTCCGTGCCCGAACGGACGAACTCGAGTAGCGCGTCGTTGACTTCGTCGCTGTGTGTCCATGAGATCGCATGGGGTCCGCCCTCGATGACGACGAGCTTCATGTCCTTGACCAGTCCCGGCAGGCGCTCGCCGGTCTTCTCGAACGGCAGGATGCGGTCGGCGTTGCCCTGGATGACCAGGAGCGGCACATCGAGCTTTGCGACGTCCGCGCGGAAGTCGGTCTCCCAGGTCGGGATGCACGCCACCGCAGCAATCGCCGACGCTTCAACGGCGATGTTCCAACTGGCCTGGAATGCCTGATCGCTGACCCGCGTCCCTGCGAATTCATCGATGTTGTAGAAGTTGTCAAGGAAGCCCTTGAGGAACGCTGGGCTGTCGGCCGTGGCCTGCTTGATGAACCCGTCGAACAGTTCCCCGGGCAGCCCCTCGGGATTGTCCACAGCCTGCAGCAGGAACGGTGGGATCGGTGAGACCAGCACGGCCCTCTCGACGCGCTTCGAGCCGTAGGAGCCGAGGTAGCGGGACACCTCGCCGGTACCCATCGAGTGCCCCACGAGCGTCACGTCATGCAGGTCGAGCTTGTCCATCAGGGTGTGCAGGTCCGAGGCGAACGTGTCGTAGTCATAGCCGCCGGCCGGCTGGCTGGATTTCCCGAACCCGCGCCGGTCATAGGTGATCACCCGATGACCGGCGTCCATCAGCACCGGGACCTGCTTATCCCAAGCCCGGCCGCTCAATGGGTAGCCATGAATCAGGACGACCGGCGGTCCCGAACCGTGATCCTCGTAATACAGGCCAATAGACCCAGAGTTCTCATCACCGACATGTATGTAGGGCATGCCCGCTCCTTCGGTTGAGCGTGTTTCCCGGCCCGTGGAGACCGGGCGTTGTCGCTGATCGGACCACGAACCGCTTCTCATGATCGCCGCGGGTTCAAATTACTCCCCGTGAGCCCCGGGCGCCGTGTCCCGGGATCGCGACGCGCACCCGGCTCACGGGCCGTTAGCGAGACCCGCGAGTTTCGAAACTGTGCTAGGTTCTTATTACGAAACCTATTGGTTCCGTAACGATGACGAACAGCAGCGCGCACCAGTCACGGAGAGGCCTTCAAGTGTCCATTGCCATACCCAACGAGCCGGCGCCACGCGTATCCGAGGTCGGCCCATGAGCGCGACGCCAGACGGGCCCGCGACGACGCGGGCGGCGGGACGGCCGAGAGAGGCTCGTGCCGACCGCGCGATCGTCACGGCGACGCTCGAGCTGATGGCCGAGCATGGCGTGCACGCACTGCGCATGGACGATGTCGCCGCTCGTGCGGGTGTCGGCAAGGCCACGATCTATCGCCGGTATCGCTCGAAGGATCAGCTGGTGACCGACGCCGTCGGCGCGCTCGTCAGCGAGATCGAGATCCCCGACAGCGGCTCGACACGAACCGATCTGCTGGTGCTGATGCGCGAGGCGGTGGAGCTGTACAGCGGATCGCTCGCGGCCGGCCTGATGCCGACCGTGATCGATGAGATGAGCCGCAACGCCGAGTTCGCGGGTGTGGCCCGAGACCGGGTCCTGACGGCGCGGCGCGGCGCGCTGCGGTCGGTGTTCGACCGTGGCGTGCTCCGCGGTGACCTGCGTCGCGATCTCGACGTGGAGCTCGCACTCGACGTGCTTGGCGGCGCCGTCTTCTATCGCCTGCTGGTTACCGGCGGGCCGATCGACGAGCGCCTCGCCGAGAACGTCGTCGATCTGATCCTTCGAGGTTTCGCGCCCACCCCTCCCCGCCGCACCAAGACCCCCACGACAAAGGACGGACGAAAATGAAGATTCACGCGCTCCAAACAGGAACCGTGAGCGTCAAGAACAGCTTCCTGTTCCCCGGCAAAGGGCCGCGCCGGCAGCTCGACCTGTTCATGCCCGGCGCATTCTCCGAGCCGCTGCCGATCCACTGCTGGGCGATCGAGCACGAGGGGCTTCTGCGGCTCGTGGACACCGGCGAGACGGCCGCGGCGCGTAACGTGCCGTTCGCGCGCATGGAAGTGACGCGCGATCAGGAACTGCCGGCGGCCATGGCAGCGGCGGGCCTTGAGCTGGGCGACGTCTCAGAGGTCGTGCTCACTCACGCCCACGGCGACCACATTGACGGGCTCATCCATGTGCGCGAGCGCGTTCTGAGCAACGAGGTGGAGCTGCGCTACGTTGCAGCCCCCTTCCCTCGTCTGATGCGCCGTGTCCTGCGCCAGCCCCTTCCCCCCGGCTTTGGCCCGGAGGCCTTCGCGCTCGATGGCGGGCCCTTCGGTGCGTTTCAACACAGCCGTGCGCTCAGCGACGACGGACGGATAGTGGCCGTCGAGACGCCCGGACACACCCCCGGGCACGTGTCGGTGATCTGCGTCGATGATGCTGGTCGCCATGTGATGCTCGCGGGTGACGCGACTGACACGCTCGAGCAACTCCATGCGCTGCGCGCCGACGCGATCGCACCGGACCCCAAGGTGCACGTGACGACCATGGAAACGATCCTGGCTCACTGCGCGCAGCATCCCACGGTGTACCTGCCGTCGCACGACCCCGAGTCGGCCGCGCGGCTGGCCGACGCGATCACGGTCGGCTGAGCTTCGGCCGTCAGATCGACGGGCCAGGACCCGTCACACCGTCACCGGACCGGCGCGAAGGACGTCTGGATCGTGCCCGGGCCGGACCGTCAAACCGCTGTCGCGAAGCGCGCGCAGCCGATCCGCGGAGCGACCCTGCGCCTCGAGATCGTCACCGAAGGCAGGAAAGCGATGGTCATCCAAACCGCTGGCGAAGTGGGCGACGTCGGCGCCGATGACCAGGTCGCCCACGCGCACCGATTGATGGCCGGTGGTGTGCCCCGGCGTGAGCAGAAGCTCGATCGAATCGTCGCCCAGCAAGTCGTGATCGCCGTCGATGAGCACCACCTCGCGCTCGCTGCCGGCGTAATCGATCGGGCAGAGGAAGTTCCGCTTGACCGCGTCGTCGTCGTGGCCGGCGTTCCATTCGCTGCGCTGGATCACGAGCGGTACGGGTGTGGGAACAAGCGACAGAGCTCCGGCGTGATCGAAGTGCAGATGCGTCAGTACGACCTTCGTGACCGACGCGAGGTCGATCTGCTCCGCGATGCTCTGCTCCTGCTCGGGAGCGAACAAGCCGACCGTGTTTCCCTGCCCGTAGCGCGCGTCCGCATCGGCGACAGCCGCGGGGTGCAACCCCGTGTCGATGAGGATGCGCTCGGAATCGGTCTCGATCAGGTAGACCGGCACGGGAACCCGCACCGGGCGCGCGGGATCCTCTTCACCCTCGCGCCAGAGACCGGCGGCCGCCGTCATCCAGCCGGCGATGAACATCTCTACGCGCATTCGCTCACCGGCCGAACCAGCGGGTGCGGCGGCTCGAGCCAAAGCGCTCTTTCTCAGCGACGAGCGCCGCCGAGGGCGGATTGAAGGTGCCGGTTCGCGAAGGCCCCGACAGGAAGTCGATGTCCACGCTTCCGACCCGCCCGCCGCCGAATTCGATGTAGCAGGTGCCGCGCCCGAGATGAGGCCCCGGCGGCTCACCACCCTGCAATGTCGCGATCAGCGTCTGGGCCACGATGCGCGCTGCGCCCTCCGCGAACGCCCCCGCCTTCGGCACGCCCGCCGTCGCCACGTCGCCCACCGCGTAGACGTCCGCGAAGCGCGTCTGAAGCGTGGCTGAATCCACGGGTATGTAGCCATCCTCGGTCATGCCGCTTGCGATGACGACCTCGGGAGCGCGGTGCTTCGGCACACCGAGAAAGAGCTCAAAGGAGAGCTCGGTGGCGTCGTCGAGCGTCGCGACGCTGCGCGCCCGATCAATCGCGCTCACGCGGCGGCCGGCGATAAACGCGATATCGCGTGCGGCGAACTCCTTTACCAGGGCGGCCGAGGTCTCCGGCGAGGGAGGAACGGGCGTGCCCAGCGGGATCACGAAGGAGATCTGACAGGCGCCGCGCACCCCCCTCGCGGTCAACTCGTCGTCCAGCAGCAATGCGCACTCGCTGGGCGCGGGAGGGCACTTGAACGGTGCCCCGCACACGCCGATGACGATGTGCCCCCGGGAGAACTGCGGAATGATCTCGGCCAGTCGCTCGGCGCCTGCGAGCGAGTAGAACTCGTTCCCGCCCTCGGCCAGTCCGGGCGTGGCGTCCATGTCGTAGTCGGCGCCCAACGCGACCACGAGGAAGTCGGCCTCGTGCGTGCCGGCGTCCGTGGTCACGCGCCGGGCCTCGGGATCGATGGCCGTGATCGTCTCCTGCACGATGCGCACGCCGGGCTTTGAGATCTCGCTGTAGGGCAAGCGGACTGCGTCGGCCGTCGCGCGCGCGAACATCACGTCCAGCTTTGAGAACCCGAACGTGAACGCGTCGCTCTTGTCGATCACGGTCATCTCGGCGGTGTCTCCCAGCGCCTCTGAAAGCATCGTCGAGAGCTCGAGGCCGCCGAAACCTGCTCCGAGGATGACGATGCGAGCTGACATGCGGGGGCGATCCTAGCCGAGCGATCGCTCTCACGGACGTACTCCGGCTGCTCAGCCGGGCGTGCCCAGCGGAAGCCAGTCGCCAAGGACCGAGCGGAACTGCGCCGTATCGATGGGCTTTGGCACGTATGCGGAGGCGCCCGCATCGATACACCGCTGGCGCTCGGTCGGGTCGGCTTTGGCCGTGCATGCAATCAGCGGGACTCGCCCGCCGCTGGGAAGCTCGCGCATCGCGCGCATCGTTTCGTAGCCATCCATCCCCGGCATCATGATGTCCACGAGCGCCAGGTCGACTTCCGGGGTCCGCTCGAGCAGCTCGACACCCTGCTCGCCCCGTTCCGCTGACAGGACCTGGACGTTAAGTCGTTTCAGGAGCGCGGAGACGGCGAAGATACTGCGGCTGTCGTCGTCGACAACCATTGCCGTCAGACCCCCGAGGACGGTTCCCGCGAGGTGTTCGGGCGGAAGCAGAGGCTCAAATGATGGGGCTTGGGACGTGTGGGTAGCGGGTGCGGCGGCGGCTGAACCGGCGGGAAGCCAGTCGCCGAGGACGTCGAGGAGCTGGGACCGATCGACGGGCTTTGCGACATATGCAGACACTCCTGCATTCAGGCAGCGCTCGCGCTCGCCAGCGTCCACCTTGGCGGTGTAGGCGATCAGTGGGATCACGTCACCAGTCGGCAGCGCGCGCATGGCTCGCATCGTCTGGTAGCCATCCATCCCCGGCATCATGATGTCCACCAAAGCGAGGTCGACGTCCGGCGTCTGCCTCAGGAGATCGACGCCCCTGCGGCCCCGTTCCGCCGCGAGCACTTCGATTTGGACACGTTTGAGAAGCGCCGAGATTGCGAACAGGCTGCGAATGTCGTCGTCCACCACCATGACCTTCCGGCCGGCCACCTCGCTGCCCGCCGGGTGTGCGAGCGGTGGCATTGGTTTCAAGGCGGGAGGGGCCTGTGTCGGTGGAATGCTCACGTACGTGTCGCGCTAGGTGCTCGGCAGCGCCGAGATTGGCGCTGATCGCGCCGAGCGGTCTTCCGTTCATCGGCACAAACCTCCGCAACCTTTAGCAAGGCTCACCAGCGCCGGTCCGTGCAGGCCGCGTAACTGCACGCCCACCACGGGCCGGCTATCCGAGCAGTGCCTGCGCGCGGGTCCAGAGCTTCGCCATGCCGCGGATCCAGCGCTCCGGATTTTCCGCCTTGCCCACCACGAACTCGTGCATCTCGGGGTGCGTGAGGATCAGGAAGAGATCCTGATCGAGACCCTCGAGGATGCGTTCGGCGGCCTGCTCGGGCGCGATCACGTCGCCACCGCCGATCACGGCGGCCGCCTTGGAGGCGTCGCCTCCGGCGCCGCCTTTGAGCATCGCCGTGTCCACCGCACCGGGGACTATGCACGACACGCGCACACCCTTGCCGGCGTAGGTGAACGCCACCCACTCGGCGAAACCCACGGCGGCGTGCTTGGTCGTCGAGTACACCGCGTCGCCCGCGGTGGCGAGGATCCCCGCCATCGAGGCGGTCGTCACGAGGTACCCCTCGCCGCGCTCCACCCATCCGGGCAGCAGTGCCCGGGCGGCATACACGTGCGACATCACGTTGATCTGCCACTGAGCATCCCAGGCCTCGTCGGGCGCCTCCGGGCCGCCGCCGCCGGCCAGGCCGGCGTTGGCGAAGAAGACGTCGATCGGGCCGATCGTGCTCTCGATCTCCTCGACGAGCGCGTGCGTCGCCTGCTCGTCGGTCACGTCCAGGACACGCGGCACGACCAGTGTGGCCCCCAGCTCCTCGCTCAGCCGCCCGACCCCGCCGCCATCGAGGTCGGCCGCGATCACGCTCCGCGCACCGCCCTCGACGAGAGCGTGCACGAGGGCACCCCCGATGCCACCGGCGGCCCCCGTGACGACGATGACCTTTCCCCGAGGATCCATGCTTGGACCATATTCGAGCAGCGCCGATCGCGGCGCGAGCCGCGATCATCTCCGTCAACGCCACCAAACGCGGGCGCCGGAGCCCCGACCTAAGGAGCCGGATGATGAATGCCGTTCTGCAGTTCGACGACGCCGCCTCGCGCCGGATCGCGGCGACGTACGCGACCCCCGACGTCGTCCAGCAGCGCAGCGTCGTGCGGGCGGCCCTCGATCTGCAGGCGGGTGAGGATGTGCTCGACATCGGCTCCGGTCCGGGCCTGCTCGCTTGCGAGATGGCCGCGGAGGTCGGCCCCGGCGGCTCGGTGCACGGCATCGATCCGAGCGACAGCATGCTTGAGATCGGACGTCGCAGCGAGCGCGCCGCGGACTCGGCGCCGGTGACGCTGACCGCCGGCGATGCCTGCGCGCTGGCGTTCGCGGACGGCAGCTTCGATGCCGTCACGGCAACGCAGGTCTACGAGTACGTCGCTGACATGCCCACCGCGCTCGGCGAAGCTCACCGCGTGCTGCGAGCCGGGGGGCGGCTGTTGATCCTCGACACCGACTGGGACTCGCTCGTGTGGCACTCCAGCGACCGCGAGCGCATGCAGCGGGTGCTCGCTGTATGGGACGAGCACCTCGTCGACCCCCACCTGCCGCGCCGCCTGACCCGCCTGCTCGAGGACGCGGGATTTACGGTGACCTCGCGAACGGCGATCCCGCTGCTCAATGCCGGCTATGACGCGAACACGTTCAGCGCCGGCATGATCGGTTTCATCAAGGCGTTCGTCGCCGGCCGCAACGGCCTCAGCGAATCTGAGGCGACCGCCTGGGCCGACGACCTGATGGCACTCGGCAGCGACTACTTCTTCAGCCTCAACCGCTACCAGTTCCTGGCCGTGAAGTGAACGGGTCGGCCCGCGCGAACCATCGCCGCGCCGCGCCCGCGCAATTTTTGCGTGTGTGAGCGAGTTCTTCATAAGCCCATATGGGCTGCTTAGCCTGCCTCGTGAGACTGATCTCAGTCGACCCCCAAAAATTCGGAGGAATGACCATGACCCCCTCACTTGACCGACACGATGAAGCTGGTCGCCGCCCACGCCCGCTTGCCTCCCCCCTGCCCAGAGCAGTGGCGAACGAGTATCCGGCCGGCTACCTCGCGCAGCTCACACGGCCGTTCTCGGCGCGGAAAGATGGGCTTTCGAGATTCGCACCGCGCCAGCGCCGGGCTCCCGCACAGCCGGCCGGCGCGGCGAGTCGCTCTGATCGCTAGCGCGCGGCCGAAGGCATCGGGCGGGCCCGCGAAACTATCGAGCGCGCAGCTTGAGCAGTGCTACCGTTGAGAGGTCAATTCGGATAGGCGCGGCACTCACTGGGGGCTTATCGCCTAGCCGTCAGGAGTGCCATCATGGCCGACCCACCGGCAGGCGACGCACCAGCAGGTTCCTCGAACGGGCAATCCTCGAATGGCAAGACCGGCAAGGAGGGCAAGCAGATCGCCCTCGCTGTGTCGCTGAGAGACGATCAGACGCTCGCCGAGCGCGATCAGACGCTTGCGGACGCCGATCAGACGCTCTCTGACAGCGACCAGACCGCAGCCGATACAGACCAGGCTTCGGCTGACACCGATAGAACTGCCGCGGATATGGATCAGGAGGCGAGCGATCGCGATTTCGTGCAGGGCGGCGACGCCGGCGTGCACGAATTCACGCGTGGACTGCGCGATCGCAGCGCCCGGCAACGTCGTCGGGTCGGCCCGCTGCGTGCCGGCAGCGCCGCCGGTCGTGACGCGACATCTCATGGTCGCGACCTGAACGCGGCCGAGCGCGATCAGGCCGGCGCCGAGCGTGACCGCGCGGTGGCGGCCCGCGAGCGTACGGCCATAGACGAGGCGCGCCCGGAGATGGCGCTACGCGCGGCCGAGCACCGCAGGCGTGCCGCAACCGATCGCAACAAGGCCGCGCAGGCTAGGGCCAAGGCGGCCGACGGGCGAGCCGCCGCGGCGAGGGACCGCGAGGACGCGAGCGACGATCGCGAGCGAGCCGCCGGAGACCGCCAGCGCGATCAGGCGGACCGCATGAAGCAACAGCTGGAGCCCCGGAAACCACCCAGCTGATCGAGCGTTCGCGCTCGACGCTCAGCGCGGGGCCTCGAGCAGCTCGGGACCCTCCTCGCCCCCGGCCTTGTTGACCGCGGGATTGGCTGCCCGGGCCGAGAGCCTGCTCGTGGGGAGCGCGCGGCACAGCTCCAGTACGTCCTCGGTGGTGAGCGCCGGGTCGAGCCATGCCCGCTGTGCGTCTCGATCGGCGAGGATCACCGGCATGCGACCGTGGATCGGCGCGGCGACGCGATTGCTCACCGAGTCGCACGTCAGCAGCGTGACGCTCTCGACGCGCTCCCCCTCGATCTTCGCCCGCGTCCACAACGAGGCGAACGCGAACGGAACACCCCCGTCCACCTGGAAGAAGAACGGTTGGCGGGGCTCACTGCGGCGCTCGGGTTTCAGCCACTCGAAGTAGCCGTCGGCGAGCTGCAGCGCGCGTCGCGAGGCGTT
>Ga0302178_10002504_pt1 | contig 14495 bp, 13 predicted proteins | sample I_Palsa_E1_3_FD_198790 | JGI IMG/M metagenome (GOLD analysis project Ga0302178, IMG submission 198790) | Peat permafrost microbial communities from Stordalen Mire near Abisko, Sweden - I_Palsa_E1_3 | ecosystem: Environmental > Terrestrial > Soil > Palsa > Peat permafrost | place: Sweden... | reverse complement strand
TCGACGGGGGCGAGGCCAGGAGGGTCGCTGAGGTGGCCATCCATGTCCACGGCACGAACTACGGCGTGATCGAGGACCTCCACCAGGCGGTCATGCATGCCCTGGCCCAGTACATCCGCCAGTCGCGGATGACATCGGCTGCGATCTCTTCGAACGTATTCTGACCTGAAAGCAGGAATCCTCCAAGATGGTGCGGCACGAAACCAGGTCGACCGCATGCGGGTAGCGATCAACCTCCTGACCGAAAACCCAGACCATCCCTCCGGGGCCCACTGGTTCTGGACGCGGGTGATCCCCGAGATGGCCAAGCGGCTCCGGGTCGGCGAGGAACTGCACCTGCTGGTGAGCCCGAAATCACGGCATCTCTACCAGGGATACGGCTCGGATGTGTACTACATCACCTATCCGTGGTCCAACGAACGGCGAACGCCGCGCACGCTCAGCGAGCACCTGTACTCGCCGGTCCGACTGCCGTTCAGCCGTATCGATGTTTTCAACACCCTGATGGCGCCCATCGTGAACTTTCCGTGGTCACTGGTGATTCACATGAAGACGATGCACGCCTTCACCACGCCCGACGCGATATCGCCCCTGCCACGCCTGTACCGCCGGATGAACTATCCGCATTCTGTCCGGGCCGCGGACGCGATCGTCATCAACTCCGAGAGCTTGCGCTCGGAGATCCAGCGTTACCTTCAGGTCGACAAGGGCAAGCTGAAGCTGGTGTACGAGGCGGTCGACCACGACCTGTTCCGACCGGGTGACGCCGCCGCGGCCCGCGCGCACGTCGCCCGCCGCTACGGCGTCACGAAGCCGTTCGTGCTGTTCGTTTCGACCCTGTGGCCGTACAAGAACTGCGACGGGCTGCTGCGGGCCTGGGCGTCGTCGCGGGCCGAACTGGGGGACCGCCAGCTGGCGATCGTCGGCGGCAGCCAGGACTCCAAGTACGTCACCTCGCTGCACGCGCTCGCCGATCAGCTCGGGATCTCCGAAGATGTCGTCTTCACCGGCAAGGTTCCGCTGGAAGAAACCGTCCGTTTCTACCAGGCGGCTGACGTGTTCGTGTATCCGTCGGTCAACGAGACCTTCGGGCTCCCGATCCTGGAGGCGATGGCCTGCGGCTGCCCGGTCGTGACGTCGGACGTCAGTGCCATGCCGGAGACGGCGGGCGGGGCTGCGGTGCTGGCCGACGCGACGGCGCCGGCGGCTATCGGAAGGGCCATCGTCGAGGCGGCCGGGTCAGGCCGGGACCGCCTGCGCGACCTCGGCTTCCGCCGGGCCAGCCAGTTCACCTGGGGCGCGACGGCGGCCGCGACCCTGGACGTGTACCGCGAGGCCGCCGAGCATCGGAGGTACCAGCGGACATGAGGATCCTTGTCACCGGGGGCGCCGGGTTCATCGGGTCGCATACCTGCGACCGGCTGCTCGCGGGCGGCCACGACGTCGTCGTGCTCGACGCGCTGACCCCGCCCGTGCATCGCGGCGGCCGGCCCAGCTACCTCAGTCCCGGCGCCGACTTCTATCAGGGCGACACCCGCCACCGCGACCTGGTCGCGAACCTGCTGCGGCGGGTCGACGCGGTCTACCACTTCGCCGCCTACCAGGACTATCTGCCCGATTTCTCGCGGTTCTCCGACGTGAACGTGGTCTCCACGGCGCTGCTCTACGAGATCATCGTGGCCGAGCGCCTCGACCTCGCCCGGGTCGTGGTGGCGTCGTCTCAAGCCGCGATGGGCGAAGGGCTCTACCGGTGCCCGGCGGACGGCGAGCAGCTACCTCCGATGCGCAAGGAGAAGGCCCTCGCCGCAGGCCAGTGGGACCTTGCCTGCCCGGATTGCGGTCGCCCGCTTGAGCTGCAGGCCACACCGGAGGCGATCTCGAATCCGCAGAACGCGTACGGCATGTCCAAGCTCGCGCAGGAGATGGTCGCCATCAACCTCGGCCGCCGGTACGGCATCCCCACCGTCGCGCTCCGCTACAGCATCGTCCAGGGCCCCCGGCAGTCGGTCTACAACGCGTACTCCGGTGCGTGCCGCATCTTCTGCCTCAGCTACCTGCAGGACACCGCGCCGACCCTGTACGAGGACGGTGCGGCGATCCGCGACTACGTCAACATCGACGACGTGGTTGACGCCAACGTGCTCGTGCTCTCCGACGACCGCGCGGCCGGGCGGGTCTTCAACGTCGGCGGCGGCCAGGCGGTGACGACCAGGGAGTTCGCCGACGTCGTCCGGTGCCACTACGGGTCCGGTGAGCCGGGTGTGGTGACCGGCGAGTACCGCTTCGGCGACACCCGCCACATCGTGTCGGACATCAGTGCGCTGCGGAGCCTGGGCTGGGAACCCCGGCGCACGCCCGCCGACTCGGTCCAGGCCTACGCCGCCTGGCTGGACGGGATGGAAGGACTCGACGGGGTGCTGGCCGGGGCGAACGCGCGGATGCGCGAGCTGGGGGTTGTCCGGAGGGCGGGAACATGAAGGCGTTCCTCCTGGCCGCGGGGGTGGGCAGCCGGCTGAGGCCGGTGACGGACCGCACCCCGAAATGCATGGTGCCCATCGGCGGCCGGCCGCTGCTGGATATCTGGCTGGATGCGTTCGGCCGGGCGGGGGTCGGCGAGGTCCTGGTCAATCTCCATTACCTGCCCGAGGTGGTGTCTCGCCATCTGGCCGCGCGGGCGGAGCCGCCTTCGGTCCGGATGGTCTTCGAGCCGGTCCTGCTCGGCAGCGCCGGCACGCTCGCCGCGAACCGCGGCTGGGTGGACGGCGAAGAACTGGTCCTGGCGTGCTACGCCGACAACCTGACCGACTTCGATCTGCGGTTGCTGATCGACAAGCACTGGCAGCATGGCGGGATCGCGACCTTGGCGGTGTTCCACTCGCCCTGTCCGTCGGCCGGGGGAGTGGTGGAAGTCGATGCCGACGGCACGGTCACCGGGTTCACGGAAAAACCCAGCCAGCCGGTCTCCGACCTGACGAACGCCGGCATGTACGCATTCCACCCGGGCCTGCTCGACGAGATCGACGGCACCCGGCCGTCCGACATCGGCTACCACCTGCTGCCACGCCTGGTCGGCCGGGCCCGGGCGGTACCGGTCGAGGGGTACTTCCGCGACATCGGGACCGTGGCCGCGTACCGGCGAGCCTGTGCGGAGTGGCCCGGGCGGGCCGGACGATGATCATCACCCAGACGCCACTGCGCATCGGCCTGCTCGGCGGCGGCACCGACCTGCCCGGCTACTACCGGGAGCACGGCGGCCGGGTCCTTAACTGCGCGATCGACAAGTACATCTACGTCATCGTGAAGCAGCGCTTCGACGACGCCATCTACGTCAACTACTCGAAGAAGGAAATCGTCTCCCGCGTCGACGACCTGGAGCACGAGCTTGTCCGCGAGGCCATGCGGATGACCGGCGTGACCAAGGGCGTCGAGATCACCACGCTGGCCGACATCCCGTCGGCAGGAGGCTCCGGTCTCGGGTCTTCGTCCGCGGTCACCGTCGGCCTGCTGCACGCGCTGTTCGCCTATCAGGGCAGGCAGGTATCGGCGGAACAGCTAGCCGAGACGGCATGCGTGATCGAGATCGAACGATGCGGCAAGCCGATCGGGAAGCAGGATCAGTACATCGCGGCGCTCGGCGGAATCCGGGACATCCGCTTCGGGCCCGGCGACGAGGTGGCGGCGCAGGAGGTTGTGCTGTCCGCGGCCCAGCGCCGCGCTCTGCAGCGGCAGGTCATGCTCTTCTATACCGGCACGACCCGGAGCGCGAATTCGATCCTGGTCGAGCAGAACGCGAACATCGCGATGACACGCCCCCTGCTCGACGTCCTCCGTGACCTCGCCGGTTTCGCCGTCGACCGGCTCCGCGGCGGTGACGTGGACGTGATCGGGCCCGCGATGCGCGAGAGCTGGGAAGTCAAGCGGAAGCTGGCGTCGGGGGTGTCCAATGACCGGATCGACGATGCGGTGTCCCGGGCGCTGGAGGCCGGCGCGCTTGGCGCCAAGCTGACCGGCGCCGGGGGCGGCGGCTTCGTGCTCGTTCTTTGTCCCGTCGAGCGGCAGCACGCCGTGCGGGAAAGCCTGGCGGACCTCACCGAATTGCCGGTGAAGCTGGACGGTCTCGGCTCGCGTGTCGTGTTCAACGTGCTGCGCGATATCTGGGGGTGACGCGCGCGAGGAGGCGGCCGTTCGCGGCCCTGGTGGCCGTGGTGCTCGCGTTCGGGGTGGTTACCGCGCGGCTATTCGTGTGGCCCGCGCAAGGAATGCCGGCCAGCGTCAGCGCGATCGTGATGCTGGCCGGCCCGGGTGATCGCCTGCCGGTGGCGCTCCGGCTGGCCCGGCAGCACCGGGCGCCGGTGCTCGTGGTCTCGCGGGGCTGGCAGGGCTACGCAGGTCCCTGCCCGGCAGCGACGGCGGGCGTGCGGCTCATCTGCTTCGACCCGGACCCAGGCACCACCCGCGGCGAAGCAGAGTTCGTCGGCCGGCTCGCGCAGCGATATCACTGGAGATCGGTGGTCCTGGTGGCCACCAGGGCGCAAGATACCCGCGCCCGGATCATCACGGGGCGTTGTTTCAGCGGCTCCGTCTACGCGGTCACGGCCTGGTTGCCGTGGGACGACTGGCCGTATCAGCTCGCCTACCAGTGGGCGGCGCTGGTCAAGGCACTGGTCCTGGACCGGGCTTGCTGACCGCTCAGCCAGCTTCACCCAGCCAGCTCCGCTCGGCCAGCTCCGGATCGAATGCCATCGGCAGCCGGGATGATCCGGCCGGCATGTATCACGCCCGGGTCGCCGCGGATCTCGTTATCGGGGATCTCCGGGGCGACGTGCCCACGGCGGGGAGGCTGGGGGAAAGATGGCAGTGGCGACGGCGCAAGGGCCCGGCTGGTGGCGGTAGCGCCTCGAAGGATCCCAGCGGTGCTGTCTTGGGGCCTGGTGCGCCAGGCGAGCCGCCGCCTGTCCTGGGGTGTCGCGGATCAGGCCATGTCCAGCCTGACGAACTTCCTGCTCAGCATCTACATCGTCCGCACGCTGGGCGCCGCCCAATTCGGCGCCTTCAGCCTGGCCTACGTGACCTACGGGTTCGCGGTCAACGCGTCGCGGGGCGTGGCCATCGACCCGATCCTGATCAGGTTCAGCGGCACGGACCTGCCGACCTGGCGGCGCGCCGCCGCCAGCTGCACGGGCACCGCACTCTTGGCGGGCTTGGTCACCGGGGCCTGCGCACTCGTGACCGGACTGCTGCTCGGCGGCACGACCGGGCTGGGCTTTCTCGCCCTCGGCCTGACGTTGCCTGGACTGCTGCTGCAAGATAGCTGGCGGTACGCGTTTTTCGCGCTGGGCCGCGGCCACCACGCGTTCATCAACGACGCGATCTGGGCGGTGATCCTCTTTCCCTCCCTGACGTTCCTGCACACCAGCGGCCACGGGAACGTGTTCTGGTTCGTCTTCGCGTGGGGCGCGGCGGCCACCGTCGGGGCCGCCGTCTTCTCGCTGCAGGCACGGGTGGTGCCCACCCTGGAGGGGGTGTGGGAATGGTTGTCGAGGCACCGGGATATCGGGCCTCGCTACCTTGCCGTCAACACCGGGGGCAACGCCGCCGAGCAGCTGCGGACCTACACCGTCTCCGGCATTCTCGGCGTCGCCGCGGTTGGCTATATCCAGGCGGCCCGGACGCTGATGGGTCCCTTTATGGTGATCTTCTTCGGCATGAGCCTGATCGCGATTCCGGAGGCAGCCCAGATCCTCCGCCGCTCGCCCCGGCATCTGCCTGTTTTCTGCGCGGCCGTCAGCACCGGACTCACCCTGCTCGGACTGGCGTGGGGATCGGCGCTGCTGGTGGCACTGCCCCGGGGACTCGGGCACCTGATGCTGGGCGACATATGGCGACCGGCCTATCCGCTGGTGCTGCCGGCGACCGTTTACCTCATGAGCACGTGCGCCACCATCGGCGCGAGCATGGGCATGCTCGCCCTGGGGGCCGCCCGCCGCAGCTTGCGCGCCACCATCGTCACTACGGTCCTCATTGTCACCTGTGCCCTCATCGGTGCCGTGGCCGGAGGCACGCTCGGCTCGATGCGTTGTGCCGCCGCCGGATCGTGGGTCGGCACGCTGGTTTCCTGGTGGCAGCTGCGGCAGGCGCTGCACGAGTCCGACACCGTCCCGGTACCCGCCTGGTTGTGGCCGGGAAAGCGGTTACCGGGCCTGCGCCGTATCAGCACCGCATGTTCGGCGCTCTCATATAGGTACTCGCATCGGGCCACTTGAGGGGTCGTACGCTGAAGTCCGTCACCGTATTCCGGCGCCGTCCAGGCGCAGTGCCGCTGAGCCTGGCGCAGGCGCGGGATCGCTCGATCAGGCGCAAGGTCGGTGCCGCGTGGGCGCTGCTCTACTTCAACACGCTGACCTTCGTTCCCGGGTCTATCCTGGCGATCCCGTCCTTCCTCGGCACGGGGCTCGCACAGGCGGCCCTGCCGCTGGCGCTGCTGGTGGCACTGACCGTGAACCCCAGGGTCAGGCTGCGCCCGAACGTATTTCTCTGCCTCGTGTGCCTGCTCTTGGTGGATACGGTGATCACCAGCACGTCGGCCCACGATCTGGGCACCGTGTACCTGACCTTCCGGTTCGCCGAGTTCGTGGCCGCGCTCTGGCTGCTGACACCGTGGTGGGGCCGAGAGGACATGCTGCTCCTTCGGTGTCATCTTCGCTGCCTCCTGGTGGCGCTCGGCTCGGTGCTGCTCGGCCTGCTGCTCGACCCTCCGCACGCCTTCGCCGCGCAGAACACCGCCTCCGCGGAAGGCAGGCTCTCCGGCGTGATCTGGCCCATCGTGCCCACCCAGGTGGCCCAGTACGCAGCGGTAGCGGCTGGGCTGATGGTTGTGCTCTGGCTCGCCCGCCAGCTGACCGGGCGCCTCACCCTGGCGGGCGTCACCGCTGTCGTAGCGATCCTTCTGCTCACCCACACCAGGACCGCGCTGGCGGGCTTGGTAGCAGGCATCCTGGTCGCTGGCCTGAGCCTGTTCACCGTCAACGCGCGGGTGCGGAAGTTCTTCGCGGCCGGTGCGGTCGCCGTCTCGATCGCGATCATTTCGGCGGCCGGCGTCGTGACCACCTGGCTGGCGCGCGGCGAGAACGCCCAAGGGCTGGCCACCCTGAGCGGCCGGACGAATTTCTGGGCCCTGGTGCTCGACCAGCCGCGCACCAGATTCCAGGAGGCCTTTGGATTCGGCTTGTCCACCACAGGCATCAAGGGCCTCCCGATCGACAGTAACTGGCTGGCCGCCTACATGCAGCAAGGACTCTTCGGGGTAGCTGTCTGCGCCATGATGCTGGCGTGGCTGTTCACGACCGCCTTCTTCCAGCCACGTGGCGTACGGCGCGCACTCGCCCTGTTCCTCCTGACGTACTGCACGCTCGCCTCGTACACCGAGGTTGGCTTCACCGACGCCTCGACGTACCTGCTCCACCTCACGGTGGCCGCGTCGCTCATCGCGCCCCTGACCCGCCGAGGCCTATCAGCCGGCCATGATGTCCGGGCCGGTGCAAAGCCGGTACGGGCGGCCTGATGAGGTTATTCCCCCATTCCGGCCCATTCAGCCCTATTCCAACCTGGATGGCTTCTCTATGAATGGCATGTCTACCAGCTCTGACCGGCTCCGCTGACGGTAGATGCGTTGCCTTCGATAACCAAGTGCTTGATGCAAGAGCGGGATCTTGCGGTGCATGATCGGCAAGGCCAGGCGGGCCCTCAAACCGTTCCCCAGAGCATAAGATCCCAGCGTCGATATGAAGTTGGGATTCTTGAGGACTGTCAGAGGCACGACACATCGCACCCGGTCGAGTGCGCCTTCCCGGTAGAAGAACCGCCAGTCGTCAGGCACCACCCGTACCGGTGGCGCGCATTTAATCATACGCTCGCATGCCTCCCGGGTGATTACGTAGGCGCTGGCACTCGCCAGCGATTCGTTAATATCGACGGGCAGTGCGAGCAGGCGTCCGGATGGGAGTTTTACCGAGCCTTCCCGGCTCATCTTGCACGGCTCACGGCCGGCGTAGCTGAGCAGCGCCACCTCCGCGCCGATGAGCTGGTCGGCCACAGCGTCGGCCAGATTCTCCAGGTCAGCAGGCAACTCGATGTCGTCCTCCAGCACCAATGCTTTATCAAGCCCAGCCGCGATTATCTTCTTGTAGGCGCTTTGGTGACTCAAGGCGGCCCCGACTGTGCCCGCCGCCAACTGGACCTCGGTGAGGAAGGCAGGATGGACGATGGCAGGATCGTTCAGGTCCAAATCGCGCCCGTCGATGGCCGTTATGATCTCGTAGTCCAGGCCAGTCTTTTTCAACTCAGCAGTGATGTGCTCCCGCCGATCGAGCGAACGAGCCAAGTTGATGACATACGCATACACGGGTGGATTTCGCTCCTTACCTCTCCATGGATCCAGATCGTCAACTGGGACAACGTGGTGCGAAGTTACATCATTACTTTTCCTGACTCGGTTCCTTGGGCCTAGTGCCTGCGTACATATGAGCGTGGCCGGGGCGGTCGTGATACGTCACCAGGCAGTACAACGCAAAGGGCCGCCCTGGCGGGCGGCCCCCTGCGCGGATCCTGGCGTGCGCTGCTAACGCACGCCGGGAGTTCATCCGGTCCCAGCCGGGGTGGTAGTGACCGAGAAGCTGTTGACCCGGAAGGTTTCGTTCAACCCGCCGGTGCTGCAGATCTCCCAGCCGTACCCGATCGCCCACAGGCCGCTGTTGGCCGGCAGGTAGTTGTGGGTCACCAGCCACTGGAGCATGGGCAGGATATCCACCTTGCCGGCCGCCTCGTTGGAGGGCAGCTTCCAGACCAGCTCCGAGCCGAACTGGCACAGGTTCCAGGTCTGCACCGGCACGCCGCCGGCCCCGCCGAAGCTAGCCGTGGCCTCGAAGGTGCAGGCACCGTTATTGGAGTAGTCGTGCTGGATCATGACCTCACCGCTCCAGGCGGAGGAGGAGCCCGACCCGAGCCAGATGTCGTAGGCCGCCCAGGCGCTCGTCTTGCTCGTCGCGTTCATGGTCTGGTTGAACGCGGAGTAGATGGAGGCGTACTCCGAGAGCGGGGTCGAGGTGTTGTTGGTCTGCCCGTAGTTCCCGCCGACGCTCGGGTAGGACACCACCGACGTGTTCCCGGCAGGAATGTTGGCGACCACGTGCCATTCCCCTGGGTTCGTCACGGTAAGCGTCTGCTTCCACCCGGTGATGGGGCTCCACACGTTGTTGTCGACCGAGGTTTCCGAGGTGGTCCCGGTGATCTGCGGGTAGACGTACGGGCCGCAGGCCCCCTTCTGCGCGGCGGTCGTGCAGACGCTAGCCGCCGGCGGTGTCGCCGCGTGGCCAGTGAGAGAGAGGGCTGCGCCGGCCACGACAGCGAGCACTGCCGCAATCAGCAAGGAAAATAGTGTCCGTCGCCGCATCTGGGCTCCTTAGACCGGAAAACATGGCGATCCCAAGCGGTCGAAGCAATCCAGGCCGAGAGAATCCCGGCTGCGCGATTAATTAGCCCCGTAAAATTACGCTTGATTTCATTAATCCGGAATATAGCACGCGTCGGCTAAATTAATCGAATCGACTACCCTTCATCGATATTCCAGACTAGCAGCAATTTCTGTCCCTTTCGTGTTATATTTCTGGATAAAGCCGCTGGTATTTCCCGCTGGTTTTCGCGCATCGGGAATGCGTATTCACGAAATACACTGGAAGGTCCGGTCCCTCGCCCGCCGGCACCGTCGTGCTCGCCGGACCAGAGACCGGCGATGAGGGGGCCCAGCGGGCCGCCACCAGCTCTTCGCGGACGCGGGCGTCTTCGCGGGTCCGGGCGCGGGCGCGGGCGCGGTCGGTGGCCAGCGCCGGGTCGCGGCAGGTCACCAGCCGCTGCGCGAGGCCGACCGCCCATGAACTCCTTAGTAAGTCGCATTGCCGCCAGGACCGGATTCACCACCAAATTCGCTAAGTAAATACGGTAAAACCGTATAAAGGGCATACGCGGATGCTGGAATCGGCCGATGGCGGACTCGACTGCTCGACCGGTGCTCTGGTCTCGCGGGTTGGATAGTGACCGGGACAGCTGCCGCGGGTCGTCATCGGGCGTCAGCGGAGGCGCCGGCTTGGGTCCGGTCGGTTAGTGCGGTTCACTATCCGGCCATGCGCTGAACCTCAGCTTCGCAAGCATTGGCTCCGTACACACTTCGCTTAGTTTCCTGACTCATGGAGTCAGCTGCCGCCCATAGATAATCGATGTCGCCGGGGACTTCCGTTCTTTACTGGAGGTATTCGCTGGTCAGGCCGTTGGTGTTCTTATTGGTGCCACGCTCCACTGGAAATGATCATGGGCGGAATTCACCGAAAGACCGGCGGCGAGGGTGACGCGGCACGGCGACCGGTGACCGGCCGGCCCTCGATCGCGAACAGCATAAATCACTCCTTTCCTATCGGCTGGTGTTTCCGCGTGAGCTTTCACGACAGGAAGGTCATCCCCGGCAAAATGCGATTCGAACGTTAAATCCTCCTCGCCCGTTACACCCGATTTCCTGGATCGTCTGTGACCAAGTAGTTATGGCGACTTTGACGATTCTCTGGTAAACCGGTAGAGCTAGTCGGACGTCTCCCAATGAGGAGGTCAAGGCGAACGGGGCGGGTACGTCGGTGGCGTGCCATGCTCGCATGGCGCCACCAACGGGGGGCGGGGTATTGCATGTCTGGTAGCGCCATCATTCGTGGCCTGCACACTCGTCAGGCCACGAGGCGTATTTCCATTTGGACTAAGGATTACTTGCGCAAAGCTGTTATTGTGGACCTCGGCTGCGCTGTCGCCGGAGTTTGCGCGGCAGCCTATCTTCGCTTCGGACATGACGTCACCAGAACCTATGTCGCGCTGAGTGTCGCGCTACCGGTACTCTGGCTTGTCGCACTATGGCTGGCCAGAGCGTATGACGTCCGCTTCATCGGGATCGGCTCGGACGAATTCCGCAAGATCCTGAACGCCGGCGTGAGCCTTACCGCCGTGGTGGCGATTTTCTCGTACGCGGTCAACACCGAATTGTCCCGCGGCTATCTGCTCATCGCCCTTCCCTGCGTCACGGCTTCTAACTTGACAGCTAGATATGCGATGCGCAAACGGCTGCATAGGGTGCGAACGTTTGGCCGCTGCATGCACAGCGTGGTGGCGGTGGGCCATGAGTCGGCTGTGGCCGGCCTGATAACTGAGCTCCGGAGAGATCCGTACCACGGGCTGACGGTAGTCGCTACGTGCCTGGCGCGGCCGTCAGAGTTCACCGAGGTCGCCGGGGTGCCAGTGTGCGGAGGGCTCGACGAGGTCACGGACGCCGTGCGCAGCTTCGGCGCGGATACGGTCGCGGTGCTCGCCTGCCCGGAAATGGACGGCATCAAGCTCAGAGGCCTCGCCTGGGAGCTAGAGAAGACCGGTACGGACCTGTGCGTCTCGCCGGCGTTGCTTGACGTGGCCGGTCCGCGGACGACGATCAGGCCGACGGCCGGACTAACCCTGCTCCATGTCGATCACCCCCAACTGGCTGGTGCCCGGCTAGTCCTCAAAGGCCTGTTCGATCGATGCGCGGCCGCACTGATACTGATCCTGCTCGCGCCGCTGTTTGCCGTCCTGTCGGCGGCCATCCGACTCTCCGATCGTGGTCCTGCGCTGTTCACGCAGGTAAGGGTCGGCAAGGACGGCCGCATGTTCAGGATTTACAAATTTCGCACCATGGTGGTCGACGCTGAGCAGCGCCGAATGCCGTTGCTCGTAAGCAACGACACGGACGGTGTTCTCTTCAAGCTTCGCCGGGATCCCCGCGTGACCGCGGTGGGCGCGCATCTGCGGCGCTGGTCGATCGACGAACTGCCACAACTTATCAACGTCCTGCTCGGTGATATGTCATTGGTGGGCCCACGTCCGGCTCTTCCGGATGAGACGGCGAAATATGCCGAGCATGTCCGTCGCCGGCTAGTCGTCAAGCCGGGCCTAACTGGCCTCTGGCAGGTAAACGGTCGATCGGATCTGTCTTGGGACGAATCGGTAAGACTCGACCTGAGGTATGTCGAAAACTGGTCGTTCGTTCTCGACCTGCAGATTATGTGGAAGACAGTTTCGGCGCTCCTGCGAGGGTTGGGAGCTTACTAATAGATATTCGCGGCTATGACGCTATCGTCGCACCCGGAATTGGGCTTTTCGTGACTCTTGCTCTGAAGTCTGTCAACTGCGCTCTGCCGACAACCCCGTCACAGAGTCGTGCCGGAAGCGACCGGTTCGCTTTTACCTAGGAGGGTGGGTGATGAGGATGCGTGAGCAAGACGTTGATACCCAGGACATCGCGCGCCTGGTGCGCGGCGCCGCTGACGGGGATCGGCGGGCTTGGGAGCGCCTGGTTGATCAGTACGCCAGGCTCATATGGTCTATTACCGCGGATTTCAAGCTGATAGAGAGTGACGCCGCCGACGTCGCCCAGACCACGTGGCTGCGCTTGCTCGAGCACATCGACCGGATCGAATACCCCGCTCGCGTGGGTTCCTGGCTAGCGGCGACAGCACGGAACGAGTGCCTGCGCAGCCTAGCCGCGCGGAAGAGGGTTGTCCCGACCCAAGATGATGAGATCCTCACCGGCGTGGTCGCCACTGGGCCCGAGGTTGATGAACGCATTCTCGCCGACGAGCGCGCCCAGGTCGTTCGTGACGCTTTGTCCTGCCTGCCGCGGCGCTGGCAGCATCTCATCGAACTGCTCATGGCCGACCCGCCAGCTTCCTACGCCGAGATATCCGATCAGCTGGGACTGCCAGTAGGCAGCATCGGTCCCACCCGGGGGCGATGCCTGGCTCAGTTGCGCGTACTTCTGCAGGCCTCCTGAGCCGACGGTGCCGGCCGCACGCACCACTGCCCGTTCTGGGGCCGAAGGCATCCTGCGCCAGTGGACCGCGGGCGATGGCGTTCCGGCGCCGATCTCGGTCATCGTCACCAAGATCACTGGCGCCCGGGCACACCTTCGCGCCATCGGCCGCCGATCATGCCGAACGACTTCCGCTCAGCGCGCCGCGCGAAGTCGGCACCTTGGGCTACCACCAGCCCGGTATCGGAAATATATCTATTGAAGCCGCAAACTGAAGAAGTTGTCATATGCGAAGCATGGTCAACTCGCCCGATAGGTAACTTAACTTATTCCTCGGGAAGAGTGACTTTGTGTAAACCTAGAGGCGGCTGGCCGCGTCTTGATATCGACCAGATGCCAGCGTCGCACAGGGTCCGGGGGGGAATGCCGGCGATGCGGCAGCCCAGGGACTGTAGCGAAAAGGGAGGAACGTGACCCATGGACCTATTTTTCTTGACAGCCTGGGCTACCGTGCAGAATGATCTTGGGACCATTCGTTTAAGGACACGCCGCAATAGCCCCGAGTCATGCCGCAGCAGGTTGCGGATCGGCAGGGCCGGTACAACAGGCGGGATCTCCGCGGTCATCTCTCCAAGCGGCCCCGCCAAGAGGGGTACAAGTGACCGAGACTCTTTCGCGCCCAACGATCGTCGGGCTTCCATCTGGCCACGTAACAACTACGGACAACCCCGGTTGTCGTCCGCTGGATGTGCTGATCGTGACCTCTGAGGCTCCGCCCATCGTGTCCGGGATCTCCACCTGCATCGAGCGGCTGGCCACCGGCCTCACTCAGCGGGGACATCGCATCAGGGTGCTTTCTTCCACCCAAATTCCGCGGTTTACCCTCGGCGAGTGGCGCCTGTCGTCTTTTCTGGCCTACTGGCCGCGAATAGCCCGCGACCTGAAGAATTTCGATGTGGTAAACGTGCACGGGCCGGTGCCGACCATGAGCGACGCCTTCCTCCGGCTCTCAAATCTTCTCCCACCACACGCTCGTCCGGCTATTGTATATACTCACCATTCGCCGATCGATATCCCTGGCGCCACCCGTATGTCGGCCCGGTACAACAAGCTCCATGAATCCCTCGCCCTCCGCGCCGACCGGATCGTGACCAGCAGCCAGTACTACGCGACGCAGCACCGCAGCAGGTACGGACCTTTGGTACGGGCAATTCCATGGGGCGTGGACACGCGAACATCGTCTCGCGCCTTCGTGCCTCGCTCTGCTGCCAAGCTCCGGGTGCTATTCGTCGGGCAGATGCGGCCGTACAAAGGCGTGGAGACTTTGCTAGGGGCGGTCGCCGGCCAGCCCTGGCTGGAGCTGACCCTCGTCGGTGAGGGAACTGAGCTTGCGAGCTATCAGCGGCTCGCGGATCGGCTATCCGCAACCAACGTCCGCTTCACCGGACGGCTCTGCGACGCGGAACTCAACGACCAATACTGTTCCAACGACGTAGTGGTCCTGCCTTCAGTCACCCGAGCGGAAGCCTTCGGGCTGGTGCTCCTGGAAGGCATGGCCGCTGGCTGCGTACCATTGGCCTCCGATCTGCCAGGCGTCCGGGACGTAGCCGGCCCAACCGGAGTGGTC
>Ga0302178_10002503_pt1 | contig 14497 bp, 10 predicted proteins | sample I_Palsa_E1_3_FD_198790 | JGI IMG/M metagenome (GOLD analysis project Ga0302178, IMG submission 198790) | Peat permafrost microbial communities from Stordalen Mire near Abisko, Sweden - I_Palsa_E1_3 | ecosystem: Environmental > Terrestrial > Soil > Palsa > Peat permafrost | place: Sweden... | reverse complement strand
TGCGCCTCGCGCTCGAAAGCCTTGGGCCGATCTTCGTGAAGTTTGGCCAGGTGTTGTCTACCCGGCGCGATCTGCTGCCCGTCGATATCGCCAACGAACTCGCCAAGCTGCAGGATCAGGTGCCGCCGTTCCCATCGGACGAGGCGATCGGCCTCGTCGAAAAGTCGCTGGGTGCGCCGGTCGACGTGCTGTTCGACGACTTCGAACGGGTGCCGGTGGCGAGCGCGTCGATCGCGCAGGTGCACTTCGCCAAGGTGAAGGCCGGCCAGCATGCGGGCAAGGCCGTCGCGGTGAAGGTGTTGCGCCCGAACATGCTGCCCGTGATCGACTCCGACCTCGCGCTGCTGCGCGATATCGCGGTCTGGGCCGAACGTCTGTGGGCTGACGGTAAGCGCCTGAAGCCGCGCGAGGTGGTCGCGGAGTTCGACAAGTACCTGCACGACGAACTCGACCTGATGCGCGAAGCGGCCAACGGCAGCCAGTTGCGCCGCAATTTCGCGGGCCTCGATCTGCTGCTCGTGCCGGAGATGTATTGGGAGTTCTGCACGCCCACCGTGCTGGTGATGGAGCGCATGGTCGGCGTGCCGATCAGCCAGGTGGAGACGCTGCGCGCCGCGGGGGTGGACATTCCGAAGCTGGCTCGCGAAGGCGTCGAGATCTTCTTCACCCAGGTGTTCCGCGACGGCTTTTTCCATGCCGACATGCACCCGGGCAACATTCAGGTGAGTCTCGACCCGGCGCATTTCGGACGCTATATCGCGCTCGATTTCGGCATCATCGGCGCGTTGTCGGACTTCGATAAGAACTACCTCGCGCAGAACTTCCTCGCGTTCTTCAAGCGTGACTACCATCGGGTCGCGACGCTGCACTTGGAGTCGGGCTGGGTGCCGCCCACCACGCGTGTCGAAGAACTGGAGAGCGCGATTCGTGCGGTCTGCGAGCCGTACTTCGACCGCGCGCTGAAGGATATTTCGCTGGGCCAGGTGCTGATGCGCCTGTTCTCCACGTCGCGCCGCTTCAACGTCGAGATCCAGCCGCAACTCGTGTTGCTGCAGAAGACGATGCTGAACGTCGAAGGGCTCGGGCGTTCGCTCGATCCCGAACTCGACCTCTGGAAAACCGCCAAGCCTTACCTCGAACGCTGGATGAACGAACAGATCGGCCTGCGTGGCTGGTATGAGCGGCTCAAGATCGAGGCGCCGCAGTGGAGCAAGACGCTGCCGCAATTGCCGCGTCTGATCCATCACGTGCTGGCGGAGCGTCACGACAACTCGCGTGGCACGAGCGACGACATGATTCGCCAGATCCTGCTCGAGCAGAAACGGACCAACCGGCTGCTCCAGGGCCTGCTGCTGTTCGGGATTGCAGTGGGGATCGGTGCGGTGGTGGCGCGCGCGTGGCTAGCGCTGGCATATGGTGGATAGCATGCAACCGACTGACCCTTTAAACCCCACGACAGCCGATTTCGCCACGCGCGACCCGAATTCCCCGGCCTTCTGGGACGAGCGCTTCGAGCGCGGCTTCATCCCATGGGATCAGGCGGGAGTGCCTGTGGCGTTTCAGGCGTTTGCTGCGCGGCATGCCGATGCGGCGGTGGTGATCCCCGGTTGCGGTAGCGCCTGGGAGGCCCTGTGGCTGGCCCGTCAGGGACGCCGGGTGCAAGCGATCGATTTCTCCCCCGCGGCAGTCGCGGCGGCACGCACGCAGTTAGGGCCGCACGCGGAGGTAGTCGAGCAGGCGGACTTCTTCGCCTGGCAGCCGCCTTGCACGCCGGACTGGATCTACGAGCGCGCGTTTCTGTGCGCTTTGCCGAGGGACCGCCGCGCCGACTATGCGCGGCGCATGGCCGAGCTTTTGCCCCAAGGCGCGCTGCTGGCGGGCTTCTACTTTCTGGGCGCCACCCCGAAAGGGCCGCCGTTCGGAATCGAACGCGGCGAGCTCGACGTCTTGCTGACACCGTACTTCGATTTAATCGAAGACGAGCCCGTGAGCGATTCAATCCCGGTGTTCGCCGGTCGGGAACGCTGGCTGACCTGGCGCCGCCGGGCCGAGCCCGGGACTTGATCCTGCGGGGAGCGCCCCCATCTAGGCAAACGGTGCATGCGTCAGCCGTTCGCCCCTGAAATCCGGGGGAGGGATTTGTTTGCGGCTATAATTCAAGGCTTTGCAAGCGTTTATCAGATTACTGTAGGGAAAAGATCATGCCGATCTACGCTTATCGCTGCGAGTCATGCGGCTTCGGGAAGGACGTGCTTCGGAAGATGAGCGACGCGCCGTTGACGAACTGCCCTGAGTGCGGAAAAGACAGCTTTCGCAAGCAGGTGACCGCAGCCGGGTTCCAATTGAAGGGGTCGGGCTGGTATGTGACCGATTTCCGCGGCGGCAACAGCGCGAAGAGCGCAGCGGCCCCGAGCGGCGACGCTGAAGCAGCGCCGGCCAAAACCGAAGGCGGTAGCGCTGCAGCCGGTGCGTCGGACAGCGCGGCCTCGAGTTCCACGAGCGCAGCCGCAGCGCCGGCGGCGCCGGCAGCGGCACCCGCCACCAACAGCGGCTCCGGCAACGCCTAGCTAGCGTCGCCGCCTTTCGAGGCGGCACACTCGCCGCGCCTGGCTTAGCCGGGGTGGCTTTCAGGCGATAGACATGACGACGAAAAAGACGACGCTCAAATCGGTGTTTCTGACTGGCCTACTGGTGCTGGTGCCGTTGGCCATCACCCTGTGGGTGCTCGGTCTGATTATTGGCACGATGGATCAGACGCTGCAGCTGCTGCCGGAATCCTGGCAGCCGGAGCGGGCGCTCGGCTTCCGTCTGCCCGGCCTCGGCGCGGTGCTGACGCTGGCGTTCATCTTCATCGTCGGGCTGTTGACGCAGAACTTCATCGGGCAGAAGCTCGTGAAGTGGTGGGAACTCCTCGTTGGCCATATCCCCGTGGTGGGGCCGATCTACACGAGCGTCAAGCAGGTGTCGGATACGTTGCTCTCGAGCAGCGGCAATGCATTTCGCAAGGCGCTCCTGATCGAGTATCCGCGCAAGGGGTCCTATACGATTGCGTTTTTGACCGGGATTCCGGGCGGCGACGTGGTCAACCACCTGAAGGAAGATCACGTCAGCGTGTACGTGCCGACAACGCCGAACCCGACGTCCGGCTTCTTCCTGATGGTGCCCAAGAGCGAAGTGATCGAACTCGACATGACAGTCGACGCTGCGCTCAAGTACATTGTCTCGATGGGCGTGGTGGCGCCGTCCGCGCCACCGGCGCAGGTGCGCCGCTCCACCATCGAACCTCCGATGTAATGCCGGCGCGCATTGTTTCAGTTTCATGAGCAGCGCGCCGTTCAACTAATGCAAAACGAAAGACAAACATCATGTCGATGCGATCTGAATACTGCGGTCTGGTGACCGAACACCTGTTGGGCCAAACCGTGTCGCTGTGCGGCTGGGTGAGCCGTCGCCGCGACCACGGCGGCGTTATCTTCATCGACCTGCGCGACCGTGAAGGCCTCGTTCAGGTCGTGTGCGATCCGGATCGCGCGGAGATGTTCAAGACTGCCGAAGGCGTGCGCAACGAGTTTTGCGTGCAGATCAAGGGTGTCGTACGCAACCGTCCGGAAGGCACGACCAACGCCAGCCTGAAGAGCGGCAAGATCGAAGTGCTGTGCCACGAGCTGACCGTGCTGAATGCGTCGGTCACGCCGCCGTTCCAGCTCGACGACGACAACCTGTCGGAAACCACGCGTCTCACGCACCGCGTTCTGGACCTGCGCCGTCCGCAGATGCAGCACAACCTGCGTCTGCGTTATCGCGTGGCGATCGAAGTGCGCAAGTATCTGGACTCGCTGGGCTTCATCGACATCGAAACGCCGATGCTCACGAAGAGCACGCCGGAAGGCGCGCGCGACTACCTCGTGCCGTCGCGTACCAATGCGGGCCAGTTCTTCGCGCTGCCGCAGTCGCCGCAGCTCTTCAAGCAGTTGCTGATGGTCGCCAACTTCGACCGCTACTACCAGATCGTCAAGTGCTTCCGCGACGAAGACCTGCGCGCTGACCGTCAGCCGGAATTCACGCAGATCGACTGCGAAACTTCGTTCCTCTCGGAGCAGGAAATTCGCGACCTGTTCGAAGCGATGATCCGTCACGTGTTCAAGGTGACGATCGGCGTCGAACTCGACGAGAAGTTCACGGTGATGCAGTACTCGGAAGCGATGCGCCGTTTCGGTTCCGACAAGCCGGACCTGCGCGTGAAACTCGAATTCACCGACCTGACCGACGCCGTCAAGGACGTCGACTTCAAGGTGTTCAGCACGCCGGCCAACACCAAAGACGGCCGTGTTGCCGCGTTGCGTGTGCCGAAGGGCAGCGAGCTTTCGCGTGGCGATATCGACAGCTACACGGAATTCGTGCGCATCTACGGCGCGAAGGGCCTCGCCTGGATCAAGGTCAATGAAGTCGCGAAGGGCCGTGACGGTCTGCAAAGCCCGATCGTCAAGAACCTGCACGACGAGGCCGTCAAGGCCATTATCGAGCGCACCGGCGCGCAAGACGGCGACATCATTTTCTTCGCGGCGGATCGTGCGAAGGTTGTCAACGACAGCCTCGGCGCCCTGCGTCTGAAGATCGGCCACTCGGAATTCGGCAAGGCCAACGGCCTCGTCGAAACCGGCTGGAAGCCGCTGTGGGTGGTGGACTTCCCCATGTTCGAATACGACGAAGAGGAAAACCGCTACGTCGCCGCGCATCATCCGTTCACGAGCCCGAAGGACGAGCACCTCGAGTATCTGGAAACGGATCCGGCCCGCTGCCTCGCAAAGGCCTACGACATGGTGCTGAACGGCTGGGAAATCGGCGGCGGTTCGGTGCGTATTCACCGTGAAGAAGTGCAGAGCAAGGTGTTCCGCGCGCTCAAGATCAACGCGGAAGAAGCACGCGCCAAGTTCGGCTTCCTGCTCGACGCGCTGCAGTACGGCGCGCCGCCGCACGGCGGTATCGCCTTCGGTCTCGACCGCATCATCACGATGATGGCCGGCGCCGATTCGATCCGCGACGTGATCGCGTTCCCGAAGACGCAGCGTGCGCAGGATCTGCTTACGCAGGCGCCGAGCGAAGTGGACGAGCGCCAGTTGCGCGAGTTGCACATCCGTCTGCGTCAGCCGGAAGCGAAGGCGTAAGGCTGCTTCAGCGGCTCACTGAGCCGCAATCAAGCAAACGAAAAAGGCGCGTGATGCGCCTTTTTCGTTTTTTGCGTTACAGTCGAAGCAACACGCCACCCAATACGCGAAGCCATACCGTCGACCGACATGTACCGCGCGTAGCCCGCGCCTAGCCTTATCGCCATGCCGAAACCGCCGAAGATTCCCGAATCCGTTCTTGTTGTGATCCATACGCCGGGGTTCGATGTGCTGCTCATCGAACGGGCCGACCGCGCGGGCTTCTGGCAGTCGGTGACCGGCTCGAAAGATACGCTTGACGAGCCGCTTGCCGAAACCGCAGTACGCGAAGTGGCCGAGGAGACCGGTATCGTGATTGGCAGCCCCGCCGTGCCGCGTGACGCGCTGTTCGACTGGCGCTATCAGATCGAGTATGAGATCTATCCGGTCTGGCATCATCGCTATGCCGAGGGCGTTACGCACAACACCGAACACTGGTTCAGCCTCCAGGTGCCGGAGCGCTGCGAGGTGACGCTCGCGCCGCTCGAGCATACGGCGCACCTGTGGCTGCCCTATGAGGAAGCCTCCGAGCGCTGCTTTTCATCGTCGAACGCGGACGCGATCCTGCAGTTGCCGCAGCGCCTGAAGGGGCGGTCCCGATGACGGGCGGTGGTCCGCGGCATTTCGAGCGACTTCGGCAGACGCTGTTCGGCCGTCGCTACTGGTCGAAATACCGCTTTACCGCCGGTAACGAAGTCCAACTGTTTCTCTCGGGCGATGCGTTTTTTACCTCGCTGATCGAGCGCGTCGATGCGGCCGAGAAAGACGTCGTTCTCGAAACGTATATCTTCTGCAACGACAGCGCGGGCCAGGCCGTGAGCGCCGCGTTGCTGCGTGCGGCCGACCGGGGCGTGCGCGTGCGCGTCATTACCGATGGCATCGGCACCGCGCGTCTGCCGCTCTTCAACGACTGGCCGGCACGCGGCGTCGAGCATCGGATCTACAACCCGCATATATTCGGCCGCTTCGGCTTTTCGCGCACGCATCGCAAGCTGGCGGTGGTCGACGACAAGGTGGCCTGGTGCGGCGGCATCAATATCGTCGACGACTATGAAAACGACGGCGTGCGCCTGCCGTATCGTCGCTGGGACTTCGCGGTCGAATTGGAGGGGCCGGTGGTCGCCGATGTGCGCGAGGCGTTCGAGACGCAATGGCATCGGATTCGCTTCGGCCACCGGCCGGTCGAGTCGCTGCAGCCCGATTTCTCTCTTAAGGACGATACGAGCCCCGGCGCGCCCCGGCACGGCCGCAACCACGGCGCCGATCTGCGAGGCGCGGGCGAGCCGGTGGTAGCCTTCGTCGCGCGTGACAACCTGATCAACCGTCGCGCCATTGAGAAGGCCTATCTCACCGCGATCGGTCAGGCGCGCTCGGAGGTGCTGCTCGCCAATCCCTACTTCATGCCGGGCCGCAAGCTGCGCCGGGCGCTGACGTATGCGGCGCGGCGCGGCGTCGACGTGAAACTCATCATTGGACGCAAGGAGTTCGCGGCGCTCGATTACGCCGTGCCGTTCCTGTACCGCTCGTTACTGAAGGCCGGCGTGAAGATCACCGAATATGAAAAGACCATGTTGCACGGCAAGGTCGCAGTGGTCGATTCGAACTGGGGGACGGTCGGCTCGTCGAACCTCGATGCACTGAGCCTGATGCTCAACAACGAGGCCAATGTCGTGCTGGTGGCGGACCCGCAGATCGGCGCGCTGCGCGAGGCGATCCTCAAGGCGTTCGACGAGTCGCGCCGGATCGATCTGGCCCATTATGAAGCGCGTCCGGCGGGCGAGCGCATGCTGAACTGGCTGGCTTATAACACCTACCGCGTCGTGATGAAGCTGCTGACGGTGGGCGGCTACGACTAGTTCGGCACGAGCCACGAGCCACAACTCACGAGTCGAGGCCACCGTCGCAAAACCCCATCACCTCGCAAAAACCGCCCAGGGCAAACCCGCCTGCCGGTCGCATCTCGCGTGGCCAGTTGAGCCCGGTCAATCCAACAAGGCAAACGCCTCTAAAAAATCTCCCTCGTCCGATTGACGTATGACGCAAAATTGATGCTCCGGTTAGAAACCGGTTTCTAATAAAGTCCTTGTTTCGCGGACGGCAGCACTCAATAATAGTACGGCCGTTCGATTTTTCTTTCGGTCACACAAGAACGGTAAAACAGCTATGCGAAAAGGCGAACAAACGCGAGCGGCGATTCTCGAAGCAGCACTCGATCTGGCAAGCCGCGACGGACTAGAAGGTCTGACGATTGGGCTGCTGGCCGAACGCATGCAAATGAGCAAGAGCGGCGTGTTTGCGCACTTCGGGTCGCGCGAAGACTTGCAGGTCGAAGTGGTGCGCGAATATCACCGTCGTTTCGAAGACGAGGTGTTTTTCCCGAGTCTGCGCGAGCCGCGCGGCTTGCCGCGTTTGCGCGCGATGATCTCCCGCTGGATTGAGAAGCGCATCCAGGAAGTCACAACCGGATGCATCTACATCAGCGGTGCGGTCGAGTACGACGACCGCGCGGACAGCCAGGTGCGCGAGCAGCTGGTGTCGAGCGTGACGACATGGCGTGCTGCGCTCACCCGGGCCATTTCGCAGGCAATGGAAGAAGGGCATCTGCGTGCGGACACGAATCCGCAACTGATGCTGTTCGAACTGTATAGCTTCACGCTCGGCCTGCACCACGACGCACGCTTCCTGCACTTGCCGGATGCCGTGCCTCTCACGTGGGCCGCGCTCGAAAAACTGATTGTTTCGTATCAGAGCGAAAGCCGTTAGCAGGGCGGCCGGATCCGGTGGATCCAGCGGCGCTAAATAGTCCGAACAAAGGACCAAAGCTGACGGCCGGGCTCCTTGTCAAACTTTGGAGAGAGTCATGGGACAGTACGCCGCGCCACTTCGCGACATGCAATTCGTCTTGCACGAGTTGCTTAACGTCGAAGGCGAAATCAAGCAGATGCCGAAGCACGCGGATCTCGATGCCGACACGATCAATGCGGTCCTTGAAGAGGCCGGCAAGTTCTGCTCCGAAGTGCTGTTCCCGCTGAATCAAAGCGGCGACCAGGAAGGCTGCACGTACGTCGGCGACGGCGTCGTGACCACGCCCAAGGGCTTCAAGGAAGCCTACAGGCAATACGTTGAAGCCGGCTGGCCGGCGCTTGGCTGCGATCCGGAATACGGCGGCCAGGGCTTGCCCGCGTTCGTCAACAACGCTTTGTACGAAATGCTTAATTCGGCGAACCAGGCGTGGACAATGTATCCGGGCCTGTCGCACGGCGCGTATGAATGTCTGCATGCGCACGGCACGCCGGAACTCCAGCGCACCTATCTGCCGAAGCTGGTGGCCGGCGTCTGGACCGGCACGATGTGTCTGACCGAGCCGCACTGCGGCACGGACCTCGGCATCCTGCGCACCAAGGCCGAACCGAATAGCGACGGCTCCTACTCGATCAGCGGTACCAAGATTTTCATCTCCAGCGGCGAACACGATCTCGCGGAAAACATCGTCCACCTGGTGCTCGCGCGTCTGCCGGATGCGCCGATGGGTACCAAGGGCATCTCGCTCTTCATCGTGCCTAAGTTCGTGCCGAACCAGGCGGGCGAGCCGGGCGAGCGCAACACCGTGAAGTGCGGGTCGATCGAACACAAGATGGGCATTCATGGCAACGCGACTGCCGTGATCAACCTCGACAACGCGAAGGGCTGGCTGGTCGGCGAGCCGAACAAGGGCTTGAACGCCATGTTCGTGATGATGAACGCCGCGCGTCTTGGTGTCGGCATGCAGAGCCTGGGGCTGACGGAAGTCGCTTACCAGAACTCGCTGACGTATGCGAAAGAGCGTCTGCAGATGCGTTCGCTGACGGGCCCGAAGGCGCCGGAAAAAGCGGCGGATCCGATCATCGTCCACCCGGACGTGCGTCGCATGTTGCTCACGCAAAAGGCCTACGCAGAGGGCGCGCGCGCGTTCTCGTACTGGTCCGCGCTGCATATCGACAAGGAACTGTCGCACGCCGAAGAATCGGTGCGCAAGGATGCGGCTGACCTCGTCGCGCTGCTCACGCCAATCCTGAAGGCGTTCCTGTCGGACAACGCGTTCGAAGGCACTAACCACGCCATGCAGATCTACGGCGGCCACGGCTTCATCGCCGAGTGGGGCATGGAACAGTACGTGCGCGACGCGCGGATCAACATGATCTACGAAGGCACCAACGCGATTCAGGCGCTCGACCTGCTGGGCCGCAAGATCCTCGGCGACATGGGCGCCAAGATGAAGAAGTTCGGTAAGCTGGTGACGGAGTTCGTCGAAGCCGAAGGCATCAAGCCGGAAATGCAGGAGTTCATCAACCCGCTCGCGGACATTGGTGAAAAGACGCAGAAACTGACGATGGAAATCGGCATGAAGGCCATGCAGAACCCGGACGAAGTGGGTGCCGCGGCTGTGCCGTATCTGCGTACCGTCGGTCATCTGGTGTTCTCGTACTTCTGGGCCCGCATGGCACGTATCGCACTGGACAAAGAAGCGTCTGGCGATCCGTTCTACAAGGCCAAGCTTGCCACGGCGCGCTTCTACTTCGCCAAGCTGTTGCCGGAAACCGCGATGACGATTCGTCAGGCACGCGCCGGTTCGAAGTCGCTGATGGAAGTCGACGAAGCGCTGTTCTAAAGCCACCTCACGGCAGCGTCAGGCGTGTTTGAAACGCGTGACGCTGCCGCCAGCCATACATAGCGAACCCGAGCGAATCCCGTGCGAATCCCGCGCGAAACGCCAACCACCATTCGCGACACCGCATAACTCCCCCGGAGGAACGACGTGAGCAATCTGATCATTCGCAAGGTAGCCGTACTCGGCGCCGGCGTGATGGGCGCGCAGATCGCTGCGCACCTGATCAACGCCAAGGTGCCCGTGCTGCTGTTCGACCTTCCTGCCAAGGAAGGCCCGAAGAACGCGATCGCGCTGAAGGCGATCGAGAATCTGAAGAAGCTGTCGCCGGCGCCGTTCGGCGTCAAGGACGACGCGCAGTACATCCAGCCCGCCAACTACGACGACGACATCGAGAAGCTCGCCGAGTGCGACCTCGTGATCGAAGCGATCGCCGAGCGGATGGACTGGAAGCACGACCTGTACAAGAAGGTCTCGCCGCATATCGCGCCGAACGCGATTTTCGCGACCAACACGTCGGGTCTGTCGATCACCGACCTGTCGCAAGGTTTCTCGGACGAACTCAAGGCGCGCTTCTGTGGCGTGCACTTCTTCAATCCGCCGCGCTACATGCACCTGGTGGAACTGATTCCGACCGCGACGACGCGTCCGGAAATTCTCGACCAGCTCGAAACGTTCCTGACGAGCGTGGTCGGCAAGGGTGTCGTGCGTGCGAAAGACACGCCGAACTTCATCGCTAACCGCGTCGGGATTTTCTCGATCCTCGCCGTCATTTCCGAAGCCGCGAAGTTCGGCCTGCGTTTCGACGAAGTGGACGACCTGACCGGTGCGCGTCTGGGCCGTGCGAAGTCCGCGACGTTCCGTACTGCTGACGTGGTCGGACTCGACACGATGGCGCACGTCATCAAGACGATGCAGGACACGCTGAAGGACGATCCGTTCTTCCCGGTCTACGAAACGCCTGCTGTGCTCGCCGAACTGGTGAAAAAGGGCGCACTGGGTCAGAAGACCGGCGGCGGCTTCTACAAGAAGGAAGGCAAGGCGATCAAGGTGCTCGACCCGAAGACGGGCGAGTACGTCGAAGGCGGCGCCAAGGCCGACGAACTGGTGGGGCGCATCCTCAAGCGTCCGCCGGCAGAGCGTCTGAAACTGCTGCGCGAATCGGAGCATCCGCAGGCGCAGTTCCTGTGGGCGATCTTCCGCGATGTGTATCACTACATCGGCGTGCATCTGGAGTCGATCGCGGACAACGCGCGTGATGTCGATCTGGCCATCCGCTGGGGCTTCGGCTGGAACGAAGGCCCGTTCGAAGGCTGGCAGACGGCCGGCTGGAAGCAGATCGCCGAGTGGGTGCAGGAAGACATCGCAGCCGGCAAGACGCTGTCGAACGCCCCGCTGCCTTCGTGGGTGCTGGAAGGGCCGGTGGCAGAGAAGGGGGGCGTGCATACGAACGAAGGTTCGTGGTCGCCCGCTTCGCAGACCTTCGTGCCGCGCTCGTCGCTCTCCGTGTATGAGAAGCAGGTGTTCCGTGCGCCGCTGGTGGGCGAAACGGGCGCTGATCCCAAGACCTACGGCAAGACGCTGTTCGAAACGGATGCCGTGCGCGCATGGGTCGATGACCGTGCGGGCGAGAACGACGTCCTGATCGTGTCGTTCAAGAGCAAGATGAATACGATTGGACCGTCGGTGATCGACGGCCTGACGCAGGCGATCGAACTGGCGGAGAAGGAATACGAGGGCCTGGTGGTGTGGCAGCCCACGTCGCTGAAGCTCGGCACGCCGGGTGGTCCGTTCTCGGCTGGCGCGAACTTGGAAGAAGCGATGCCCGCGTTCATGATGGGCGGCGCGAAGGGTATCGAGCCGTTCGTGCAGAAATTCCAGCAAGGCATGTTGCGCGTGAAGTATGCGAATGTGCCGGTCATTGCGGCTGTGTCGGGCATCGCGCTCGGCGGCGGTTGCGAGTTGGCGCTGCATAGCGCGAAACGTGTGGCGCACATCGAGAGCTATCTGGGTCTCGTGGAAGTAGGCGTGGGTCTCGTGCCCGCCGGTGGTGGCCTGAAGGAAGCGGCATTGCGTGCAGCAGAAGCGGCGACGCAAGTCGGTGCGACCAACGATCTGCTGAAGTTCGTGCAGAAGTCGTTCGAAAACGCGGCGATGGCGAAGGTCTCGGCCTCCGCACTCGACGCCCGCGCGATGGGCTATCTGAAGCCGTCCGACACGATCGTCTTCAACGTGTTCGAACTGCTCGACGTCGCGAAGAAGGAGGCACGTGCGCTGTCCGCTGCGGGCTATCGTCCGCCGTTGCGTGTGACGCAAGTGCCGGTGGCGGGCCGCTCGGCGATCGCGACGATCAAGGCATCGCTCGTCAACATGCGCGATGGCCGTTTCATCAGCGAGCACGATTATCTGATCGCGAGCCGGATTGCTGAAGTCGTGTGCGGTGGCGATGTCGAAGCAGGCAGCCTGGTGGATGAAGAATGGCTGCTGAAGCTCGAGCGCCGTGCCTTCGTCGACCTGCTCGGCACGCAAAAGACGCAGGAACGGATCATGGGCATGCTGCAAACCGGCAAGCCGGTGCGTAACTAACGCGCGACGAGCAAATTGAGGAGCCTCAAATGACAAAGCAATTGCAAGACGCATACATCGTCGCCGCGAGCCGCACGCCCATCGGCAAGGCGCCGCGCGGCATGTTCAAGAACACGCGCCCGGACGAACTGCTGGTGCACGCGATCAGGTCAGCCGTGGCGCAAGTGCCGGGCCTCGACACCAAGGTAATCGAAGACGCCATCATCGGCTGTGCGATTCCGGAAGCGGAACAAGGCTTGAACGTGGCGCGCATGGGCGCACTGCTGTCCGGTCTGCCGAACACGGTAGGCGGCGTGACGGTGAACCGCTTCTGTGCATCAGGCCTGACCGCGTTGGCGATGGCCGCTGACCGCATTCGCGTCGGCGAATCGGACGCGATGATCGCAGGTGGTTGCGAATCGATGAGCATGGTGCCGATGATGGGCAACAAGCCGTCGATGTCGCCGCATATCTTCGATCGCAGCGAAGACTTCGGCATCGCTTACGGCATGGGCCTTACCGCAGAGAAGGTCGCCGAGCGCTGGAAGATCAGTCGCGAAGCGCAGGACCAGTTCTCGGTCGAATCGCATCGCCGCGCGATTGCCGCGCAGCAAGCCGGTGAGTTCAACGACGAAATCGCGGCGTACACGATCACCGAGCGCTTCCCCGATCTCGCCACCGGCGAAGTGAAGGTCAAGACGCGCGAAGTCACGCTCGACGAAGGTCCGCGCGCGGACACGTCGATGGAAGGTCTGGCCAAGCTGCGTACCGTGTTTGCCAACAAGGGTTCGGTGACGGCGGGCAACAGCTCGCAGACGTCGGACGGCGCGGGCACACTGATCGTCGTGTCGGAAAAGATGCTGAAGGAATTCAACCTGACGCCGCTCGCCCGTTTCGTCAGCTTCGCCGTGCGCGGCGTGCCGCCGGAAATCATGGGTATCGGTCCGAAGGAAGCCATTCCGGCTGCGCTGAAGGCCGCTGGTCTAAAGCAGGAAGACCTCGACTGGATCGAACTGAATGAAGCGTTCGCGGCTCAGTCGCTGGCGGTAATTCAGGACCTCGGTCTCGATCCGTCGAAGATCAACCCGCTCGGCGGCGCGATTGCGCTGGGCCACCCGCTCGGCGCCACGGGCGCGATTCGTGCGTCGACGGTGGTGCACGGCCTGCGTCGCCGTAACTACAAGTACGGCATGATCACCATGTGTGTTGGCACGGGCATGGGCGCAGCGGGCATTATCGAGCGCCTGTAAGCATGTACGCCGTGGTCCGTTATGGACTCACACGCGGACTCACACGCGGACGCCCATGCGGCCTCCCATGAGGACCGCAGAACGGTTCGCAGGCCGCGAGGCTTGCGGGCCGTTTTTCCATCCAGCTGATGAAATGAGCAGGAGTACGAGGAGATGACAATGGACATTCTGATCGAGCGCGCCAACGGCGTACTGACGATTGCCTTCAACCGGCCGCACAAGAAGAACGCGATTACGGCCGCGATGTACCAGACCATGGCCGACGCGCTGGTGGAAGCGCAGGGCGATGCGGCGGTGCGGGCCATCCTGATTCGCGGCAGCGTCGGCATTTTCAGCGCCGGCAACGATCTGGAAGACTTCATGAAAACGCCGCCGATGGGCGAGAGCGCGCCGGTGTTCCAGTTCCTGCGCGCGATCAGTTCGGCGGAGAAGCCGGTGGTGGCGTCGGTGGCGGGCGCGGCGGTCGGCATCGGCACCACGCTGCTGCTGCATTGCGACCTGGTCTACGCCGCCGACAACGCGAAGTTCTCGCTGCCGTTTGCGCAGCTTGGACTGTGCCCGGAAGCGGCGTCGAGCCTGCTGTTGCAGCGCATCGGCGGCTATCAGGCCGCGGCTGAAAAGCTGCTGCTGGGCGAAGCCTTCGACGCGCGTGAAGCACAGCGCATGGGCTTCGTGAACCGCCTGCTGCCGGTTGCGGAAGTCGACACCTTTGCGCTGGAGCAAGCCGCGAAACTGGCGGCGTTGCCGGCTTCCTCACTGCGCGTCACCAAGTCGTTGATGAAGCGTGCGAGCCACCATGAACTCCAAACGCAGATGAGCGAGGAAGCGGTGCA
>Ga0302178_10002502_pt1 | contig 14498 bp, 13 predicted proteins | sample I_Palsa_E1_3_FD_198790 | JGI IMG/M metagenome (GOLD analysis project Ga0302178, IMG submission 198790) | Peat permafrost microbial communities from Stordalen Mire near Abisko, Sweden - I_Palsa_E1_3 | ecosystem: Environmental > Terrestrial > Soil > Palsa > Peat permafrost | place: Sweden... | reverse complement strand
GCATAAAGCAGGCTGCCCAATAGCGCTTGCAGCGGCATGTCTACCCCTATACGCCACGTAACTGGCGCCGGATGATCTTCCCTGTCGCGGTCATCGGCAACGCTTCAACAAATTCGATCAAGCGAGGATATTCATGCGCGGCCAGCCGCGTTCTCACATGTCGTTGCAGTTCAGTGACCAGAACTGCGTCCGGCCTGTAACCCTCGTTGAGCACAACGAATGCCTTGACCACTTCTGTGCGCTCGCGGTCCGGTACGCCGATCACCGCTGCCAAGCGTACGGCAGCATGACTCAACAAGCAGTCCTCGATTGGTCCGGGACCGATACGGTAGCCCGCACTTGTGATCACGTCGTCGTCGCGTCCGAGAAAGCGGACGTAGCCGTCCTCGTCTATCACTCCGAGGTCACCTGTCAGAAGCCAGTCGCCGACGAATTTCGTCTTGGTTGCGGACGGGTTGTTCCAGTAGCCAAGAAACATCACGGGATCGGGACGCCGCACGGCGATCTGGCCTTGCGTGTTCGTGGAGAGGCAACTGCCGTCCAGATCCACGATAGCAACCACGTGGCCGGGCGCCGCCTTTCCGACAAAGCCGTCGCGTCGATCAAATAGCCGCGAACATGATGACAGTACAACATTGCACTCGGTCTGCCCGTAGAACTCGTTGATCGTCACACCGAGGGTGCGCAGACCCCACCTCACCAGTTCGTCGCCAAGGGTCTCGCCGCCGCTTGCGACGCTACGCAAGCGAAGTCGCCCCGCCCAGCTTGACGAAGGGTCCGCGGCACGCATCATCTTCAATGCCGTTGGCGGCAGAAACGTGTTTCGCACGCCATGACGCGCGATCAGGTCGAACGCTGCATTACCGTCGAACTTGACGAAGCGTCGGGCCAGCACCGGAACGCCGTGGTGCCAGGACGGCAGGAGCAGGTCCAGCAGGCCGCCGATCCAGGCCCAGTCGGCCGGAGTCCACGCCAGGTCGCCGGGCTGTGGAAAGAAATTGTGTGACAGCTCCACGCACGGAAGGTGCCCGAGCAGCACGCGATGCGGCAGTACTGCGCCTTTCGGCTTCCCGGTGGTGCCGGAGGTGTAAATGATCAACGCGGGATCGTCAGCGAGCGTATCGACGGGCGTGAACACGTCGCTGTGGACCTCGAGCGTGTCCCAGAGCGATTGAACATTGCCGCTCTCGGGCAACGCGACAGCGTCGGTGAGATAAACGTGTTTGAGCGCGGGGAGCCGGTCGCGCAGCGGCTCGATTTTCGCGTAGCCTTCGCGATTCGTTACCAGCATGCTCGAGCTGCTGTCACTCAGGCGGTAAAAGAGCGCCTCCTCGCCGAACAGCGCGAACAGCGGCACGGCGACCGCGCTGAGCTTGTATGCGCACAAATGGGCGAGTGCCGTTTCAGGTGATTGCGGCAAGAAAATAGCCACCCGCTCGCCACGTTCGAGCCCGTCCGCACGCCAGGCGTTGCATAGCTTTGCGGAGAGTGTCTTGAGCTCGTCGAAGCTGTAGTGGCGTACGATGCCGTCTTCGGTTTCGTAAATCAACGCGGGGCGCGCGCTGCCGTCGGCCCATTTGTCGCATGTATCGACACCGATGTTGTAGAAATGCGGCACACGCCATTCAAACGATGCGTACAGCGACGCGTAATCGTCCGTCGGGGAAAGCATGATTGACCTCTCACATCTAGATGCCCAGATATTTACGTTGCACTGCTTCTTCACGAAGGAGGTCGGCGGCCGGCATGTCGGCGACGATTGCGCCTTTCTCGACGATGTAGGCATGGGTCCCCAGGCGGACGACGAAGTCCAGATTCTGCTCGACCACAATCACCGCGATCCCGCGCTGCTCGTTGATCGCGCGGATCGTATCGGCGATCTGGTCTACGATCGAGGGCTGGATGCCTTCGGTCGGCTCGTCGAGGATCAGAAGCCGCGGCTGCGTGATCAACGCCCGTGCGAGTGCGAGAATCTGCTGCTGGCCGCCGCTCAGACTGCCACCGCGCGCCTTTTGTTTATCCGCGAGCACAGGGAATTCGGCGAACAGTTCGTCGACGCTAGCCTTCCAGTCGCGCTGGCCGGTCCCGAACGCCGCGGCTTTCAGGTTGTCGAGCACGCTGAGCGAAGCAAAGATGTCGCGGCCTTGCGGCACGTAGGCGATGCCGAGTCGGGCGCGCTCATGCGTGGGCAGCGCGTCGAGGGTTTGTCCGGCGAACTGCAACTCGCCCTGTTGCAGCCGGATCGCGCCGACGATCGCGCGTAGCAGTGTGGTCTTCCCGACGCCGTTGCGACCAAGAATTGCGACGCGTTCGCCTGCGCCTACGCGCAGGTCGACGCCGCGCAGCACAGTGCTCAAGCCGTAGCCCGCGTGCACATCGCGCAGTTCAAGCACGCTGACCCCCGTGCCGGCCAAGGTAGATGTTCAGGACTCGCTCATCCTGCTGCAATTCTTCGAGCCGTCCCGAGGCGAACACGCTACCCTGATGGAACACGGTCACCGGCACGTTCAGCTGACGCACGAACGCCATGTCGTGCTCGACGACAATTACGTTGGCATACCGCCCAAGCGAGGAAATCAGTGCCGCGGTGCGCGCGGTTTCAGTTCGCGTCATGCCAGCTGTGGGCTCGTCTAGCAAAACGATTCCGGGTTCCGTCGCGCATACCATGCCAATTTCCAGCCACTGCTTCTGCCCGTGTGACAGCTCGCCGGCGAGAACATGGCGTTGTGGGCCGAGCCCCAGCCAGTCGATGATCTCGGTCGCACGTGCCTCGGCGGCGGCGCGTGAGTGCAGCTTTGCATAGGCGGACAACCAGACGTTCTCGTGGACCGAATGGCCGGGAAAAATGCTCGCGATCTGTAGCTTGATGCCCATGCCGGCGCGCGCCCGCGTATGAGGTTCGGCGCGCGTCATATCGCGCCCGGCGAACAGGATTTGCCCGGAAGTCGGCGAGAAGCGGCCCGCGAGCAGATTGAAGAACGTGCTCTTGCCTGCACCGTTGGGGCCGATCAAGCAATGCACGCCGCGCTCGGCAAACGAGATCGACACATCGTGCACGGCCGTCAGGCCGCCGAAGCGCTTGAGCAGACCGTCGACGCGCAGGCTGCCGTTGGCACTTGATCCTGCAGATAGGCCCGGTGGCATGCGTGGATCGACCGCGCCGCCGGGCTCTGCTGCAGGTGCTTCAACGGGCGTGCTGGACGCCGTGCGTGGTCGCAACCACGACTGCAAAGCCGGTACGGTGCCTTGCGGTAACAACAGCACGACCAGGATCAGTACGACGCCGAGCACGATCGGCGTCGCATTGCCGCCGCCGCTGCCGAGCAATGTCGAGAGCCCCTCGACGAACACGACGCCGAAGAACGCGCCGGCAATCGACGCGCGCCCGCCGACGAGCACCCAGATGACCACCAGCGCTGCCTGTTGCAGACCAAACACGGTCGGGCTGATAAACATGCTCCACGCCGCATACAAGGCGCCTGCAAGGCCCGCGATCGCGCCACCGATCATGAAGACCACAAGTTTGCGCAGACGGATGTCATAGCCGAGCAGCTGGGTGCGCTGTTCGTTGTCGCGGATAGCAGACACGATGTAGCCGAAGGGCCGCGCGAGGAGCGCGTAGAGCACGCACAGCACGAGCGCGGCAAGCGCGACCAGGATTGCGAGCGTTTGCCAGATAGTGAGGGCAACAGGGGAGCCGCCAGGCCATCCCACCGTCAGTGGCGGGATTCCGGCCATGCCGTTATAGCCGCCGAGCAGCGCGTCGCCCACATGATAGACCGGGCTCGCGGTGCTGGACATGAACGTGAATAGAACCAGAGTGCTCGCTAGCGTGACGACGCCCACATACACGTCGCCGACCTTGCCATAGAAAATAAAATATCCGAGCAGCCCGGCCGCGACCGCGGCACCGAGTGTTGCGAGTACGACTGCCGAGACGGTTTCGTTGGTCACCGCCACCAGGTTGATCGACGCGATGCCGTACACATAGCCGCCGATGCCGAAAAATGCGCCTTGTCCGAAGCTGAAAATGCCAGCTTTGCCCCAGACGAATACCAGGCTCACGCCCAGCAGACCGAAAATGATCCAGTTCGATGCCTGCGACTGCAGAAAATCCGACATCCACAGTGAGCCGACTATCAGCAGGATCGCCAGAACTAGCGTCGCGCGTATCGGAGTTAAACGCAGGGTTACATGGGAAAGCATCGGTGTCATCGAGGAGTATGGTCGCCGGAAAAAGGATGCATGGGTGTGCATGGCTTGCGGCGACTCATAGTTGCCTCTGCCAGCGGCCGGAAATACCCGTCGGCAAAAGGCGTACCGCGATGATCGCGACTATTAGCAACGCCCCCTGACCGAAGAAGGGCGTGCTCAGGTACGACACGACGTTTTCGATTCCGCCAAGCAAAAGAGACGCGCTTGCAGTGCCCGTGATGATGCCTGGGCCACCGACGACCACCGTCATGAACGCGCGCGCGATATAGGCCTCGCCCATCGACGGCATGACGCCGACCATCGGCGCGAGCAGGGCGCCTGCCCAGCCCGCGAGCGCCGCGCCGAACGCGAAATTGAGCGCGTTAAGCTTGCGCGGATTGATGCCGACCGCCGCGGCCATGGCCGGGTTCTGCACTGCGGCGCGCGCCATCACGCCGTAGCTGGTCCGCGTGAACATCAGATACACGAGTGCCATCAGCAGCATTGCGCAGACGATTATCACAAATGCATAACGCGAGAACGAATAGCCGTCGATCGACAGGCTGCCGAGCGGCGTTGGAATACCCTGCGTGCTGGGGCCGAATGCGAGCACCGTCAGTTGCGCCATGATGAGGCTGAGGCCCCATGTGGCGAGCATGCTGTCAGCGAGGCGGCCGTAGAGAAAGCGGATCAGCAGGCGCTCGACGCCGTAGCCAAGCACGCCGACCGCCAGACCCGCCAGCGGGATCGCGAGCCAGAGCGGTACGTCGATGCGCGTCAGACTCAACGTGACGTAGGCGCCGCACATCAGAAATTCGCCGTGCGCGAGATTGATGATGCCCATCATGCCGAACATGACTGCGAGTCCCAGAGACACCAGTGCGAGAATCGCAATGCTCAGCGCCATCGATACGCCGATGTTCAACAGCCAGCCAACTGAAACATGTTCCATAAAGGGCAGCGGAATTTCCGGTGAGTTGACTCATGCGAACCAATTTATTGACCGGGCATGAACTGGGTATGCAGCCCCGGGTTCTTGATCAGGTCGCACATTTCCTTCTCGAACGCGGGCGGCACGGCCTCCTGCTTGCCCACAATCGTAAAACCATGGGAGTCATTGGCCTGCGCGAAATAGGTGTTCTGGATTGCATGGTGCGAAGATCCGTCCATGGTCACAGTTCCCGACGGGCTTTCGATCGAGATTCCCGATTCAAGTGCGCTGATAACCTTCGTCCGGTCCGTTGTGCCCGCTTTCTGCACTGCCTTGGCCCAGAGGTGCCAGCCGTTCCACACAGCGACCGCACTGTCGGTGATGTAGCCGTGATTCGCGCCGTACGTGCTGCTCCAGAGCGCGGTGAACTTGCGGTTCGCAGGCGTATCGACTTCCTGGAAGTAAGGATAGATGGCGAGAATGCCTTTGGCCTCCTTGGCTCCCAGGACGGTTTGTTCGTTGCCCAGACCGAAGGTCGGCGAAACGATGGTCATCTTGCCTCCCAGGCCGGCCGACGCGAACTGACGGTAGAAGGCGATGTGGTTGCCGCCGACCAGCAGGGATACGATGACATCGGGCTTGCTGTCTTGGAGTTTCGTGATGGTCGAACCAAACTCGGCTACATCGAGCGGGATGAAGTCAGTGCCGACCACTTGCGCGCCGTCCTTTGTCGCATAGGCTTTCACCCAATCGGAGGAGATATGGCCGTAGTTATAGTCGGCGGCTAGCACGTAAAGGCGTTTGCCATAGTGCTTGACCGCGTAGTCGATTAGCGGCGCGAGCTGCTGGGACGGCACGACGCCAGTGTTGAATTCGTTCTTGTCGCAGACGCCGCCTTCGTACTGCTCATTGTAGAAGTACAGGGTCTTGTTGCGGTCTGCAACCGGGCGAATCGCTTCGCGCGATGCACTCGTCACGCCGCCCATGATGACGACCGCCTTGTCGCGCAATGCCAGTTCGTTGGCGTAGCGCGAATAGTTTGCATTGTTCGACTGCGCGTCGTAAGACACCAGTTTCAACTGGCTGCCCAGCACGCCGCCGGACTTATTAATGTCTTCGATCGCTAGGCGCGTCGAATCAGCCATCGCCTTGCCATAGATGTTAAGGCCGCCGGTTTCGTCAAGAATGCTGCCGACCACGATGGGATCTTTGCTTTGCGCATGAGCGGGCACCAAGGACGTGAGTGCCAATGCGAGAACCAGTGACTTACCGCACAATTTGAGCATTCTTATTCCCCTGATCCGCGATTGTCGTTATGAGGACGCACGATACGCGAACTCAGATAGCCGGCGCACGGCGGTGAAATTCGGTGATAGCCTGATACGCGGCGCCGATTTGGAACAGCAGTGCTTCGTCGAAGGGTTTGCCGATCACCTGCATACCAATCGGCAGACCTTCACCGTCGAAGCCGCACGGCACATTCAGCGATGGCAGCCCGGTCAGGCTCGGCACACCCGTATATTGCATAATGGCCGACAGCATGTCCTCCTCGACTCCGTCTTCGATCACGACCTTGGTTTCGCCGATGCGTGTTGCGGTGAACGGCAACGTCGGGCAGATAAATGCGTCGACATGCCGGAAGGCTTCCATGAACTCGTTGCGAAGCAGTGTGCGGTATCGCTGTGCCTGCACATAGTGCGTCGCGAGCAGCATCTCGCCGACTTCGAGCAGGGTGCGCACGTCCTCGCCGTAGTCCTGTGGGCGTTCGCGCAACCAGCGCTGATGGTAGGCCGAGGGCTCAGCAGCCTCGATGGTGAGCTGCGCGGAAATATTGCCGTGAATGTGCCCGATCTCGACTTCGACGATTTCCGCGCCGAGTCCTTCAAGTGCTTTCAGCGCAGCTTGAACGGCATCTTTGACGGGCGGCTGCAGATGATGGAAGAAGTAGCCGGGGACGATGCCGATGCGCAGGCCTTTGACGGGTTTCCGAAGCACGGCCAGGTAGTCGGCAGTGGGCACGCGCGCAGTCGTGGCGTCGTGTGAATCATGACCCGCGAAGGCGCTGAACATCATCGCGCAGTCTTCGACGGTGCGCGCCATCGGGCCTGCCGTATCCATGCTCCAGGCGAGCGGCACGATGCCGTGGTTGCTAACGCGTCCATACGTCGGACGTAGGCCGACAATGCCATTGATCGCGGAAGGCAGGCGGATTGATCCGCCGGTGTCGGTACCGATCGCACCAAAGCACATCCGTGCGGCGACAGCCGCGCCCGAGCCGCCGCTCGACCCCGCAGGAAAGCGGTCAGTATTCCAAGGATTGCGTACCGCGCCATAGTGCGGATTCTGCGAGGTGCCGCCCCAGGCAAACTCGTGCATGTTGAGCTTGCCGAGAAATACCGCGCCTGCCTGACGCAAGCGCGTCGTCAAGGTCGCATCCTTATCGGGGATCCAGTCGCCGAGAATCTTGCTGCCGGCCGTAGTGCGAAAACCTTTCACCGCGACGTTGTCCTTGAGCGCGAGTGGCACGCCGTGCAGCGGGCCGAGATCGTGACCCACCATCGACATCAGCTCGGCCGCTTTCGCGACCTGCCTCGCCTCGTGTTCGAAAACGGTGATATACGCGCTGATCTGGCCGTCGATTGCCGCAATACGTTCAAGCGACGCGTCAACGAGTTCGACCGGCGACACCTGTTTGCTTCTGACTAGTCCGGCGACGTCGCTTAGGGAGCGGTCAAGAAGTTCGCTATAGGGAGAGGCCACGTTAATTGGCCTCGTCGTCGAACGGAGGGTGGGCAAAAACAGTCACAGGGGTCAGTGCCTGAAACTCCGCCGCGCTCATTTTGAGGCTTAACATATTGGCGTCAACGAGCCATGATTGCAGTACGCCATCGACTTGTGCCTCGCGTTGCCCGGAAATCTTGAGCGACGCGGCCGCCGCGAGCGCGCGTAGTTGCATGTAAGCCTCGTTGTCACTTGCCATGTCAGCGGCTCCTCTCTGGATGTTGAACTCGGAATCACTAGCAGCGTTCAGCCGGACTCGTGATGAGTGAACGACTCCTGCCGAATTACACCGTCCGCATCTTCTGCGTACTGGCGATCGGAGTTTATAAAGCCAAAGTTTTTTCCGCTTTGTCAGAACAGACAGTGTGGTGGTCCCAGCGCGCCATCTGCGGGAAAACCCGACCAGGCTCAGTTGGACGGCCAGGGTTCCGTGTTTCGGCGAAGTGGAACAGCTATTTCGCCTGGCAGGAATGCGTTGAGTGAGTTTTGTATTTTCCGCAGCTGCTGTTCAGATCGGGCTTCAGGTCTCTTCAGGTCGTTCGATATTCTCGGACCGCGCTGCGGCCGTGTCATCTCGCACCGGAATTGGTGCAGCGCACCATGTTTGCCATTCGAAAGTGCGATTAATTTTCTCCATTGAAACTGCACATCGCCAAGCGTAAATTGCAGTCAACCGAACGCATGGCGCCGCTATGGACCTCCTCTATACAACTTCGTCCGTTGACCACACTCAGCGGTTTGAGTATTGGCATGACGCCGTCTGCAAGCACTGCATTCCAGCGTCCAGCGAACGGCTGACAAGCGAGGAATTTTCGGGAAGCCTGACGGTGCACGCAATTGGCACACTTAACGTCAGTGAGCACGCTGCATCCTCGCTTCGGTGGGTCCGGGCTCCCGAACATATCCGCAAAGGGCCGAACGATAACTTCTGGGTCAGCTTGATGGCCTCCGGTGAGGGGCGTCTTAGCCAGGACGGACGTCAAGTCATCCAACGTCCCGATGAGCTGGTTTTGTACGACGCCGCGCGACCGTTCCAGTACGAACTGACTACGGGGTCTATCTACATCGTAGAGATTCCCCGCCAAGTGTTGACGTTCCGTTTTCGCGGCGCCGAATCGCTTACCGCAACACGGATCGGTGAGGGCTTACCCGTTGTCGGTCTACTTGGTCGGATGATCCACGAAGCCGCGCACCTTCATTTCCCGGACAAACAAAGTACTACTGCCTCATTATTCGCTAGTGCAGTTGTTGACCTGCTTGCGGCGACGTTAGAGTTGCAGTCCGGGTGCGTCGGCCATGTGACATCGCATGAGGCGCTAGTGCAGCGCACGAAAGCATACATTGACCGACATCTGGATGTAGCCTCGCTCGATCTCGGGCAACTTGCGGCGACGCAAGGAGTCTCGAGTAGGACGCTCACCCGCGCTTTTGCGCAACAAGGCTGCACGCCGATGCATTGGCTGTGGCAGCGGCGAATTGAGGGAAGTTACTGTGCACTGAAGGAAGGACATGTCCGTAACGTTACTGAAGCAGCGCTGCGCTTTGGTTTTTCTGATCTATCCCACTTTAGCCGTGCATTCAAAAAAGCCTATGGTTTTTCGCCGCTCTCCTTAAAGCGACAAAGTCGTCTTCGCTAATAGACGCGCGAACACCTCGCTCAGGACTAATCCGACTACAATTACGCGACCTGGGCGCCCAATGCCTCACGCACGAGCTTCACAGTCAAACTGTCAACCCTGTGCGCCCGCAGTACTGTCAAATCACCGAATCCATCCCAAACCTGATCGTTCACGGCACGTTTCGGCCCTGCGGAAGTAAGCTCATCCTAACGATCAGCCGGCGCGCCCTTGTCTCAATACGTCGCATTACCTAGTTGGCAGCGCCTGATGTGCTCAGTTTTCTTGGCACCGTCATAGCTCGCCACCCGCCCGGCTCAGGCAGCCGCAGCGCCATAGGCGACAACGTCGGCGATCTGCTTCTGAGACAGAGCGCTGGGATACGACCGCCGCGAGAGAACATCATCGATTCACCTCTGGGTTGTACTGCCGGGGACTGAGCAATTGCCGACCCTGACAACGCGAATGGCCGGTGTACGCTCTTAACCGGCCGTGCACCTGCTGCTGCGTCGAACGGCGGTTGTGGGTCGCGTGCTGCCGATCGCTGGCGCGGGCAAACTGCGGCCGCTAGCGAATGCCCGTAGCCGCTGATGGGGTACGCGCGGGGCGAAAAAAAAGCCGACCGGGTTAAGGTCGGCTAAAGATTCTGGCTATTCCGAGGGCCGTGCCAGAACCTGAGAGAGCCACATTATGCCGCACTATGCCGCAAACTGGCACAGAAAAGGTTGTACGCCGCCAGCAGGGGATGTGCGCCGACACATCGGCGTAAACCACTCGTGTCAAACAGGGTTGGTGGGCATCACGCGGCCAATCCGATCACCTGGCCGCCGAGCCCGATTCGATCGGCCGGCCACGGCTCTCAAATTATCTGTATCGCGCGCCCACCGTTTCGCTCCGAATGAAGCAGAAGTTAACCTTCACAGTGGCGAATCGGGATCGATTGCGGCGACTGGCCGACTATCCATAATCGTGGCCGCAAGCACAGGAAGTCCAGACCGCGCATGAGCACACGCAAAAAGGGCGCGCGGCGGACAACCTGCTGGCAGGGACTCGCCTACTATTGATTGCGTTGCCTTGTACAGGCGACAACGCCGTGTTGCTGCTAGTGCCGGCTTTCGGCCGAGGGCCCGGGGGGCTCGCCTGGTCAGCGAGTCGAGTACGCATTCGGAGAAGAACATGGATTTGATCATAGATGTCGTAGGTCTCGACGAGGCGGAGATTGCCCGGGAGCTTGCGGACGCTCCCAGCGTCAAGATGATCCACTCGACCGGCGTTTTGGGCGGCGATCCGGTGATAACGGCTGTAGTACACGAGGTGTTCCAGCAATTGCCTGCAATCTTCAGCTCCTTGGCGGCGGTACTGGTCGCTTGGCAAAGGGGGGCCAAGCTTCGCCGGGTCGTGCTCAAGAAAGGCCCAAAGTCGGTCACTCTCGACATTCGCGGCATGTCGGGTGAGGATCTCGAGAGGGTGCTGAATAGCCGGATGACGGAATTCGGCGATGACAAACCGGGTTGAGGTTGCGCACAACGCAGGGTACGAAGAACTGCTTGGCGTTAAGCGCGACATTTACATCGTCTGTGGACCTGTAGCCTTCGATTTCGCTGTATTGAAAGAAGGCTACGACGTTTTCCACAGCGACGATGTCGGGTTCCTGTCGATCTCCTCGCCGGCGGCCCAAATTGAGATTTGTTCGTGGGGAGGCCGCCATGCCGTCATCTGGGACGCGCGGTGGTTAGAATTTGTCACTGGATTTTGCCGGTTGAACCTGCCACGTTTCCTGCTTGACGAAACGAAACACCCGCCGTTTCGTTGGAACGGGTTCGTCGACCTGGAAAACCTCGTGGCGTTGTTCCTGATGGAGCAGTTGTGCTTCCTTGGTGAGCGCGAAGTGGGCCTGGCACTTTCGCTAAAGAGGATGTTCGTTTCAAAAGGACTGACATCGACGGCCGTCCTGACCACGCCGCCGCCATTACCAGATGCGCAGCTACGCCGGCTTTATAAGGACCTTCTCCGTTTTGCCGAGGACAGTATGCGGAACCTGACGGTGACGCATGAATGGATGCATCTCACGTTCCGCAAGGGTATCAAGCTGCCGCCGAGAAGATGAGGCCGTTGGTGGAAGATTTGGTGTCGCTTGCGCGGCACTGGGGATCGAAGCATTTCTCACAATTTCCCAATGAAGAGCGTCGTCAGCAGGGCGCTGGAATGATCGAAGAAATTTGTACGCGGCTCCTCGGAGATGGCATGTCAGATGTTTCGATTGAGGAGATCTATTGTGACGTACATGCCTCGTCCCACTATGCTCGTAGATACGTCGCTCCGCGCGTCATCCTGCATAACGACATAGGGCTTTTTCGACGCGGATACTGGGTGCTGGTGAACTACCACACCGCCTTCTTTCTGTTCCAGAAAATAGCGTTCATCGCCAGGACGATTGTCTCTCGAGGGGGATGGAATGGCGTGGGGTTTTCCGGGCCGGCGGTGGCACGCGAGGGAATTTCCAGGAGCGTCTACCGTCGGGCAATTCTGAACGTTGGCGACCAATGCAGTTTCTCAACCAGGACGCGAGAGCTCCAAAAGGATTTCGACGAACTGGATCGCGCGGCCACGACTTTGCTCGATGAGACCTTCGAGTGTCTCTCGGATTTTGCGTTTGACCAATGTTGGGCTGGTTGGATAGCGCGTGCGTCTGGTAAGGTCGCGGCCGCAGGTGGGCTCGATGCGGCGCGTTCAGAGGTAATGCAATATCTTGGATGGCGGCCACGTTGAGAATGAAAGGCATTCGCGTGGGTAATTAGCACACTTGACGATCACGAGCCCATTGGCTCATTGTTGAAGTAGAACGGGCTTCAAAATCGCTGCTGCTTACCGGTTGAGGGGGTGGCCATATCATTAATTTTTCCGCGACACAGAATTTCAACTAATCTTGTCTTTTAGCGGTCAACGCGATGGCGAAGACCCGGGCATTCGGCGAAGCGCCGGGCGTGCGCAACTCTTCACGCTTTTCTCAACCATCAACGGCGTGAGGTACGAAGCGATGCGATTTCACCGATTTACCGTTCTAGGGAAGTTCACCAACTGGGGGTGGTACTCCCCTCAAGAACAGGAGTTGCTCGATCTAGAGGTTGCCGTGGGAACTGCGATCACTGAGTTAGAGGACTTTATAAGAACGAGTGAATCCCTGAGTGTTCCTATTTTGCGATATCGCATAATACAAACCAATACGGACGTCAGGCAGGAGGAGTACGCAAAGACAAAGCTTGATCTCGAGCAGATCGAGCAAGATATAAAAAAGCAGCGACGGAAAATCCTCAATTCAGGGGCGGTCCCTGACTCGCAAACGATCTTTAAGAATCACCATCCCGAAGCCTTAATAGGGGAAATTCAGAGCTTTCTGAGTTATCAACTCGCACAACAGGCTATGGGGAACAACACCTGGCGCCAAATGGGATTCAGAGTCAAATACCAGCAAGATCCAGAACTATTCAAGGAAATCATGGAAAGCGGTATCAGGGTGCTTTATATCGTGTCTGTGGATAATCGCTTGACGATCGGAGACCCTCGTAGCACGAAGCATTCGGTGGTCGCCGCAGGTGTCGACTGTAAAGCAGCTGGGGCCGCTCAGTTGAAGCTGTCCCCGAAAACCGACACTTACCTTACGCTTAAACAGTACGAAGAGGAGATTCTGGTGTTGGAGAAAAAGATGGAATCGCCGAAGAGCAAAGACGATTACCTGACTTTCAAGGAAAATCGGGATTACAAGATCACAATGGCAAAAGAACTGGAGACCGGGCTGAATGGATGGCAGCCGCCCGCGGATGAGCAGCGTACGCGCAAGGTCATGATCGATTTCGACAGTGGCCACTATGCGCCACACTCCGCTTGGAAAGAGGCGATGGCTGCCTGGATTCAGGCGGGATACGAACCTCGTTGGGCGAAGGATTCGAGAAGAGTTTGAGCTGGATGGTTGGCCAGTCCGCATGTGGTCTGCCAAAGAAGACTGCAACATGCATACGTGATCGATTAAGGTCTGCGCCGGACCGGGTCCGGTCACAAACGGTAATTCGCCAGTTCAACGATTGTTGTCTTGATCAATTTTGACATTTATACTGAACTCTGTTTTTGCCTGCCAGCTGGAGAATGACCTTCACTGTGCTCCGGACTTGAAACGAGAAACAATCCGGTTCTAATTTATGGGTGTTGCGAATTGGCGTGGTTAATTGATTTTTTTGGATTGACGGCGCATTGAAATCAATCCTAACAGAGGGTGTCGGAATAATGGAAAGTAATCTCGGAATTAATCCGATCACACCAAAAAATGCTCCTCTTTTGGCAAAAATTGCAATCTTGATCTGCTGGGTCGCCGCTTTGCTAAATATCTTATTTGTGATGGGCGATATTTTGGTAGATAAGACTACGAGACATTTTATTTCTACGCTGAACGGTCCAGTCGACTTTGCTCACCAGGTAATAATTTATATTTTAGCGGCTGGTTTTGCGTTCGCTGTTCTGAAATTATTTTTAGCTTTTAAGTTATCAACGCGAAAAAATTGGGCAAGAATTGTGGTGGTGGGTATATCAACTCTGCTAGCAGCAGCGTTGATTTACCAGGCATACCTATCAATTGTTTACACGATCCCGTTTTTGCCTGTATTAAAAAATACCTATTGGCTTGTTGCCGAAATAGTGGCTGCTTCGTTGTTGTTGTTACCCAAAAATAGGGGCTGGTTCGCACCAAAGGGCGCGAGTGCTTGACGGTTTGTAAAAGCTGATACTGGTTATCAATTAATAGAATGTGCGGCCTACTATTTGGATAGCCAGTCGGTCAAACGTTGCCCGCGGCTCGGATCTTGTATCGTACAACGACCGCTTTCGGAAAGTCTGAGAGTCGCTTACGGGTCGCGTGCAGTCGATCACTACCTTTGGAGATTTCCGCGGCGCATGCTGGTTGCATAAGGCCGGGGTCGGGGGCGGCC
>Ga0302178_10002500_pt1 | contig 14508 bp, 11 predicted proteins | sample I_Palsa_E1_3_FD_198790 | JGI IMG/M metagenome (GOLD analysis project Ga0302178, IMG submission 198790) | Peat permafrost microbial communities from Stordalen Mire near Abisko, Sweden - I_Palsa_E1_3 | ecosystem: Environmental > Terrestrial > Soil > Palsa > Peat permafrost | place: Sweden... | reverse complement strand
TGAAAGCGGAAATACCAGCGCACCGCGCAACTGATAACCTCGGCTGGAAAGCGGTGGCCGTGATAGAGAGATTTCGATTTCTTCATCGCGCTATTTTAAGCGATCTCGCCCACAACCTGACAGTGCCATTGCTCCGCCAGACGTTGGGCCAGCGGCAGCATGATATCTGCCGGCATGCCATAGGCGTTGACCAGCACCAGCGGTGGCTGGTCGCCGTCGCCGAAGATCGAGACGCACAACTCGGCGCCGTCGGATGCCCGAACCTGGGTGCGAGTCAATTTTACGCCGCTGGCCTCTTCATCCAGCTCCTTGATAAAAGCCGCGATATATGTGTCGCAGTCGGACGAGTTCAAACCGCTATGCGCCGGCAGGCTGCGTGTGAAATGCTTGAGCGTGCGGTAGTAGCCGCCATAAAATCGGGTGCGCCGGTCGAACAGGGCTTCTGTCGCCGATTCCGGCGTGTCGCGCCGCGCAAGCAAAGTAACACTCGTTATGCCCAACGCCGCGTCGATTTTTTCCAGTATCGGTTTGATATTGAGGTTGGTGGGGTTGCTCAAATGGTAGATTCGTTGGTCACCAAAGCCGATATGACTGAGGTAGAGCATGTCGAACACGCATTGGTCCACTGGCACCAAATTAAGGACCGCAGCTTGGTCGCCAATCAGACGCAGCGGCGTTTGCAATTGCTTCAAGGTATCGCGCAAGCGATACATCTCCCGTATCAAGCCATAGATGCCGGAGCGCGTGCCGCCGCTGCGGCGCGAGATAAGCGGCCCCATGACCATGGTCGGACGCAGGATGCGCCAATCCAAGCTATGCGTTTCGCAGTAGTCGACCACGTCGTGTTCGGCAGCGCTCTTACTGCTTTCATAGAAGTTGTTATAGGCAATATCCAGTGCGTGCAGGGTTTCGGGGATCTCGCCGCAGAGTTGACCGGCAGTGTACGCGGTCGAAATATGCAGGTATTGGCGACAATGGATGCGGTGCGCCAAGGCCATTGCGTTGCGGGTCCCGGTGATGTTGTGGGTGTCGATTTCGTCTTTATGCCATTCTTCGAATTTCAAACTGGCGGCACAGTGCCAGAACTCGCCGATATCGGCGGAGGCCAGTTTTTCCAGATCGTGTTTGCCGATCGAGCATAGCGGTCCGGTGACGTCGCCGAGGATATATTCGATCTTGCGGTGGATATCTGTTTTGGGCACCGGCAGGTTATAGCTTGAAGCACAAACGGCCAAGGCATCATAGACGCGCCGTCGAGCCTGGGCGATCGTTTCGCTCCGCACTAGAACATAGATCTTTCCGCTTTGACGCAACTTCCAGAATAAAAAATTGCTGCCCAGAAAGCCGGTTGCGCCGGTCAGAAAGATGTTGCTGTCCTTGTCGCGGAATTGTTGGGTCAGCGCGAATAAATCGCCATACCGGTAGTCGGTCAAATGGAACTCCCTATCTCAACGCTTATTTTTCGCGATCCAAATTCCTGGTGCGGTCCTGTCGTCCGATGCCAGTTCTCTATGCAACTGTGACTCGATCGTTTGCGCTGCGATTGCACTCCGGCTGAAAAATAGCATGTCCTCCGCAGGTAAGCGTCGTCGATCATCGACTGATACATCATCATTTATCGGATAAAAAAATAATGTGACTTCATAGCGAAAGTTTGCTGAGGATAGCGAAACTACCGGCTGATTCCGCGATTTTTCGGTGCGAATATTCGACTGCTGTTGAGCGCTACCATTCAATTTTTTGAGTGACTATCTTTCAAAAGACACCGCCCACTTCGGTTTTATAGTCGTAAATTCGCTATCCAGTTTATGTTTACTTTTGCGAAGAATAAATTGACTCGGTAAATCCGTGGCGAGAGCGATGGGACAAAAAATTTGAACTGCTGCAGATCTTCGTGAGGCTGACTTCGGTTACGGAGGTAACTTTTGTCATGCCGTATGAATTCGATACCTCTTAAGGAATTCTTACTATGCTTGTCGAGCACCCGGCTTCGGCCGAAGCACTTCCCGGACCAATCCCGCCCACTTCCGAGCATGACACGCTTTGGCTCGGCGGGGACACACTGACCATCAATGGCACCGCAAGGTTCTCGAGGCATCCGGCAGGAAAGCATGTTCGTCTTGATGTTCGGGCGGAGGAACGCATGAGACGGTCTGTTGCGCTCAAACACGAACTGATTGCAACTAAGCAGCCGATCTATGGCGTCACCACCGGTTTCGGCGATAGCGCAATTCGCCAAATCAGCCCGGATAAAGCCGGCGCTCTTCAGAACAACTTGATCGATTATCACCTCAACGGCAGCGGCCCGCTCGCTGCTCCCGACGTGGTACGAGCCACGCTGTTGGTGAGAGCCAACTGTCTGGCAAGAGGCTATTCGGGAGTTCGACCGGTGGTGGTGCGGCGCCTGATTGATCTCCTGCAACATGACATTCTGCCGCTCATTCCAGAGCGCGGATCGGTTGGCGCGAGCGGTGACCTCGTTCCCCTGTGCTATTTGGCCAATGTGGTCAAAGGCTCTGGCGAGGTTCTATTCGATGGGGTGGTTCGTCCGGCTCACGAGATATTGCAGCAGTTCGATCTGACTCCAATCCAACTCGAAGCGAAAGAAGCGCTGGGCTTGATCAACGGAACATCGTTTATGTCGGGCTTTGCGATACTCGCAGCACGTGACGCAGCAGAACTGGCCACCGTCGCCGACGTGTGTACTGCTTTGATCTCCGAGGCGCTGCTTGGTAATAAAGGCCATTTCGATGCTTTTATTCACGACCATAAACCCCATCCCGGCCAGATCCGCAGCGCAGGCCAGATTCGCGATCTTCTTGCGAAATCGGGGCTTTCGCGGGCGCACGCCCAGGTGCTGGAGGCTAATCCCCAACTTGGGAATCAGGGGTTTTTGAAGCTCGAACACTCCATTCAGGATCGCTACTCGGTGCGTTGCGCGCCTCATGTGATTGGTGTGTTGTACGACACTTTATCGTGGGTGGAGAACTGGGTCGAGATCGAGATCAACTCCACGAATGACAATCCCTTGTTCGATGCGGATTCGGCTTCAGTCTATAACGGCGGCAATTTTTACGGTGGTCACATTGGGCAGGCGATGGACGCGCTCAAACTCGCGGTCGCGAGCGTGGGCGACCTGCTGGATCGACAGCTCGCACTGGTTCTGGATGAGAAGTTCAATAATGGCCTGACGCCGAATCTCATCCCAAGGTTCGCCGATGACGATTTTGAGGCAGGACTGCACCACGGATTCAAGGGTACCCAACTGGCTTGCTCGTCGCTTGCGGCAGAGGCGCTCAAGCTGACGAACCCGGCAACGGCGTTCTCGCGGTCGACCGAGGCCCATAACCAAGACAAAGTCAGTATGGGAACCATCGCCGCCCGTGACGCGCGGTCGGTGGTCGAACTGGTACAAAACATCGCCGCGATCCACCTGATCGCCTTGTGCCAAGCAGTAGAGTTACGCGACGCAAACGAATTGGGCACGGGAACGCGCGCCGTGTATGACTTGATACGCAAACACGTCACTTTTCTGGAGCGAGACCGTCGGCTCGATGCCGACATCAATGCCGTGGTCGAGTTGATCCGTACCGGGGCCATTTCCGACGCTGTGGCATCGGGCCTGAGCGGCAACGCTAGCGTTACTGTTTGATCAAGGAGGGATCATGTTATCCAAAGAACGTAACGACATCTTGACTCGGTTTGACGCGGGCACGCCCATGGGAGAATTGCTGCGGCGCTATTGGTATCCGATCGCGATCAGCAGCGAGTTGGCGCTTGGCGCAGTAAAAAAAGTTCGTTTGTTATGTGAAGACTTAGCGCTTTACCGATTGCCGGACGGCACCGTTCACACGGTCGACGATCGCTGCCCGCATCGGGGCGCCGCATTGTCTAACGGCATAGTGGAAAACGAAGGACTGCGCTGTGCTTACCACGGCTGGATGTTCTATGGTCGCGGCACTTGCATCGAACAGCCGGGCGAAGCACATGAACCAGGCACCGAATGCAATGTGAAAACGACGGCCTACCCCGCCGAAGAGCTTGGCGGCCTTGTCTTCGTATATCTAGGCCCGTTACCGGCGCCGACCTTGCCGCGATATGACCTGTACTGTTGGGACGATGCGATTCGCGAAATTGGCCACACCGTAATCCCCTGCAATTTGGTGCAAACCATGGAGAATGCCGTCGACCTCGACCATGTTGCCTGGTTGCATGGCAGATACAGCAAGTGGTTGCGTGCGCAAGGTGTGCCGGCGGATATCCCGCACACCTTCTCGAAGCTGAATCGGACCGTCAAATTTGAGGAGACGGACTACGGCATTTTGATGCGTCGGCAGCTCGAAGGGCAGGATGCGACGGCCGAAGACTGGTCGATCGGACATCCGTTTGTGTTCCCGAACATGGTACGAATTGGTGGCGGCGGTAGCTACGGCTTTCATATCAGAGTGCCGATCGATAACGAGACGTGCTGGGGGATCTGGTATACAGCCTACCGGCCAGGCGATGTGCCAGTACCTGACCCAGGACCTGTGAGTTCATATGATGTACCGTGGCAAGACGAGCGTGGCCAGTATCTGCTGAATTCGGTGGAGGGCCAAGATATCTGGGCATGGGTATCACAAGGGCGTATCGCCGATCGAACTAGAGAGAACCTCGGCAGCGTGGATAAAGGTGTCGCAATGCTGCGGCGTATGTATTTTTCTCAAATGGACCGAGTTAAGAGCGGCGACGATCCGATTTGCGTCTTCCGTGGAACGGATTCCGACCAGATTATCGACCTGCCGCAGGAGGTGGAGAAATTTGGCAAAGGAACCAGTTACGTTCGTGACTTTCTCACGGCGGCGCACGCACGCTTTAGTCACCGACGTGAAGATATCGCTCGACGCTACGCCGAGGTGGGCCTCGAATTGCATCTCGACGAGACGCCCGTGCAGCAGCAAAGCGACGGTGTTGTGCGATGAATCACAGGCCCGATCCGTCGCTAGGCTGTAGCACAGTCGACATGATGCTCGACGAACGTATCGCAAGGCTAAGTTTTAATTTCTCGAAACACACCGGATAGAGACATGGAAACGGCAACGCCGCCACGCACCGCAAGTCCGCTTTGCGGCGTCACAGTGCTTGAACTCGGCCAGTTCATTGCCGGCCCGTTCGCCGGGCAACAACTTGCCGATTTGGGCGCCGAGGTCATCAAGATAGAACGCCCCGGACAAGGCGACCCTTTCCGGCAATTTGTTGTTTCGTCGAAAATGGGAGGGTACGCACACAATTTCCAGGCGTTCAATCGAAACAAGCTGGGCATAACGCTCGATCTCCAACAAGAGCCGGGGCGCGAGGTGTTTAGACGGCTGGCGGTCAATGCCGATGTGGTTCTAGAAAACTTTCGCCCAGGCGTGCTCGACCGTCTCGCACTCGATTACGCACAACTACGCGAAATCAATCCGCGTCTGATCTTCTGCTCGATTTCCGGATTCTCGAATGACGGCCCATATCGCGATCGTGCAGCGTTCGACACCATCGGCCAAGCACTCTCGGGGATGCTGCATCTTTTTGTCGATCCCGAGCGTCCCTGCGTGCGCGGGCCGACAATCGCGGATCAGGCCACCTCATTGCAGGCTGCGAATGCCATTATCGCGGCACTATACTCGCGCGAACGTACCGGTGTCGGCGCGCGTATAGATATCAGCATGCTCGACGCGGCGATTGCGTTTATGCCGGATACCTTTACGGCATCCGCAGAGTCGGACATCGAGGTAGGTCCTCAGACGCGGGCGTCGTTTTCGCAATCGTTTGTGTTTCGTTGCGCGGACGACAAAATGATCGGCGTTCATGTGGGCGGTCCTGAACAATTTTGGCACGCGCTGGTCGCGGCCGTAGGAGACGAGGCGATCGCGGCAGATCCGCGCTTTGCCGATCGGATGAGCCGAGTGGCCCATTTCTCGGCGCTGACGGAGGCGTTCGCGGCCGTTATCAAAAAGCAAACGCATACGGTGTGGCTCGAACGCATGCATCTTTATGATGTTCCAGCGGCGGCTGTTTCGACGATCTCCGAAGTATTCGATGATCCCGAAGTTCGCCATAGCGGCATTTTCGACGTTGTCACACATCCGGTTTTCGGTCAGATAACCCGTATGCGACGTGCCGCCAGAATCGACAATCAACGCGACGATGCCCGACATCTCCCACCCATGCTAGGAGAGCATACCGATGATGTTCTGCGCCGTGCCGGATACGCCGACGTCGACATCGCGGCGTTGCGCGCTGAAAAAATCATCTAATATCGAGGAAATAAAATGAGCAATTATGAGGGGTGCTGGAAAACTGTCGACGTAAAAGTGACGGGGGAGGGCATTGCCTGGGTCACCTTGAATCGCCCGGAAAAGCGCAATGCCATGAGTCCGACGCTCAATGCCGAGATGATCCAAGTATTGGAAACATTGGAACTCGATGCCGATGCGAGGTTGCTGGTGTTGACCGGAGCGGGTGAGGCCTGGACTGCCGGGATGGACTTAAAGGAGTATTTCCGTGAAATCGATGCCGGGCCCGAGATTCTGCAAGAGCGGATTCGTCGCGATGCATCGCAATGGCAGTGGCGTTTGCTGCGCATGTATTCGAAACCGACCATTGCCATGGTCAATGGCTGGTGTTTCGGCGGCGGCTTTTCACCGCTGGTGGCTTGCGATCTAGCCATCGCGGCTGACGAAGCCGTATTTGGTTTGTCGGAAATAAACTGGGGGATACCGCCCGGCAATCTGGTCAGCAAGGCCTTGGCCGATACCGTCGGGCACCGCAAAGCGTTGCATTACATCATGACAGGCGATACTTTTACGGGCCCGCAAGCCGCTGAAATGGGACTAGTCAATCAAAGCGTGCCGCATGCGCAATTGCGCGACGCGACCGTGGCGCTAGCTGCCAAGCTGCTGGAAAAAAATCCGGTGGCGCTGAGAGCCGCAAAGATCGGTTTCAAACGTAGCCGCGAATTGAGCTGGGAACAGAGCGAAGATTATCTGTACGCAAAATTAGACCAGGCGCAACTGCGCGATCCGGAGCATGGACGCGAGCAGGGGCTCAAGCAGTTTCTCGACGAGAAAACACTGAAGCCGGGTCTGCAGACCTATAAGCGGTTTTGATCTTCGACGGAATAAGCATTAAACTTGTACGCGAAGCGGGCTGCCCATAAAAAAGACTGCAAACCGACGCTGCAATAGCGCAGCAGGGTCGGTGACCAGTCGATGTTGCGACTTGCCTAGTAGCCCAACCGCTGGTCGCGATCGCGCGCATTTCGCAGTCGTTCCTCGTTTTGACTTTGTTCGTTCAATTGTCCGTTCTCACGCACTTGCGCATCACGCACCTGCGCATCACGCACGTGTTCGTCGCGCACGTGTTCATCGCGCAGCTCCTCATCTCTGTGCCGTGCAGCTCGAAGATTATCGTCGTGCGAATTGACTTGTAGTAGATATACGCTATCGATGCGCGAACTTGTCGCGTTAGGCATCGGCTTAGATAGCGACTGCGCGTTGGCCGAAGTGAACAACAAAGCGCCCGCGGTAGCCCCCAGTAAAATTAATGACCGTGGCAACATTCAAATTTCCCGAACAAATTAAAAAATTACCTTAACATCCTCCATGCATGAATATCGGTGGGATAGCGAAGGCAACTACCGCGCAACGAGTCCAAACATGACCCTGCATGCCATCCGATACAAAATAGGCACCACCAGAAGGTAAATCGCTCATGCAGGAATTCTCTTCGCTTGTTGTGCTGCTGATCGTCGCCACGTTCTGTTTGTCTGTGCTGATATTTCAGCTCCTCACGGGCGTTCCGCCTGTGTCGTCAAGCACATTGGAGGCGGCTGCAGTGGTTGCGCTATTGAAGCAAGCGAGCCTGCCCAAGCAGGCCATCGTTTATGAGCTTGGCAGTGGTTGGGGGTCGCTCGTCATCGCTCTGGCAAGAGCATTTCCCGAGGCACGGATCCGCGGTATCGAAACGTCGCCGCTACCGTACTGGGTAGCACGCATTCGAACCGCAAACATGCCCAATGTATTTTTGCAGCGAAGCAATTTCCACGAAAGCGATTTGCAAGACGCGCACGCCGTAACCTGCTACTTGATGATAAAGCCGATGCGTAAATTGGCGGCTCAGCTTGATCGCATGCTCAAGCCCGGTACGCCGGTGGTCTCGCTGACATTTCGGTTTCGGGACCGGGAAGTTGCCGCGGTCGCGCAAGGTCCCGGATTGCCGGGGACGGCCGCCTTATATTTCTGGCCCGCTCACCAAGGCCAGGTGCGCTGACGACGTGCGGCAGTCCTGCAGCCTTGAGCATCTGCCGAATCGTCGAGATCAATCAACACCCCGCATTATTCCAGGAACAGGTAGTCAGCCAGATAAGGGCTTCGGCCTTCCTGACCTTCTTGCTCGCAAGGCTGGGTAGGTGCAAGACCGCCGCGCGTGTTCAATCTTTGAACGTAGCGCGCTGCAACGAGGAGCCCAGGCCCGCCGGTACTTTTTGTCTGCAGCAGCAATAGCGGAATACTGTCGGGCTCAGTTGTATTCGCTGCTTGCTGCAGAACTTTGCCGGTCAGCTTGCTGCCGTCGGATGCTTCCCAGCTCGGGCCGGTGAAGTGTTTGACGACAAGCTTGCCGGATGCATCGTACAAATCAGCGAGCGGCGCCTTGAATATCCATGTCAATCGATTGGTCTGATCGCGCTTGCAGGCGTAAATCTGCACACCGGACGCGGACAGGGAAACAATCACATGCCTTGCATCAACAGGCTGTAGCGCGGGCGGAGCGCTTGTTTGTGCACCGGCGGCGCAGAACGCTAATAGGAGCACGCTGCCGATAACAATGTGACTCAATCTGCTTCGTTTACTTTCGAATGCGCGAGGCATAGCGTCTCCTGGTTTTTGTCGCAAAGACAAGATGGAAGAGTAAGCGCGACAATACCCGCTATCGGCAGCCGTTGCCAAATGCGGCATGCGCCAGGTACGACGCAGCTTCGCTTGGGAGATGTTCGCATCGGCTTCACGGATGCCACTTCGTTTTCCTCCCCACGGTCGCGCCCTCCAGCCGAAAGCATGTGATCGGTGGAGCTGAGCGCCTTGACGGCGCTGTGTAGACATCCTCTACCGCGCCGACTATTTAACCTACCAGGCAGCAAAATTAACCACAGTTTCATCATCGGGAACCGTCGTCGCACTACCTGCATCGTTCTCCGGCTGTAGCGGCGGCAAAATCAAATCCGGATCATAGAGTTTTACTATTGCAATTACTTCACATTGAGCCTCGTAAATCTTTGAGCTAAGCAATAGACTTTGAACCTTGCTGGGTAATTGGTCAAAAAAATCGTCCCTCCGAACTCTGATGGTATCTTCCATTCTTTGCAATTGAAAAATTTCTTCCTCGGTGATTTTATTTTTTAACGGCGCGAGAGATGCGATTTGGTTGTCAATAGCATGCAAATCTTTGTATTTAATTAGATTAAGCAATTCAACCTGATACCCAAGTGTCTCAAATAAATTTATTTGAGCCAAATATGCCTTACTTATTTCACTCGCAACTTCCGCGCCGAATTTCTTTCGCATGTCCATGGGGTTAATTGCTTCGCCGTTGATTACTGGGTAATTGTCATACTGGTAAACATGGGTCATTTCGTGAGCCATGGTTAATCCAACCTGTAGGGCGACAAGTGATGGACTCAATTCGATAACGCCTGTCATGTTGGCCGTTCGCAATGTGCTGCTGAAAGCTTGAGGGCCTATTGCCGCCTCCTCATCACGCGTTGTCAAACCGTAGACTGCACCCGCCTCAACGTTGGTAAAACCGGAATTCCCGCCTAATTTCTGATTGAAATTTACAGGGATTTGCCCGACATCGTAACCACGCGAATTTACTCCATCCAGCCCTAATTGAACTCTTAAATTATCGAGATAGTCCGTGCTCGGTACTGGCTTTAATAAGTCCGACAAAAAAGCCGGTTTTTCAAATAGCATAAAAGAATCGTCTAGAAAACGTGATGGCAAGGCCCCGAACCCGGTTCTACTCAAACTTGTTGAGCCTGATGCGCTACTAACACTGCTTGGCTTAGCAAACAGAGCTCCTGTGCTGGTGCGCCGCAGCGAACGTGGCTGAAACTCGTTGGACGAAGTCAATTCCTGCGAGTTTCCGAGGCTCAAGCTTCCGGACGGCGAATCGCTGAATCTAACCTTATCCCAGCCAGATTGCTCCATTGTCGGGAACAGATCGTCCTCAAAACCAGCGGATATAGATGCCCCTAAGTCAGCATATGAGCTTGCTTCACTGGTTTTGCGCGAGGAAAATGCGCCAACATTTATCCCGGTTAGCATTTGCAAAGACTCCACGGATGCTCGTCTAGCTCGTAAGGGGTTAGTTGGAGAAACGGACTTCGATTTATTGCCCGCCGTAGGACGTTGCCGGCCACTTCTTCCTGACGTACTAGCCGAAAAGTCCGGCGTTTCGTCAACGTTAACATGATGGGATGACGGACTTGTGGGAATTTTGGGGGACATTGGGATACGCTTCCTTTTCGTTTCTGTATAGCCACGACGCTGTTCACAAGCCCCGGTTTATGAGGTTGAATGGTCTGCATGCAGGTACCAGACTTGCGCGATAGGCGTTGTCGGAGCGTACTCGATCGGAGCCGGGCGTTGACGGCGCCGTAGAAAGGTGCGTGCTGACCGGGCGCGTGCATGCAGAACGAATTGCGCCTGCGGCAGTGCGCAAGCGCGAGTCGGAGTCGACTGGCAACTCGGAGGAAAGACTACGCGATGCGCCGCACGATTTTTTGCTTCGAGCGAAATGTTGTTGGATAAAACGAAGCGTAATGTCAGGGCGACAGCGATACTGCCGCGCAGTATTTATTCAAAATCTTTATCCGCTTGCTGATAGATTGAACTCGTAATCGAAGGATCTTCCGCGAACGCCCATGCGCGTATCGAAAACGGACGTTAACGCAGATGATAACAAAGGTGTCCACACATGACATCCAGATCTTTATTTGCGCCGAAAAATTTTTATGGAGTCCTATATAAATGGCGATCCTCGCGCTGGTTGAGAGAAATGTCACCTATGCCAATATAGATCCTGCGGAGCAGAAGAGCGCCGTACCTGCCCGTCGGTCGTCAGATGAGGTGGCTTCGCCTCTAACGATCGCAGGCCCCTTGGCCGGGATTCCCGCTAGAAATTCGGCGACATCGACACCTCTGAAGATTCGATTGTCCCTTAAAACAGGCGGGGCTTGTGTCGACATTGAGGCTGCCATTCCGCGCACGCGGGCACCGACACCACTTCAAAAAATAAGTTCGTATGGCGTGCCGGTAGTGGATGCAGTAGCCGCAGGCCTGTCTTTGGCTGCATTCAGATTATCCATGCCGTTGGCGGTGAAAATCACCGGTACTTCCAGCGGCGTCTTGTGGGCAGGCGGCGCTGGAGCGAGTGAATTGGCAAATTCGCCGCGCAGTAAATGGGTGTCGACTGCAAATTTTCTAAGTGGCGCCGCAGGCGTGCTTAGCGCCACAGCACCGTTTGTCTTCGGTGAGAGCGAAAGCGGTACTGTCTTTGGTGCTGCGGGCGCATGGGCTGGAAACGGAGCCGCCACGATGATGCGCGCTGCCAGCGTACGCGGGCAAACCACTGCGCATCGAGTATTTCTGGGCGTCGGTGGCGCCGCGAATGTCGCGGCGGCGGGGCTGGCTGCGGGCGCTGGAAAAGCGTCGCTCGATGAACAAAGTATCAAGGCTATCAATTTGGGTACGGCGTCCGCGATACTCTGGGGGATAGGTGCGGCTGCCGCAATTGGGGCTGCACGGACAAGCCGTGTCGATAACGTCGACGATTCGTTGGTGTGACGGAAGGCGTTGCTGCGTGATCGGCAGTGGTTGCGACCCGCGCAGACACTGCTCCGAAGTGTTATCGGGAACACGATCCGGGATCGTGAACATCGGGAATACTCAGTGAAGCCGGCTAGACCCGCTCCTCGACCATCGGCCGACTCAATAGTGCAGCCACGCCGCTAAACCGATCGCGTCGGGCGGAAATCGTTGCCGCCATAGGAGATTGGGTTGTTGGCAGGTGCGTTGTGGTGGCGGACAGTTCGTTCCATATCCGCAATTGTTGGTGCATTTCCGGCAACATACCAACATCGTGACAATTCTCTTTGTATTCTTACTAAACAGGCTCGTGAACACAAATCTAATCACGGTTGTGCAAAATGCATCCAGTGTGTCGGTCGATGAAGATATGGTTGGAGTCGCCGCTGGCGAGCAGAGAGATCCCTCGTCTTCGACAACCGCGACTCGTCCACTGATTTTTGGCGGCCTCGGTCTCAGAGAAAAGCCACAGCCACTTCACTCGCCAGAATCGACTGCACCACAAAATCGGCGTTTACGCGTCGGGCTGCAAACTATTTTGGCCGCCCACGACCCGCATGAGCTTACGATTCCGCTGCAAGGTGGGGCTATTTCCATCTCGATTCCAGTCAATCGATTTCGGCCTGAAGGCAAGATACTGGCCAGAGCAACCATGCGGTCTCCTGCTGCGGTCCGGGAACGCCATCTTGATGATGGCAGTTTGGCATTTTCCTACCTGCTACAGCTCGAAGGCGAGACACGCCCATGGTTGATGGCGATGCAAATCGCTCGTGACGGGAAGGTGCAGCGCGTACGAGTCTTACAGGAAAGCGCTCCGGGTCGTCTGATTGAACTTGCCTACCTGCGCTTTGATGGAGGGTCGAAGTTCGAGTCCTTACCGCCTGAAATTACCGATCTGATTGACTCACATGTCGGATCGAGTGGTGATCTCGGCGCCTTGGCCATGACAAAAAGTACCATGACACGAAAGTTTGCCATACGGGCCGAGCTTGTTGCACGGCTTGAAAAACTTGTCGTTAAAGTGCTCGATATGAATCGCTTAAACCGGGTTGTGGTGAACGTAGCCCGAGATATGCGACTCTGCAATCTAGACAATAGCGGCCAACCTGATGTGGACGACACGGTTTCCGGAATGCGACTGACTGGCGTTGAGAAAGGACACTTGTTTGAAATGCTGGCGATGCGCATTCCTTCTCTATTGGGAATGTTTGACGATGGAGTGACAACGCCTGGAGAAGAACGCATTCTTGCGCGGCTCGTTGTGCTGTCGGCAAACGATAGGTTGCCGCCGGGAGACCGTGGCGACCTGTCTGCTCTCGGAAGCGGTCGCCTTTTTGGCGATCTCCGAAGCGCTATTTCTGGTGGCGTGGCGGTTTCGGTGGCAGTCGCTACATTTGCCGATGGCAATGTCGACGACCCTGAACTGCAGGCACTAGCGATTCCCGCTGCACAAGTATTAATAATGACAGGGTCGACATGGGTCGATGCAGCAAAAACCATGGGTATCGCGCAAGACCATGCGGAATGCGACACGCTAAGGCATACGGCGGTCATTACTGTCGTCTTCCAAGCAGCACTCAGCACGAGCTCCATTGAAGATGTGCGTAATCTCGCCGATGTACACGGGCTGGATAAGCCTGATTGTCGTCAAGAGCTCGAGGACCTTTGGGCGGATTGCCGACATTCCCCGGAAACACTTGCCGTGCTAAACGGCGAAAGACCAGAGGACTTTTTGTCGTCCGAAGGCGGAATAGAACACCCGGATGAATTAGCCGACTATGAAGGTATGCTGGTTATCATGAAAGCGCCGGCACTGCGACGGCAACGCTTTTCTCCAGAGCAGATAATTTCTTCGCTGGGTATCACTCATCCGCTGTCATGCCATATGGCACGGCGAATCCACAGCGAATCCCTGCAGATTGGATTGCTACCGTGAACGGGTATTTCCATTTAGTAGCGCTATCAATCCACATATAATTCGTTATGCTTATCAATTGTGATTATATATATTATAAAAACCCGTAATCGGTTGACGGTTTAAATTCGCACGGCATCCCGAGCCTCTGGCCCCTCCTATCGCGGTGGCCGGATCTGCGCATCATGTATCTTGATGTGCTGCAGGAGCGCGAACGTAATACCCTGCGTGGGGTGACATCCTTGACGGCGTTGGTTCTGCAACCGAGTAATTTTCGACGTCCGCCATTTCCACCTTGGTACACGCCGATCGAACCACTTCTGCCGTTTCGTGATGAGACAGTAGCTGGTGTCCCGCGTCGATATAGTGACTCACCGTGTTCGTCGCAAACTCGCCCCAACGTAGCAACTTGTCATTATTGAAATACTCGTCATGCTTGGCGAGGACTAGAATGAGCGGCTCGGCAAGCTTTTCTCGTTCCTCTGGACGTACAACATAATCTTCCGACAAACGCCGGATTGCCGTTAAATGTCGGGTTTGAGATGCGGCGCCATCCTGCATACTCGACCAGGCGCGCTGCAATCCACCCAAGTTAAGGAAATCATGTGCGTGTAGATAATTTATTTTCAAAATTTTCCGAGAAATACTTGACATTGCATTAAAAGCGCGGCGGCCAGTGTGAATTTTTATTTCCACTACCTGCCA
>Ga0302178_10002498_pt1 | contig 14516 bp, 11 predicted proteins | sample I_Palsa_E1_3_FD_198790 | JGI IMG/M metagenome (GOLD analysis project Ga0302178, IMG submission 198790) | Peat permafrost microbial communities from Stordalen Mire near Abisko, Sweden - I_Palsa_E1_3 | ecosystem: Environmental > Terrestrial > Soil > Palsa > Peat permafrost | place: Sweden... | reverse complement strand
ATGCCGGGATCTCGTTGGTCGACATCAGGCCAAATTCGGTAGGGTCGTCGAACACGCAACCGCAGGTTTCGAGGATAAATTGCTCCATGTATTTGCGGTCTGCTTCCGTCATGGGCGCCCAGCACTTGTGTCGTCGATCCTGTGCGGCGGCAACCGTACGCGACGTTCGATCCAAAACAATGCGATGCTTCATATATGGCTCACACGGCCATAGCGACTCCCATTCTCCTACGGCATATCGGTAATCGTCGTTCTCCATCTGTGTCCCGCTCAACATTGCCCTTAAGGTAAGCGTAGCGTTTTTCCATTCGCAGTCAAGACATCGCTTCTTTTCAAGACGAACTCGGTCTGAAGCTGGAAGACACGAAATCACCAGTGTTTGGCTGAAATGGTGTGATTAATTAGTCTGTTGAACCGTGTGGGCCCGTTGCTTTGAGGGAGAATGTTAGACAAAAACGCGACGCGGCACGGATGATGCGCCGTGGTCTCTGTCGCGGAGCCCATATGCCTTCAAATGCCAACAAAATAGCATCCCATCCTTGGGCCAAGCGCAGCTTCGACCCCGCCGGAATGCCGTTACGCCTTTTAGTGGTCGACGACAACCTTAACGCGGCAGAAGCGATGGCGAGCTTTTTGTCGTTCGAGCATATGCAATGTCGGGTCGCCTGTGGTGGACTGGAAGCCATCGCGATCGGAGTAACGTGGGCACCTCACGTCATCCTTATGGATATCTCCATGCCCGATTGCAACGGCTACGAGGCCACCTTCGCGTTACGGCAGGATCAGCGTACCAGCGAAACGGTAATTGTGGCTTTTACTGCGTTGAACGATGACGGCGACGTGCGCAAACACATCGTCGATCATCTGTTTGGCGGCTATAGCCAGAAAGGGCAGTCACTGGGAAAATTGGTGGCCCTGGTCATGAGTTTCCTTGATTGACGGGGCCCCTAGCAAAATCGCTATGAAATGATTGGCGGCGGCACAGGAACTGTTTTTACAGCCGGTGCGCAGTGATATTAGCCGATGTTCGCAAGCGGGTTTCCATATCGAAACGGCGGATATCAAGTATTCCGTAGGAGAGGCACTCGGGCGCCAGCACGACGGAATTGACTATCTGTAGCTAGGAGGACGCGGATCTGTCGGTGAGTCTCTTATTGCAGGTCACGGGGCTAAAAATTCAATCATCAGCTTTATTCTCGCCAAAGGGTTGTGTCGGGGCACAGTCGAGCGTCGCATGTCCAAAATGAATAGCATACGGACAGCGAATGAACGGTCACGGTGCGTGGGCGTGGATTACGCTCAGGTTGTTTTGTCCTTTTTGCGACCGCCCTTAGTGCGCCCTTAGTGGTTTGCAGGTGACGTTTGCCCGCAATGATTGCGGGCAAACAAGACATACGGACAGGAGGGAAGCTTAAAAGAGCCGCAAATGAGCCGTGGGAGGTCGGGCAAGGATGATGTTGTTCGAAGTAACTTGAATTCGATAGCCGCGTAACGCTGGCTTTGAGGATACCTTGCGATTGTTACGGAGAATACAATGACTGCAGCCGAGCCGGTCCCACCGTGGGATCTTTACATCACCTCTGAGCTGCATCGCCGTGTGCCAAAGCTCGTAGATCACCATGGTGAAAAGCTTGCACTGCAAGACATTGGGGCGCAGATGCTGGACCACCCCGACCAGGTCCTACCAAGGCTGGTCGAGCGGGCTCTGCAAATGACCGGTGCAGCATCCGCTGGGATTAGCGAGTTTGAGCACCAGGACGACACCGCAGGGGTATTCCGTTGGCGCGATCTGCATGGTGAATTGGCACGGCTCGAAGGCGCGACGACGCCGCGCAACTACAGCCCGTGCGGCGTTTGCCTCGATCGATTCGAGCCTACGCTCGCTCGGCATCCGGAGCGCTATTATTCGTGGATTGCTGAAGCGGGTGTGGTATGTCCTGAAGTGCTCCTGGTCCCACTCTATATGGAGCACGGTCAACCGCTTGGCACTGTATGGATTGTCTCCGAGAAAGAAGAGCACTTTGATAGCGGGCACGCTCGCATCATGGGGGAATTGGCGTCCTTCGCAGGCATCGCGCTCGCCATGCTGCAGAAACAACACCGGTTACAGGAAGCTCTGGCTCAGCAAGAGATGCTGACGCGCGAGATGGACCATCGGGTGAACAATGTGTTCTATGTTGTCGATACGATGATTCAAATCGGTAAGCGCTCGGCAACATCAGCGGAAGACTTCGCGCAAACCCTGTCGGGGCGAGTGCATGCGCTTGCCGCCTCGCACGCGCTCGTGCGTCACAGTTCTGGGACAGGGTCAAGCCTGTCGCAACCAGCCGCTACCACCTTGCATGCGCTCACCAATGCGATCTTCAAACCCTACGTAGCGGCGGACCTTGAGCGCTTTGTCGTGACCGGTGACGATATGAACCTTGACGACGGTGCAATTACAAGCCTGGCGTTGGTGTTCCAGGAGCTTGCGACAAATGCGGCGAAATACGGAGCCCTATCGGGAAAAGTGGGCCGCGTGTCGGTAGGTTGGGAGCGACAGGGAGACACGCTTGCGTTCCAGTGGCAGGAAGACGGCGGGCCGCCGATCAAGGCGCCCCCGCAGCAACACGGATTTGGCAGCACGTTGCTGCGCAATACGCTCACACGCCGGTTCGGCGGTACTTTTCAGTCGCACTGGCGAGAGCAGGGCTTAATGGTCGAGTTTGCGTTACCTCTGGTCAAATTATCCGGCTAAGTGAGAACTTGACCTCTAAGCCCCCGTCAACGTTTCCCACGCACGGCGATATGGGCGGCCCTTGACGCTGAATATCGCGACGCTATGAATTCCCGGCGGTTGTTGTCTAGCGGGTGGTTGATCTCGTTCTTGGCGTCGTTGAGCGCTTTGGTGCCGGGGATGATGTTAGCCTGGACTAGCTCAAAGCGTTGCTGTGCGTGGCTGAGGCACCAAAGACCGAAGCTGTCCACCACAATTCAAACTAAAGAGCGCCATGCCGGGCGAGACGCTCAGCCGCTTTCTGATCGTCATAAGTAATCTCAGGTTTTGAAAGTCACTACCGATTTGGATTATTGGGACTTTTTTGACCAGGTGCTTTTCTCGGTCTCCGGGGACACATTGCTTTCATGGACGCATTTTCGTTAGAGATCTCTTGCCGCCGGCATGTCGAATTTCATTGCGAGTATCGACACTCAGTTTGATTGCGTCCTCATTTCTCGATACCGAATGTGACTTCAGAAAAAAACGAGGCTATCGAAGGTAGATTTAGCAATGGTTTGATTTATACCAACGAACGAACGAACGAACGCATGCATGCATGCATGCAAGCGTTAATCGATTTCGTCGTCGAGTTTTTGTCCGCTGCAGATTGCTTCGTAAATCCAAACGTAATCCAAGTGTCGATTCAAGTTCTGGGGCAAATTGATGCCTTGACAATGATTGTTTACTAGACCGACCTCATGTACCCATCTGTATCAAGCAGCTGCAAATTCGCCTGCGCGGCGACGCGGTGCTTTAAAGAAATTCTTTAGTAACGACGCAATGGGCCGTAAACATGTTGGCGAAGACGCGTTCGTTGGTTCTCGAGACAGTGATTGATGCTGCGATAGGGGAGCGCTTGGGCATTTGATTGATCGCGTTGAAATTTCTATCCGCCAATGTGGGGGGCGAGGAACCGACGAGCTATATCTACATGAACAGGAGTGCGAACCGGTAGTAAGGAGGGCGAAATCGGACATCGTCTCGCCGCAAGGCTCGCGATTGCGAACACGCCGTTGGAATATTCTAACGGTGACTGCACCGTAGTAATCGGAACCAACTACCATGTCCACAATATCCATGAAGCACAGTCAACCGCCTAAAGACACGGTCATCGCAGAGTTGACGACGGCAGTTCGCAGGATCTCAAAAGACAAGATCGAGGAAATCGATCTGATCAACCGCGAGGCGACCTATCTCGCAATCAATGCGTTAATTGAAGCCGCGCGTGCCGGGGACGCCGGTCGCGGCTTCGCGGTCGTGGCGAACCAAGTAAAGGATGTTTCTCGCCGGATCGGGCAACTCACTGGCGAACTCGGCGCTGAACTTGCCATGATCAGCAAAACGATGGTGACGGAGCTTGAACGACAGCAGGGTCAGCGCCTCACTGATCTGGCGCTCAACATGATCGATGTTATAGATCGCAATCTTTATGAGCGATCGTGCGACGTACGTTGGTGGGCAACAGATGCGGCGATCGTCGATGGTGTGACGAGGGGCTCGGAGGCTGTTGCTCATGCGTCAAAACGGATGTCTGTGATACTCGATAGCTATACCGTATATCTCGACATTTGGATGCTTGACCTCGAAGGCCACGTTGTCGCGAATGGGCGCCCCGGAAAGTTTCCGGTAGCGGGCGTTGTGAGCGCCGCGGGCAAGGAGTGGTTCGACGCCGCACTTCGTACGGGTTCCGGTGACGACTACGCGACTGCCAATGTGGATGCAGTCGTTGGCCTGGACGGAGCGCAGTCAGCCACGTATGCGTGCGCAATCAGGGAAGGCGGGGCAAGCAATGGCAAGATTGCTGGGGTCCTTGCAGTGTTTTTCGACTGGACCAAGCAAGCATCGGCGGTACTGGATAACGTGCGGTTGAGTAGCGGGGAAAGAGCTCGCACGCGCCGCATGATTGTCGACGCCACAGGACGAATCATTGCGGACTCCGGGCAAACGTCCCATGATACAAAGCGATACGAATTGGCGCGGGGTGCCACGGATACTGGCGCTTACCGCACCGCTGAGGGGTCAATCGTCGCCTACGCGTTGACGCCTGGCTACGAAACCTACCAGGGCATGGGTTGGTTCGGGGTGGTTGAGCAACGCTCGATTATGTGACGTAGGTGTGTACTTCCATAGTGAGCTCCGCGGCGCAGGTTTGAGCTCAGGGTGTCGCCAACAGTGCGGTCAATGTCGTTCGCATTGCACTGTGCACAATACACATCCCCTTTTGAGCTTCCTTGGTCGACGCCCTCATGGCCTATGCAATTGCGCCCGCCCCATGTACGGTCGCGCGGTAGATGTATCAAGGGAAAGCGAAGTACCTGCCTCGCCTCAGGTCGATGATTGTTGTCAGTCTTTCTAGCTTTGTTGCCCAACCACAGGCTATGCAGTTTGAGCACGCGGACATCAAGAACCTTCGACCGCACTATCTGCCCAGTGGTTTAGATCGGTCCGCGTGAATGGGGATCATCTTAAACTTCCATCTGGCTCGGTTTCTCGGCGCTTATAACGATGCCGTCGCGTCGACGATTCGTGTCGGTGCGTCAAACGGCTACTTCTGGCCCGCTGGCGTCCTTCGTATCGACGCCGACTGAAGCCCGGCGAGCGACGGGACTAAACTCCGTGCCATACTTGCTTATCCCCTCATCCATATGTCAACGACCGTGATGACCGCCCTTTCCGCGTCCATCGGCTTTAACATCAACCGGCTTGACCGCCGCTCCGACAAGCGCGACGACCACGCCTTCGTCGAGCATCTTCGCAGTGACCCGGCTGCGCGCTTTCTTGTTTTCGACGGCGACGTCCCCTTGCTCAAGCGAGACAGCGAGTATGACCCTTGGTTCGTCGCGAGCGAGACTGCTGCCTTCGGCCAGCCGCTTCATAGCGTCTTCCTCGGGGAAGACACCGACGGCAGCGGACGCTTCGCGCTTGGCTTCGTGCTCAACCTCGCGCCAGAGGACCCATGCCGAGTCGCGGGCTACGAGCGCATCGATCTTCGCTCGCTCGCGCTGCAAGACCTCGTCACTGCGGGAGCGCTCGGAGCACTGGCCGAGGCGAAGTCGATGCTCGACTGGCATCGCCGTCACTCGTTCTGCGCAAACTGCGGCTCTGCAAGCCGCGTCACGACGGCCGGCTGGCAACGTATTTGTGATGTGTGCGGCGCGCGCCATTTCCCGCGGGTGGATCCAGTCGTGATCATGCTGGTGATAGACGGCGAACGCTGTCTGCTCGGACGCCAACGCCATTTCGCCCCTGGAATGTACTCGGCGCTTGCTGGTTTCGTAGAACCGGGCGAGACTGCAGAAGATGCCGTGCGCCGCGAAGTGATGGAAGAGGCTCGCGTGAAGTGTGCACAGGTTGTCTACTTCGCGTCGCAGCCGTGGCCGTTTCCTGCGTCACTAATGATCGGCTGCTTTGCGCAGGCGAGCAACACCGACATCGTCGTCGATACGCACGAACTCGAAGATGCCCGCTGGTTCTCGCGCCAGGAGGTTGCGGCGATGCTCGAGGGAACGCATGCGGACGGGCTGTCGACTCCCAAGCCGTTTGCCATTGCCCATCATTTGCTGCAGGCGTACGTCGAGAAGGGGGACTCTGCGTTGCTCGGCTGAACGTGCCGTAAAACGAACGCTTGCAATTGCACGGAGTCAGCGGGTGCGCGAGCCCAGAAGCTGGATCGCTCACTCCGGCATAAGGCGTCGGGCGGGGAGCGATTCTTCGCCTCCTTCTAACCTGATCCCGTCGGCCCGATTCGAATGACGCGCGGTGATCAGTTACGGCCCTTCGGCCCGGTGGGAAACCAACGGCAGCTTGCGGAGTAAAGCACCCGTTGGTCGATTTTTTTCGGTGGACGGGCGCTCAGCTCTTCTCCGCCGCTCGGAATTTCGAGCGGCGTCGCAACGTTAATGTCCCGATGAGGCCGCCTTAGACAGGATGGAGGCGCTCCGCGCTCTCAGCAAGGCGGCAACATTGTCCAGCGCCGCCAAGCCCATCTGGTCGCGGGTCTCGATCGTGGCGCTGGCCATATGGGGCGTGAGGAACACGTTGTCGAGTTCAGCAAAGCGCTTGTCGACATTGGGCTCGTTGCGATACACGGCCAGACCTGCGCTGAACAGATGACCCGAATTAAGGGCGTCATAAAGCGCATCTTCGTCCAACAGGCCGCCACGCGCCGCGTTGACAAAATCGCGCCTGCTGGGAGGAGTCCGCACTCTGTTTTTTTCATGAGCGGGACGCTTCCACCTGGCACGTGCAGCTTGAGCACTTGGCAGTGCGGCAGCATTTCGTGAACAGTGGCATAGAAGGTTGCGCCATTTGCCAGCGACGGGGCCGCACGGTGCATGTCCGTGTAGATCACGCGCATGCCGAATCCCTGCGCACGCTTAGCGACTGCCCTTCTAATTCGCCCGAATCCGATGATGCCGAGCGTCTTGCCATTCACTCGCGTATCCAGCATCTCGGTCATGCCGAGCGATCTGTCCCATCCGCGGCGCATGATCCATTCGTAGTCGGATGCGCGACGGGACGCAGCCAGCAAGCAGAAGCATTGCGTTTATATGTCCGAAGCCTAAGCGGGTTCGCCGGCTGCAGAGCCTGTGGCAAAACTGCTACCCCACCGACCTTTCACTGCGCCGAAGTCCAGCGGGCGTCGCCACAGGTCCTCGTAGCTCCAGTCGACGTTGGGCACACGCCATACGATTTCTAAAGCAAGACCGTCAGGATCGCGGGCATAAACCGAAAGATGCATCGGCTGTTCCACGCTGTCGATCAAGGCGTTCGCATCCTTCAGTCGGCGGCCGATGCTCTCCAGCTCCTCAATCGTGCCGACTTCTAAGGCGACATGGAAGAGGCCTGGCGCGGATGGCTGTCCCCAGCCTGGAAGTGGCAGCGTCGCACCCGCGATGATCCCAATGTCGTGATGGTTCGTGGATTCGCCCTCCGCCCGGAAAAAACGCATTTCCTTCCAATTCTCTTGTGTGGGAAGAGTGGCGACCATTTCCAGTCCAAGTACGTCGCGGTAAAAAATAGTGGATGCTTCAAGATCAGACACAGAGAGGACGACGTGGTTAACTCGGCGAATAGACATGGAACGTTCCTCGATACGGGGTGCCAAGATGTGGCATGGTTATTTCGGTTGTCGCTTGATAAGCGGTATTACTTCGAGTCCTGCGAACCGGTTTCGCTCCACACTGCGACGCGCTGAATCAACTCGCCTGCCGCGAGCAACTGCTCCTGCTCCTGAACGGAAAGGCACGCTTCCATTGCGTCGGATAGCCACTGGTCCCGCCTCGCTCGCGACTGGTACACGAGATCGGTCCCTTCCTGCGTGAGCGAGAGACGAACCTTGCGTTTGTCGGCATGGTCCGGAGTTCGCTGCACTAGCCCTTGCCGATCCAGTTCGCCCAGAACTTGGGCTACGTTGGACGATTGAATGCCTAACTCGGTCGCGATCTGGGTCGGTGTCGCCGTGCCTTTCGCGCGCTGTATCACGCCTAAAGTCATTAGTGCTGTCCAGTTCTCGTTGTCGGCGCGAACGGATTGGCGGAGATGCCGGGCTAGCGCGACGATGCTGTTTCGGAACTCGGCAACGTGATAGAGGTGTTGTTTGGAATGGTTCATATTGCTATAATTACATAGCTATATTTTTATAGCAATAATGCACTCCGATTGTTTGCATGCGGCTTTGCTAGCTCGCATCGCCCATCCGAGCGAGAAAATTTCTTCTATATTTGCGGCGTCGATCCGCGGCAGACTTCGAGAGGAGCGCTGACTTATGAACAGCTAGACACAGCGGGAAAATATACTGAGGCGGCAGTAGTGTAAAAACAACCAGTGGATGACCGTTCGCAGAGCTCAGCCGACGCCTGAATGTCCGAGCAACGGAGCGCACGAATGGCGCTTCACGGCCGGCCGGAGACGGATGATAGTCGTCTCTAGTCGACCCACTTCGGTTATTTGGTTGCTCCAAAGCGGCCGGTCATGTGCCGAAAACTCCCGGCTCGCTCAGCATTTCGATCAGATCTTCCGGATAGACCGTCTCGGTCGTGGAGCGCAGTTCACCCAGGCTCCACCATCGGTGATCCGCCATCACTTCGCGTTCTTGCGCCGTCCAGCCGTCGCGTGAAATGAATTCCGTGCGTGTGTGCGCGACAAAGTATTGTTCGACGGCGAGGACCCACTCGCCGTCTGGCAGCTGTAGCTGCACTTCACGCGTTCCGACCGGCCCAGTTATTTGCGCGGTGTGATTGCCCGTTTCTTCACGGAGCTCTCGCGTCGCAGCTTCCGCGAAGGTCTCTCCGTCCTCGACACCTCCGCCAGGAGTCGCCCAGTGAACCTTACCCGCGAGGGCGCCAGTCTTGTGAACGAATCGAAATAGCAACACTCGCCGCTGTGGGGTGGTGATCAACAATCTGGCAGATGGACGTGTGCGCATGGCAGTCGGGAGGCGGCTGTTAAGAGGGAATTCAGAATATTTGGCGGGAAGCAATTCAAAGCCTGCCTCCGGTTACGAAGCGTCGATCCGGCAAGTCATGAAGTGCCTCGTTGGTCGAATGGTTTGATCGCACTCTTCGGAGCCGCCTCCGCGTCACAGTATTTTTTTTCGTGGCTCGCGGTTTCATCCTCGATCGCGATGAAGCCGAGTCGAACATAGAAGGTAGCAGCGGCTTTCGTATCTGTCTTAAGCCGAACCACACGAAACGTTCGCGGCGCGTCTTTAAGGAGCGGACAGACTAACGCTTCTCCTATGCCATGACGCCGGAACTTAATCGCGACGTACAAACGACGCAGCCGCCCCGTATCGCCCGCCGATTGGTTTGTACGGGTCAACGTTCAAACTGCCAATGCCCACGATATATCCGGCGTCAGTGGCTAGTAGCAGCTGCTCTCCCATATTGTCGAAACTGTTCTTACCGGTGCGCCACTCGTCGATCAAACGGCTCAGAAAATTAAACCCTTGATTTGAGCCCCACTCTCAAGGTCAACTAGCTCCGCAGGGAGGGCTTTCAGCCGAGTTAAAGCGAGCATGTATTTGAAGGTATTTGGAATGTCCTTGCCACAAGTAGCGCCCGAGCTTGGCCCGTATCTTCTTGCGAAATCTACACTGTGGGCGTCATAGGCTGATGCGTTTGGCCAGTATCGTGTTCTCCGTGATCGTGCCGCCTTCGCAATAGGTTTGATACGCGGTTGATCCCGAACGCCACGAAAATACGCTGTCGAGCGAAGTGTTCACATACATAGCAGCTGCAAAGTCATCGATGGCAATCGAGGGCGGAATCGACCGGGCTTGATGTGCGGCATGCAATGTCTCGCGTCTCTTCGGATCGCTGTTGTAATGAACGGCACAGCCACCGGGCAGTAATCCTAGGCATTTCAACGGGCGATACTCCGAGTTCCAAAACGAATCGGTTAGGCCGGCTTCGAACCAGCACATTGCACCGGCACTCATGCCCGTTAGCAGCACGCCATTTTCCCACGCCTCTTGCAAAATCGTATCAAGTGCCCACTCGCGCCAGACGCCAAGTGCGGACTTGGTGTTGCCGCCGCCTACAAATATCGCGTCCTGCTCGAGCAGTCTTGCTCGGAAGTCAGCGACCGAGATCGATCTCGAATCGGGTTGCCGAAAGAATGCTAGATGAGACGTTTCACAGCCCATGTTGCCGTAAGCGCCATGGAATTTGTCGAGATGCGCGGGTAGGTCTCCGCTGGGCGTAGCCAGATAGCAAATACGCGGTCGCGCTTTCCCTGTAAGGCTGATGATGTGCTTGTCGATGGGAGATGGCGCGTCTTCCATCATGAAGCCCCCACCACCGATAGCCAAGATGCGCCGCATTTCCGCTCCTATTGTTGATTCGCTAACCCATGACGAACACAGCATCCTTCGCCTAGCTTCATCAGCGCGGTGACTAAGCTGCTATGGGGCAAAACCCTGGCTCGCAAACAGCAGTTCCGATGGCGCGTTGCCCGCTGTGATCATCGCGCAGCATGCCATATAACCTAGCCTTTGGAGCGATACTAGCGCTGCCTCTAACAAGGCCCCGCCACCACCCATCCGTTTGAATGAAGGTGCAGTTGCTATAAGCGACAACTGGGCAACCGTAGGGTTTGTAGTCGCAAACGAGGCATACTGACCGAAGTGCACCGATTGTTCAATTGTCCACGAGGCCTCCGGGATCCATTCTCCGTACCGCCCGCCAAGAATTGCTTTTGCCTTTGATGCGTATTGAGCTTCGGTCTGACCGCCATGGTCGATCGTTCCAAAAAATGCGGAAAAGAAAAGCTCAGACAACGCCGGTATGTCTTCTGGCGTTACGCTCCGTAAATGTCGAGGTATGGCCATTGGAAGGAAATGGTCTGGCAACGGCCGTTTCCAGAATCGCGCCGTACGCTCGTGTGTCGTATCGGGCATGCTTGGCCTCTTTCATGTCATGCGGGTCGCAGGACCGCGCATGTAGGTAAATTGTCGCGATGTAGGTAACGTCGTTGACGATCCCTTTATGGTCGCCCCTGCCTGAAGGCGGGCGTCAATAACCGACCAACACGTAACAGTCGAGCTGAACCGAAAAGCAAACGACCACAAACCGATTCTCAGCAATTGTAAAATCTTGGACAAATTGCTGTTGTCGTGCACAGTAAATGAGTGATTTACCCAAGCTCTAAAAAAATGGTTGGCCACCGCGTTCTGTGACGTGCCGAATAGCACCAGTCCCGCGCGAGCGCAGCTCACCGCTTGATAAAAAATTCGCCATGATCGACACTCCAAAATACGATCCCGACCTCGTCTCCGCTCACACGACCGCTGCCACCGCCTCTGTCGCACGCTGGGTAGCGCAGCACCATGGCTTTCCGGTGCAGGAGTGCCATCTGATTCGCCGTGGTCTGAACGATAATTATGCGCTGCGTGCAGCCGACGGAACTCGGTACGTTGCAAGGCTATATTCGATCCGCCCGCGCGGTGGCTTCAACATCGATTTCGAGGTCGCGCTGCTGGCGCACCTAGAGGCCAAAGGAGTGGGGGTGGCGACGCCAGTGTCGACTGCAGACGGGCGGGCACACATCCCACTGCAATTCCCCGAAGGTCCTCGCGCACTGGCTCTGTTCCGCCATGCAAACGGTGCGACGCCCGACACGCTGGACGAATTCGAGTTGACCGGCCGAGCGCTCGCCCACATACACGATGCGGCGCGCGACTATGCGGGGCCGCCAAGTCGCTACACAATTGACGGTCACCACCTTGCCGGCAGGACCTTGGTCTATTTGGAGGGGCACCCAGAACTAGATGCGGAGCTATTCGAAACGTATCGTCGGCTGGTACACAACCTGATTGAAGAATTAGCCGTGGCGGAGGGCGGCCTAACGCGGGTCATCTGCCACGGTGACACGCACGGCTTCAACAATCATGTGAGCACGGACCGGGGCGACACCAAGAAAACAGTGTTCTTCGACTTCGACGATGCCGGGCCGGGCTTCCTGGCGTACGACTTGAGCGTGCTGCCGTGGTCGTACCTGTTTCGTAAAAGCCTCAAGGAACCCGACGACGCGCTCCGGGAGCGTTGGACGCACTACCTACGTGGCTACACCGCCGGGCGAGGCGTGGTGAGCGAACATGACCTAGCCGCGTTGCCGCTATTCGTCCAGCTTCGGCATCTTTGGAACCTTGGCGAAGCAGCCGGGCGCTTACATCATTGGGGGACGAACTCTGTATCTGCAGATTGGTTGCGGAAGCAGGTCGAGATGTTCGAGGCATGGAAAGAGCTTGATCTACGCGCCTGACGAGCTGCCGTTGGGCCCGGCCTCTGGGGGGCAGCACGTGATACAAACCGATTGTCAGCAATTCAGACGCAACCTTCGACCGTCGCTTTGTGGCCGCTCCATGCCCGTCGCCCCTGATACGAGCCGGTCGCCCTTGCCCTGACACTCTCGCAGCGAGGTTGCCATCGCGACTACTCGGACAGCTTCCCCTCTCCGAGCTTTAGCTCGGCAGCGACGTGGAGACTAGCTTCGCGAATGCTCGTGTCACAGCCCGGTCAGGAGACGCAAACTCGTCTCCTGAGCCGTGCTTTCTAGGCGAGCGTGACGCTGATACCAAAACTCTTCGCGAAGGCCGTTTCGAACCGCTTGACCTGTCCCGCGTCACATAGATCGCGTTCCGCTGATCGCAGAATCGCCAGCCGATCCGCGGAATCGCTGACGATGACATGGTCCACGACCGCTTTCATCGACATCTTCGCTTCCGATTTGGCACGTCGAATCTCGCGCAACACGTCAGAGACGACATTTGTAGTGTCGGCGATCGCTTCCGGCCCCGCGAGGACGGCGAGCAAAAATGCATCCGGCCACTGAGCGCGATGAACCGACGCTTCTTGCCACCACGACCAGCTCTCCTCAGCGGCGAACGGCAGGAACGGCGCGAAGAGGCGCTGGATCACTGACAGAGATTCAGCCAATGCGCAATGAGCTGACGCCGCACCCGGCCCGGTACCGTGCGCTCGACCTTTCACGAGTTCAACGTAGTCGTCGCAATACCACCAGAAAAAGGCTTCTGTCTGTTCGAGCGCTTTGCTGTAGTCGAGCGAGGCAAGCGCAGTCGTAGCGAGGTTCACGACCTTCGCAAGCCGCGCGATCATTGCCTGGTCCAACGGTTCGGTCATGCTGCGCTCGGATTGATGAGCGAAGCCGAGCCCAAACTTCGACACGTTCAACAGCTTCATCGCCAGCCGCCGCCCGTTCTTCATTTGCGTTTCGTCGAACGCGGTATCCATCCCAAGGCGTCCCAGTGCGGCCCAGTAACGCACGCCATCCGAGCCGTATTTGTCGAGCAGCGCGATCGGCGTCACCACGTTGCCTTTCGACTTTGACATCTTCTTTCGATCGGGATCGAGAATCCAGCCTGACAGCATTGCTTGCTTCCACGGTAGTTGATTCGTTTCCAGATGCGACCTGACGACCGTTGAAAACAGCCACGTCCGGATGATGTCGTGTGCTTGCGGACGCAGGTCCATCGGAAATACCTGGTCGAAGCACCCGTTCGCTTCTTCCCAACCGGCTGCGATCTGCGGCGTGAGGGAACTCGTCGCCCACGTATCCATGATGTCGGTTTCACCAATAAATCCGCCGGCTTGCCCTCTTTGATGTTCTCTGTAACCGGCGGGAATGTGCGACTGAGGATCGATCGGCAATGACGACTCGTCCGGGCAGATCGGCGTGCCGAAATCAGGCTGGCCTTGCGAATCGAGCGGATACCACAACGGAATCGGCACGCCGAAAACCCTCTGGCGGCTGATGAGCCAGTCCCCATTCAATCCGCCGACCCAGTTCGCGTAGCGGCTGCCCATGAAGCTGGGAGACCAGCGGAGCTCATTGCCACGCTCCAAGAGGTCCTCGCGAAGTGTCGAATCGCGTCCGCCATTGCGCAGATACCACTGCCGCGTCGCGATGATTTCGAGCGGACGGTCACCTTTCTCGAAGAACTTAACGGCGTGTTTGATCGGCCGCGGCGTTCCGATCAAGGCGTTACTCGCCTTCAACGCTTCGACTATCCGCCGACGCGCTTCGGCAACCGTACATCCCGCAACTTGCAGGTACGACGCACGAGCTTCCTGCGACACGATCCAGTCCGGCACATCATGCTGCACACGACCGTCCTTACCGATGATTGCGTGTGTTGGAAGATCGAGTTCACGCCACCAAATCACATCGGTCAGGTCGCCGAAGGTACAAATCATCGCGAGGCCGGTGCCTTTCGCCGGATCGGCAAGCGCATGCG
>Ga0302178_10002495_pt1 | contig 14524 bp, 15 predicted proteins | sample I_Palsa_E1_3_FD_198790 | JGI IMG/M metagenome (GOLD analysis project Ga0302178, IMG submission 198790) | Peat permafrost microbial communities from Stordalen Mire near Abisko, Sweden - I_Palsa_E1_3 | ecosystem: Environmental > Terrestrial > Soil > Palsa > Peat permafrost | place: Sweden... | reverse complement strand
TAGACGCGCCCCACCGGGTTGAGGTTCCCGGCCACGTCGTCGGCCGCGTAGGGCTCGACGACCAGCCAGGTGCCATCCGGCTTGAGGGCCTGGCGGATATGCCGGGCGGCGGCGAGCGGGTCGCCCATGTCGTGCAGGCAGTCGAAGGTGGCGGCTAGGTCGTAGCCGGTGCCGGAGAAATCGGCCGCGGACGCGATCTCGAAGCTGATCCGGTCGGCGACGCCGGCGTCGGCGGCTCGCTTGCGGGCGATCTCGATGGACTGGTCGTGGTAGTCCGAGCCGGTGACCCGGGAGTTCGGATATTGCTGGGTGAGCAGGATGGTGGAAGCGCCTAGCCCGCAGCCGATGTCGGCGACTTTGGCGCCGGCCTGGAGTCTGGTCTCCACGCCGTCCAGCGCCGGGATCCAGGACGGGATGAGGTTGGCGACGTAACCAGGCCGGAAGAACTGCTCGCAGCCGGTGAAGACATTCTCGTCGTGCTCGTGCCAGCCCATCCCGGCGCCGGTGCGGAACGCCTCGGTGATCCGCGGCTCGGCCTTCAGGGTGCCAAGCGCGAGCACGAACGCCCCGGGTATGTAGACGCCGCCGTCCGGGTTGGCCAGCGCGAACGTCTGCTCCTCGGTCATCGAGTAGGTGTCGGTGGCCGAGTCGTATGCTACGTATCCGCCCGCGGCCTGGCCGCGTAGCCATTCGGTGATGTACCGGGGATTGGTGCTGGTCCGCTCGGCGAGTTCGGCGGCGCGGGCCGGGCCGGCGGCCAGCGCTCGGTACAGGCCGAGGTGATGTCCGGTGACCACGCTGCCGGCCGCGAAGGTAGCGCCTAGGTCGGTGACGAACCGGCCCAGGAATTCTTGCAGCTTGTCTGTGTCGATAGCCATGATGAGCCTCCTGTGCTTGATGTGGGTGGGTTGGTCAGGTGGTGAGTTGCGGGCCTTCGACGGGAAGGTCTGGGACGCGTCCCCACTCGGCCCAGGAGCCGTCGTAGACCCGGACCCGGTCGCGGCCGATCAGGTGGGTGAGCACGAACCAGGCCGTGGCCGCCCGCCCGCCGATGGTGCAGTAGGTGATCAGCTCCCCGCCGCCCTCCAGGACGGCCGGCGTGAACATGCGGCGTAGTTCCTTCGGGGAACGGAACGATCCGTCTTCGTGGTACAAGCCATCGATCGGCTGGTGCAGGGCCGAGGGCACGTGCCCGGCGCGACCGCCCGGTTCCATCCCGCCCGATGGCCAGAAACGCTCGCCCTCGTACTCAGCCGCTGAGCGCACATCGACCAGGGTGGTTCCCGGCTGGCCGATGGCCTGGCCCACCGTCGCCCGGTCCGCCCGGAGAGCAGGGTCCTCGCCGCCGAGGCGGAAGCCGCCGGCCGGCGGTTCGGCGGCGGCGTTGCTCCACGGGTAGCCGCCGGCCCGCCAGGTGTCGCGTGAGCAGTCCAGGATGCGCACGTCGCGAAGCCCGTACAGCTTCATCAGCCACAAGCCCAGGGCGGGCGCATACCCGTAGAACACCACCGTGGAGTCCGGGTCGATTCCCGAGCGCACGACGAGCCGTTCCAGCGCGGCGGTGCCGGCCAGGCGGTAATCGGCGTCCTTCAGGTCGGCGTAGACGTTCCATAGGACCGCGCCGTCAATGTGCCACTCGTGGTAAGCGGTCGCACTGACGTCGACCTCGATCACTCGCACCTGCGGATCAGACAGGTGAGCTTGCAGCCATCCGGGATCCACCAGCACCGGGTCGCTGGTGCCCGGGCCTGGCCTTGATGCCGTCGTCGCTGCCGCCGTCTTCATGTGAACCTCCCTGTGTCCGGACTCCTTGGGCACAGGTCTACGACGGGGCCATTGCCGCAACGTTGCCTCCGGGTTGGCGAAACCTTGGCGTCCGCGCCCTATCCCACGCACCGGAGCGAGCGCGTACGCAAGAGGTCCTGGAGGGGTAACCGTCCCACTCAGGTTGCGGCGAGGAGGTGTTCGTAGAGCTCGCGGGTGGCGGGGCTGGGTGAGACACCGAGCTGGTCGCGCAGGCACTCGCATAGCTGGCCGTAAACGCCGAGGGCTTCGGCCAGGTTGCCCTGCGCGGCGAGGGCCCGCATGAGGTAGCGGTAGCCGCTTTCCCGCAGCGGAGCCACGCGGGCGAGCTGCCGGCCGGCCCGGACCGCGGCGGTGAGTTCGGTCCCGCCGAGACCCAGTGCGGCGGCCGCGTAGCACTCCAGGGCGCGCAGCCGAAGTTCCGTCAGCTGATGGCGGATCTCATCGATCCAGGGCGCGTCCTCGCCGGGAAGGAAGTCCCGCTCGGCCACGAACAGCGCGGTGAGCGCAGGTCCCCACGCCCGCGCCCAATACTTCTGGGCGACTGCGGATTCGGCCCGGTGGATGGCCTCGGCGGCCGCTTCGGTGTCGACCCACGCCTCGGGCAGGCACAGCCGGATCGTGGAGCGCCCGTCAACGGCATCCACGCCGAAGACCCGGCGCAGCTTGGACAGCAGCGGGTTGAGCCGGGCATCGACCGCAGCCGGGTCGGGTTCACGCCACAGCGCCTCGGCCAGCTCGTCCCGGGGGATGTGGCGGTGGCGGTTGACCACCAGGTAGGTGAACAGCAACCGGCCCTGGCGACCGGGCAGGCGGGCATCCAGCCGCTCGCCGTCGCGCTCGACAGCCAGCGCCCCGCAGATCTGGATCCGCACCGGGTGCGAGGACGCCAAGGTCACGCCAACATCCTGGCATTACGCTGGGGCAGGCAGCCAGAGTAGGAGGCGCGAGGGTGAAGCTGATCCGATGCGAATGCGGGTTCGTGGCCCGGGGCGATAGCGATGACCAGGTGGTCGGGATGATCCGGGGGCACATGTCCACCGACCATCCGGCCCTGCTAGATACGGTTAGCCGGGAGGATCTGGTCAGCTGGATCCAGGCGGAATAACCCTGGATCAAGACCAAGCCCACCATGACTTCGTAGCGGGGGCGCGGGGTCCTTGGCCGTACCGGCCAGGTTCTGAGCGTGTCCTTGGCTCCGGCAGGAAGTCAGGACACAGTCATGATCCCGCCTCGCAAGCACACGCAAACTCCCGCGCGCCCCGTCACCTTCAACGCGGCCGAAGAACTCGGAGCGTTCGACTTGGCGCAGCTGTGGGCCGACCGCACTGCATGGCCTCTCAATGAGCGGACGCCGTACGATGAGCTGGCCGAGCTGGCCTGCATGTCCGCGTTGGTGGTATGGCTCCAGCGCTGGCTGCCGATCGCGATTCACGGCGCGATGCGCGCGGGAGCGAAGCCGGAAGCTGTAGCCGGAGCGCTCGGGACCAGCGTTGACGAAGCGCACCAGCGCTGGCACGAGTGGGCCTCGCGCCAGCGCGATTTCATCATCAACGGCAAGCCGGGCGTCACCGAGGACGAGTATGAGGCAGTAGCGGGGCGATTCGCTGTCCTAGGCCGCAAACTTTGACGTCATTCACGGAGCATTGAGCCAGGCGCCGGGTCGAGATTTCACGGTTCAGTAACCGTTATTCCGGTCCTCGGCTGTCGAGAAAGCGAGGGCAGCAGACGACCCGATTTATGAATTGGTTGAATCCAGGTTGTCGATTGCGGAGCTTAGATAGCCGTCTGCTGTTTGCTGTGTAAGGGTGTTCGCAAAACCACCGTATACCCGTATCCAGATGGTAGTTGCTCCACATTGCGCTTCAACCACGTACCCAGATTCCGGAAGCTCAGGGACCGCAGATGAAGAGAATGATATGCTAACTGCGGTGGCAAAATACTGCCCAGGACTCACACAACTCGATGGCGGTGAGCCTTGGTAGTCTCCTGTGTACGTTGCCGTTGATCCGGAAGCAGTGAAAGAACAACTTCCGCTTTGATCAACTGCTTGCTTGCAGGGCGCCCGACGGCGTATTATCGAACCTGGGTGCGAATGATAACTTCAATCAGCTGCTTTGTAGAAATGATGCCATGGATGAGTTCACCAAGCTCCTACTAGCCGTCGTGGCTTCACGTCATGGAGACGCTCGTCTGACGGCCCGCGCGCGGGAGCCCGGAACCAGCGCCTTTGCCGATCTCCTACGCGGCATCTCCCGGGCTGAGCAAGAGCGAGCTGACGAGGAAGCATCCGAGCTGTCCGACCGTGGTGTTGGCGCAGTACTATTCGGGTCGCCGGAGTACCCCCACCTTCTGAGCCAGATACGTGCAGCGCCACCCTTCTTGTTCTACACGGGAGCCGCGGATCTGCTGACTGCTCATGGTATTGGTGTGTGCGGCTCACGAAACGCCTCGGACGAGGGCCTGCGCGCAGCAACAGCTTGCGGTGAAGTAGCAACTCAGCAGGGCCTGACGGTTGTCTCTGGATATGCTCGTGGTGTCGATACGACGGCTCACTTTTCAGCGCTATCCTCTGGTGGGAGCACCGTTATCGTTCTTCCTGAAGGTATAAATCGTTTCCGCGTGAAGAGCGGGCCTGTCGCTGACGCGTGGAACACGGAGCGCGTTCTTGTCGTATCACAATTTTCGCCAGGCAGACCATGGAGCGCAGGCAACGCCATGGCTAGAAACAATGTGATAATCGGCCTTTCGCTCGCCCTCGTCGTAGTGGAGGCTGGCGAAAAGGGTGGTACTCTCGCGGCAGGAACTAAGGCGCTTCAGCTGAACAAGCCGGTACTCGCGCTAGCGTTTGCCCTTAACCCACGCGGCAATGCAGCGTTGATACGCCAGGGGGCAATCTCAATCCGCAACCGTACCGAACTGCGCGCCCGACTTATGGAAGTGGCTAAAAACCCTCAGGGCAACCAGCTCTCAATTATAAGTGGCATGTAAGTGCATATGCTACTTACCGTGCACAGCAGGCGGCAGCATTGAGTCTCGTCGTGTGGCCAATAACGGCTAGCACGGCGTCCACACCTTCCACGGAAACAGGGCCTCACCGGCCTGGTCGGCGAGCTGTCCACGCGCAGTGAGGCTTTCCGCATCCGCTGGGCCGCCCATAACGTCCGCCTGCACCGCACCGGCCTCAAGCACTTTCACCATCCCGTCGGCGGTGACCTGCACCTGAACTTCGACGTCATAGAGCTACCCGCCGACCCAGGCCTGTCCCTGCTCGCCTTCAGCGCCGACGCCGGCTCACCCGACGACGACGCCCTGCACCTCCTCGCCAGCTGCGTCGCTACCCACGACCCTGCTGCTCTTCAGGCACCCACCCAGACCTGAAGGGCCTATCTCCCAACCCTTGATGGGACACCCTGATTTTGACGTACTGCGATCGGAGAATCAGATGCTTAATCACGCTGTGCACGAGGCACGGACGGTCTGAACCAGCGCAACCAAGATGCTAGAAGCGATATGCTGCAGGGACTGCGCTCGTAGCTCAACGGATAGAGCATCTGACTACGGATCAGAAGGTTGGGGGTTCGAGTCCCTCCGAGCGCGCCACAACCTCCCAGATCAGGGCCTTGTTCTCCGCAAGTGAGCGAGGCCCTCAGTCTTGGGCCGCACGCCGCGTCGGTGAACGAGTGACCTTATTCATGGTTGCCGGTCCACACCGAGACATGGGTGGGTTCCAGGACCTGGTAGATGACATGGGCCAGATCAGTTTGGACCGAGTCCAAGTCCACGACGTCCTTCAAGCCAGCCGCGAACGCGCCGATGGTCTGGTCCGCGTCATACCGGGCCCGGTTGAACCGGCGGTCCACCCTGCGCTGGACCTGGGACCGCAGCGGGGTGAACAGCGCCGCCGCGGCCAGCGTGGACGCGGCCGTTGCCACCGGAGCGTGGAACCGGAACATATGCGTGGCCAGCAGCACCAATCCCGCATACACGCCGATAAGCAGGCCGGTCACGATGGCATAGGCCAAGGTCCGGCTGATGATCCGGTCGATCTCATAGAGCCGGTACTTCAGCACCGCCACCGCACAGGCCAGCGGCACCCCGACCGTTGGGATGATCAGCAGGAAGCCCCAGAATAGGGCACCGGTCACGGGGTTGACGTTCCCGTTGACGGCGAAGCCGTACGGAAGAAAGGCCACCACGGGCACGGCGACCAGCACGCCGACATAACCCAGCCAGGCCAGCTGCTTCCGCCGTTCGGCGCTCGCGCCGCGCCGCCGGACAAAGACCGAGACCACGACCAGGACCCCGGTAATCAGCGCTAGGGGGAGTAGCACCCCCAGAAAGTCGCTGAACCAGCCGTGCCGGGAGAAGACCCCGAACGGGGTCGGGTAGCTGACTCCGGAAGCATAAAGCGCGTTGGTGAACCCGCCGTCGATCCTCGTGCCGGCCTGCAGCTGCTGCGCCACCCAGCCCGCCGTGACCGCGACCATCACCCACAGCACCGGCCGCCAGCGTCGCGACGGCAGCCGGCCGTCAGGGAACAGCAAGACCAGGAAGAACATCGGCGCGAACGTGAAGATGAACGCGACCTCCGAGATCCACCCGGCCACCCGGGCCGCGGGCAACGACCCGGCGGCCACGGCCAGCCCACGCAGCGCGTACTGCTCTGCCAGCAGCGTGACCGCGAGCGACAGCCCGATCAGGCCCAGCAGCCAGCCGATGGCGTTGCCCGGAACACGGCTGGCGACCAGGCGGCCAGTGCCTGAATACACGATGACCGCGAGCGCGGCGATGCCGTAGAGGGCGATCCGGTTGGTGGCCATCTTGGCCGTATCCAGCCCGAGCAATACCAGCGCCGCCGCCAGAACGAGCATGGTGAACCCGGCCAGCGACCAGGTGGCCACGCGTATCCGGTGACTACCGCTATGCCTCACGAACGCCACGGTACGCCCGGATCGTTCCGGGAACGTTACCGCTAGCCCGACAGCCCGGACGAGCACACCATGGCGCCTACACCCACCGTGGGCGCATGCTTGGGGTAACGGATGGGTCAGGAGGCAGCACAATGGCGTCTGGGTATCTCCCTAGTCCGGCGAACTCGGGTGACCTGATCGCGGAACTTGCCGCGAGGGCGCCCAAGGTGGGCGCCAACTCCGGCCTGTGGCCGGGGCTGACCATCTACCGGTTCACCGGTCCCGTCGGGCCGAGCTGGGAGGAGATCCAGTCCCTGTCGCTGTGCATCGTGGCTCAGGGGCGCAAGTCGGTGACGGTCGACGGCATGACCTACTCCTACGACCCGTTTCATTACCTGGTGCTGGGCAGCCATCTGCATTTCCAGGCCGAGATCCTCGAGGCGTCCGTCAGCCGGCCGTTCCTGTCCTTCGTGCTGCAGATCGATCCGGCGCTGGTCCGCCAGGTGTCCAGCGACATGCTGGAACGGCGGACGACGGCATTCCGGTCACGCGATGCCCAGGCCCAGCCCGCCGAGCCCGGGTGTGTCTCGGCGCTGGACCAGGACTTGCTCGGGGTGGTGCTGAGGTTCCTGCGCGCGGTGGGAACCGGTACGGACCGGCGCGTCCTCGCGCCGCTGTACCTGCAGGAGATGGTGTACCGGGTGCTGCAGCGCGAGCAGTACGCGCGGTTGCTTTCCCTGGCGGCCGCGGAGTCGGCCAGCAACCCGGTGTCAGCCGTGCTGGAGTACGTGCGCAGTCACCTGTCCGAGCCGTTGACGGTGGCCGACATGGCGGACCTGGTCCGGCTGAGTCCGTCCGCCTTCGCGCACCTCTTCCGTGATGTCACCGGCCGCTCGCCGTACCAGTTCGTGAAGGAGATGCGCCTGGACCGAGCGCGGGAACTGCTCGTCGACGGCGACTTCACGGTGGCGCGCATCTCCAAGGAGGTCGGTTACGCGAGCGTCTCGCATTTCATCAGCGAATTCCGCGGCCGCTTCGGCGTGACGCCGCGTGCCTACTACGATGCGCACGCGCTCCACCGTGAACTGGACACGCAGCGCGCGGAAGACCCCGGCCGCGCCACGCACGGCTAACCGGCAGGCAGGTCCCCGGGTCAGGCTGGTCCCCGGGCCAGTAGCCGCAGGGATGACGGGTGCCGTCGGCCAGCGTCCAGTAATCCGATCCTGATACCGCGAAGAGCACTCGGGTCATGATGGGGCCTTCCAGTGATGGCGGCAAGGTAACGAAGAACAGAGCCTAGGAGAAAGCTCCCGCGCTGGCTATCGCCCGGAGGGGATCGGGATACTGGTCAGCCGGAATCCGATACCCGCGCTGGAATGGGCACTAGTTCAGCAGGAAGCTGCTATCCCCAGAGGTAGCCGGCCCGTTCCCGGCAATGACACAGTAACCATCACGAAACGTGTCGGCAGGGGAGTACCTACCGGAGGGGTGGCATGACCCGGATCGCGTACCTCGTCACCAGCGCACGCGAGCTGACGCTCGCGGATGGAACGCAACATCCGACCGGCTACTTCGCCGAGGAGGCGCTCAAGCCCTACGAGCGGTTCGCCGACGCGGGGTTCGACGTCACGGTGATCACGCCCGACGGGCAGCCGCCTTACCCGGACCCGTACGGGCTGTCGTGGTTCTTCCACTATCCCGAGGAGGACAAGGACTACCTCGCCTCGGTGGTGCGCACCTTCGCCCGCGACGTCGACGACATCCGGCTGACCCTGCACCAGAACACCGAGCTCGGCCTGGCCGCCGCCCGCCGGGTGGCCGCGCTGCTGCAGGCCGGCGGCCGTACCCCGGCCGAGGCGCACCGGATCGTCAGCAGCGCCGCGAAGATCGCGTGGCAGCAGGACCGGCCGTTCGCCGACGTGCTCGCCGAGGACACCTCGCTCGGGCTGACCCGGGAGCAGATCGACTCCGAGGTCGACGCGCAGCGGGCCGACAGCCAGCGGCTCTCGGACGAACGGCTCCGCAGGCTGCAGGAGATTCCCGGTTTCCAGCAACCTGCCGCGCTGTCCGACCTGACCGACGCGGAGCTGGCCGGATTCGACGCGGTCTTCGCGCCGGGCGGCCACGGGCCGATGGTCGACCTGGCCGATAACCCCGACGTGGGCCGGCTGCTCCTCGCGCTGCACCGCAAGCACGCGCCGATCGCGGCGCTGTGCCACGGCCCGGCCATGCTGCTGTCCGCGCCGGAGCGGGCCGGCGGCCAGTGGCTCTTCGACGGGTACCGGCTGACCAGCTTCACCGACGAGGAAGAAGACCAGACCGAGGCCGGCCTGCTCGGCCTGGCGTGGCTGGTCGATGTGGCGCTGAAGAACGCGGGCGCGGTCTTCGACGACGGCCCGGCGGCGTGGGTCTCCCACGTCGTCGTGGACCGGAACCTCATCACCGGGCAGAACCCGGGATCGACCGAGGCGACCGCCGACGCGGTCATCAAGAAGCTAGTTGCCCCCGCCCGTCAGGCCGCCTGAGCCGCCACGTCAAGGAGCGTCCGCCGATGACCAGCAGCCCGGTCCTCACGAGCACACCCGCCCAGATCGTTCAGTCGTTTCTTGATGACTTCGCCCGGCACGACGTCAAGGCCGCCGTCGCCGCCGCCGACCCGCAGGTGACGGTGACCGTTCACCCGCTCGGCCTCCACGCCACCGGCACCGAGGTTCTGAATGAAGTCCTAACGGACCTGGTGCGCGCCTTCCCTGACTTGATGATCAGCGTGAGCCGGGTTATCGCCACCGGCGACGTGGTGACCGCCCTGTTCAAGGCCGAAGGGACGCAGGCCGCCGCCTACGCGGGCGCCATCAACCAGGAGAAACACCTGGACATCGATCAGGCCTGGCGGTTCACGGTCACCGGCGGCCTGATCACCGAGATCAGCGCCTACTGGTGCCAGGCCCAGCTGTACCGGCGCCTCGCGGTGAAGCGCTACGACGAGATCGCGATTGCCTGAGGCGAGGAGACCGACATGACGGAAGTCAGCACGCCGCCCCGGACCGCCGAGTCCGCGGCCGCGGTCGTCACCGAGTTCTTCGACCGGTACCGCGCGCACGACGTCGAGGGCATGACCGACCTGTGCTCGATCAACGCCGCCTTCTCCTACGTACCGGTCGAGCTGTGGGGCAAGCAGCGAGTGCTCCGCGGTGACGGCAAGGTCCGCACCATCGGCAAGCCGCTGTGGACCGGACTGATCGCCTCATTCCCGGACCTGTCCAACACCGTGCACTCCGTCACCAGCAACGACGACGGCGACGTGGTCGTCCAAGCCGACATTGAAGGGACCCAGCAACTGGCCTGGGGCCTGGTCGTCCCCGCCGGGAAGCACTACCGCGAGCCGCACCTGTTCGTCTTCCACGTCGATGGGGACCTGCTCATCGACGCCATTACCGCGTACTGGAACGACGGCGGCATCAGCCAGCAACTCGGCCACAACGAAGTCGACTGACCGGAAGGACCCTCCGATGGCACTGCTCAAGCGAGAAGAATGGCAGGGCTTCGTCCGCGACGTGGACTGGTCCTACCGCTACGTGGACGACGAGGCCGTCTACCCCGAATGGATGAGCGGCACCGGCAAGGTACCCCGCGAGGCGTGGGCCTCCTGGGAGGAGAGCTACAAGGTCAGTTACCCGGAGTACGTCGCGACGCAGCGGGAGAAGGAAGCTGCTGCCTACGCGGTCAAGGCCGCGCTGCAGCGCTCCGCCACCTTCGACCAGCTCGATCAGGGCTGGAAGTCCGCCACCAAGATGCACTTCGGCGGCGTCGCCCTGGTCGAGTACGCCGGGGTACTGGCCGAGCTGAAGATGGCCAGGTTCGGGCTGGCCGGCGCGTGGCGGAACATGGCCGCCTTCGGCACGCTCGACGAGCTGCGGCACGCCGCGATCACCACGTTCTTCGGTCACGAGTTCGTCGGCAAGGACCCGCAGTACGACTGGACCCAGAAGACGTTCCACACCAACGACTGGGTCGCGATCTCGCTGCGCAATCTGTTCGACTCCATGTTCATCGCGAACAACGTGGTGGACGTGGCCCTTCAGCTGCCGTTGGTGTTCGAGACCGGGTTCACGAACCTGCAGTTCGTGGCGCTGGCCGCGGACGCCCTGGAGTCCGGCGACGTGAACTTCGCGAACATGATCTCCTCGATCCAGACCGACGAGGCGCGGCACTCCCAGCAGGGCGGCCCGACGCTGGAGATCCTGGTCGAGCATGACCCGGTCCGGGCCCAGTGGGTGGTCGACAAGGCCTTCTGGGGTTCGGCCCGCGCGTTCTCCGCGCTCACCGGGCCGGCGATGGACTACTACACCCCGCTGGAGCACCGCAAGCAGTCCTACCGGGAGTTCATGGAGGAATGGATCATCGATCAGTTCGTCCACACCATCGAGGACTACGGGTTGAAGAAGCCGTGGTACTGGGATGAGTTCATGCGCGGCCTGGACATCTGGCATCACGCGCTGCACATGGGCCTGTGGTTCTGGCGGCCGACGCTCTGGTGGCGGCCCAAGGCCGGGGTCAGCAAGGACGAGCGCACGTGGCTGGCGGAGAAGTACCCCAACTGGGAGAAGGTCTTCGGCGACAAGTGGGACGTGATCATCGACAACGTCAACGCCAACAAAGTGGAGGCGACGCTGCCCGAGACGCTGCCCTGGCTGTGCAGCACCTGTCATCTGCCGGCGTGCAACGCCACCCAGTCCCGGGACGGGACCTGGCGGGTCCGGGACATCAAGCTCTCCTACGACGGCCGGACCTACCACTTCTGCAGCAACGGCTGCCGGCAGATCTTCTGGAAGGACCGGGACAATGTCAACCACGAGACGCTGATCGACAGGTTCCTGGCCGGTCAGATCCAGCCGATGGACGTCGGCGGGATCCTCGGTTACATGGGCCTGACCCCGGACGTCATGGGCGACGACCCGGACTACGAGGCCTGGACCAAGGACTACGTCGGCCGCGCTGCCGCCGGGACCGCGTCATGACGGCCGAGCCGGAAGCCCGCGAGCTGGGCGCGGAAGACCGCGCGCCGGAACTGGTCCCGCTGAACGCGATCTTCGCGACCGACTTCGTGCAGATCCTCGTCCCGGTCACCACGGTGAACACGATGGCCGAGGTGGCCGCCGCGGTGGCCCATCACGTCGAGGGCAAGCGGGTGCGCGCGCTGCCGTACGACAAGGTCGTCATCTTCGACGGCCAGCGGATGCCGGCCGACATGACCGTCGCCGCGGCCGGAATCAACCCGCTCGACCACGTCACGGTCGAGTACGACATCCCGGAGCAGTCATGAAGAACCCGGTGGGCCCGGTCCTGCGGATGGGTGATGAAGTCGAGCTGATCATCGCCGCGATCGAAGACGACAACCCGGACCGCGACATCGAGGTCATCGACCGCGGTGCCTACGTCCGGGTCCAGGGCGAGGACGAGATCATGGTGACGGAGCAGACGCTGCGCCGCTATCTGGGCGCGGACTACGAGATCAGGTCGTTCGGCGGGATCATGTCGGCCTTCAACGGCCTGGTCATCAACACCAGTGACGCCATCACCTGGCAGAGCGTGGCCCGGCACAAGGCAGCGGAGAAGGCGGTGACGGCATCATGACCGAGACGCCCGCACGCAAGCGGCGCACGTTCAGCGCGTTCGGCGACGTGCGCCGGATGCCGAGCGAGTACGAGATCGTCACCCACCAGCAGAACTGGACGCTGCGGCAGGGCCGGGCGGCGACGTTCGAGCAGAACCCGTCCTCGGCCGCCAACCTGTGGTTCCTGACCTACCGGGAGAATTCGCCGCTCAAGGCGGAGAACTGGGGCGCCTTCCGTGACCCGGACGCGGTGACCTACAAGGCCTATGTCACCATGCAGTCCGACGCGGAAACTCAGCTGGCCGGCGTCCTGGAGGCGCACGCGGGTGCCGACCCGCAGACCCCGGACCCGGCCGTGTTGGCCCTGCTCGGCCAGCTGTTCACCCCGGCGCGCTACCTGTATCACGGGTTCCAGCAGGTCGAGGCGTACATCGGCTACATGGCGCCCAGCTCCTACATCACCAACGCGGCCGCCTACTCGATGGCGGACTTCCTGCGCCGGGTGACGACCATCGCCTACCGCACCAGGGAACTGCAGATCGCTAGCCCGGACTCCGGTATCGGATCTTCCGAACGGTCCCGGTGGGAGTCTCGCGAGGAATGGCAGGCCGCCCGCAAGGCGGTCGAGTACGCACTGGTCAGCTACGACTGGGCCGAGGCCTTCACCGCACTCAACCTGGTGCTCGCGCCGACCCTGGATGACGTGCTGCTGACCCAGCTCGGCCAGCTCGCCCGGGCGGCCGGCGACGAGCTGACCTGGCTGGTCACCGGCTTGCTGGCGCAGGACTCCCAGCGCCGGGACCGGTGGAGCCGCGCGCTGGTCGACCTGGCCGTGGCGCAGCGGCCCGAGAACCACGCCGTGCTCGGTAAGTGGGTGGCCCGCTGGTCAGCGCTCGCCGACGCCGCCGCGCTGGGCCTCGGGGGCATCCTGGAGACGGCCCCGGGGGGCGGTGTCACGGCGGCGGAGGTCGCCGCCCACGCCCGGGCGGCCCGGGAGGAGTTTCTCGCTGGACTGCTCGAAGGTGCCAGCAAGAATGGCCAGGTGCGAGCGGGCTGATCATGGAGACCGCGAAGACCGCGCGCTGGCGGGAAACGATCAACCTGGACGACCTGTGGGAAGGCGACATGACCGCGGTCACGGTCGACGGCGAGGCGGTACTGCTAGTCAACGTCGACGGGACCGTCCGGGCCTACTCCAACCGGTGCCCGCACCAGGCCTCTGCCCTGGATGAGGGCGACCTGGACGGCGAGACGCTGACCTGCGCCAAGCACCTGTGGGAATTCAACGCCGTTACCGGCTGCGGGATCAACCCGGACGACGCGAAGCTGACCGCCTTCGGCTGCCAGGTCGGCGAGGACGGCACCATCCACGTGGACATCGGCCGGTAAGGGGTGGCCATGAGCACCACCTTCGCCGCGCAATGGCCGGTGGACGAACCGCAGCTGCGGGTGACCGAGGGCGACGCGCGGACGGCCCTGCGGCGCGTCGTCGGCCAGCCCGCCGTCGCCGCCCGGGCCCGGCTGCGCTTCGGCCCCGGCCGCACCTGCGAGCCCGTCGCCCGGCTACTCGACCGGGCTATTGTGCAGGCCGAGAACGCTGGCCTGGACCCGGCGCTGCTCGTGGTGGCTGACGGCAGCGCGCAGGCCGCCGAGGATATCGTCCGGGTGCGGCGCAAGGGCGGCATCGCGGACTGGATCTACAGCCCCGCCTGTCACGTCCGGATCGTCCTGCGGCCGGTCGGCCTGCACGCCATCAGCGGGCCGAACCTTGTCCCCCCACCCGAAGGGGGGTCGGCCACCGACAGCGCGGACCCGCTTCCGGCGTCCCAGCCGGCTCCCGCACTGTCACCGGCGGCAGTCCCCGGCACGCCGAGAGACGAGAGGGCTGAGGTCGTGCGGGAGGCGCTCTCGGAAGTGATCGACCCCGACCTGGGCGTGAACATCGTCGACCTCGGATTCGTCCGGGCCGTGACGATCGAGGAACGAACTGCCGTCATCACCATGACCCTCACGTCGGCGGCCTGCCCCCTCACCGGCGTCATGGAGGACCAGATCCGCTCCGAACTCGCCGCACTTGGTGACCTCGACGGGTTTGTCGTCGACTGGCAGTGGATACCCGCCTGGCGGCCGGCCGACATCACCGACAGCGGTCGTGAACAGCTGCACGCCATCGGCTTCACCATCTAGCCGGACC
>Ga0302178_10002492_pt1 | contig 14531 bp, 16 predicted proteins | sample I_Palsa_E1_3_FD_198790 | JGI IMG/M metagenome (GOLD analysis project Ga0302178, IMG submission 198790) | Peat permafrost microbial communities from Stordalen Mire near Abisko, Sweden - I_Palsa_E1_3 | ecosystem: Environmental > Terrestrial > Soil > Palsa > Peat permafrost | place: Sweden... | reverse complement strand
TACTCCATAGGCGTTGTGAAGGGGCATTGGCACGAGGAGCGCGCCCCGAGGTGTCGCGCTCGAGCGAATGGCCGGAGGCCCACCCGCTTTGTCACGGGTCTCGATCGGCTATGATTGAACTTGCAATGCTTAAGTATCTGGCGGTCATAACCATATCGGAATTGAATAATTCTCAACGGTGCGCGGCGTCGCTACTCTGGGCGCTGATTACGCCCGCGAGGATTTATGCAGATGGATGGTTCTGATTTTTTCGCTGGACGACGGCGCATATTGCGCTTGCTGGGCGCCGCGCCGGCTGTCGCTGCGCTAGGCGCTTTCGGGTCGCAGGAGGCGAGGGCGGCGGACGCGGCCCTGGGCTCCGTCACGCTCGTGCTGGGCGATCAGGCGGGCGGTACGCGCGCGCTCGCCGAGGCGGCCAAGGTGCTCGACGGTACGCCGTATGCCTTCAAATGGGCTAATTTCCAGGGTGCTGCGCCGCTCTTTGAAGCGCAGCGCGCGGGTGCTGTCGACTTGGCGCCGGCTGGCGATTTGCCGGTGCTGGCGGCGGCCGTTGGTGATCCGACTCTCAAGATAGTCGCAACACGCGTTGGCTCGGGCTCGCAGTTGGGCATTCTCGTTCCGGCGGATTCGAAGTTGCGCAGCGTGGCGCAGCTCAAGGGACGTTCGGTGTTTGTTTCGTCAGCACGTGGCAGCATTTCGCAGTTCCAGCTCTATGGCGCGCTGGCAGAAGCCGGCCTTTCGCGCGAGGACGTTTCAGTGCGGTTTGTATTGCCGGTCGACGCGTTCACCGCGTTTGAATCGGGAAGTATCGATGTGTGGGCGACTTTCGATCCGTACTTCGGAACAGCGGTCCAGCGGGGCGCGCGGGTACTGCGGGATGGTACCGGGATCAATAGCGGGTTGGGCTTTGTAACGGCGTCGGGCACTGCGGCGGCGGATCCACTGAAGCGCCTCGCTATTGCAGATGTGCTGCAGCGTTTGCAGCGCGCGGGTGATTGGGCGCTCGCCAACCCCGATGCATACGCGCGTGTCTACGCGTCGCTCACTCGCCTTCCTTTCGATGCCGCCAAGACCATTACCGCGCGATCAGCGCTGAAGCAACGCTTTGTCGCCGAGAACGATATTGTCGCGTTGCAGCGGGTCGCGGATATCGCTTTCCGTGATGCCATCCTGCCAAGAAGGATCGATGTGCGCGCCATCTCGGATACGCGGATCGCCAAGGCATGACGGTGGCTAAGGCGATGTGTGATGCAACGCCTTAACCACCCGGCACTCGGTGCCGTTTCAAATCAATCGAGCAGATCAGGTTCGGCTTCGACCAGGCCTTCATACAAACTCTCGAACGAAAACAGCGCGCCTCCCGGACGGCCGACCCGCTCGTGTGTCAGCGCTGCGACGTCATGCGGAATGCGCTGAGGCGTACCGGCGGCTTCGGCGAGCAGTTGCGTGTGGCACGCGTTATCCAGCGCGAGATACCACCATGCAGCGGCTTCTACCGTCGGACCTGCGGTCAGGATGCCGTGATTCTTCAGGATCACCGCTTTACTCGAACCCAGGGCCTCGGCAATGCGCGCGCCTTCCTTGGTGTCGAGCACCACGCCCTGGAAATCATCGAATAGTTCGTGATCCTCATAGAAGGAGCAAGAATCCTGGGTGAGCGGATCAAGCTTGCGTCCCAAGGTCGACCACGCTTTTCCATATAGCGAATGCGTATGCGCAGCCGCGACAATATCCGGGCGTGCCTCGTGAATGGCCGCGTGAATCGCAAACGCGGCTTGATTAACCGGGCCCTTGCCGACCACGATCTCGCCGGCGCTGTTCACCAGCAGCAAGTCGGAAACCCGCATGCGTGCGAAGTGCCTGCCAAGTGGATTGACCCAGAAATGATCGGGCCATTCAGGATCACGGGCAGTGATATGTCCGGCCAGGCCTTGATCGAAACCGTAGCGGGCGAACAGGCGAAACGCGCCCGCAAGCCGTTCCAGGCGATGCCGGCGTTCGGCGGCGGGCGTTGCCGGAGCCGGGACTTCGTCGAACCAGAATTTGCGTACGGGCGTGGCATGCAGAGTGAGGCCGGGCGCGTCGGTGAGGGTGCTCATTGTTTTGATGTCCTTTGGCGTTCAAGCGGCGTTCTGACTCGTCCGGATGAGCTCGTGCCGATAGCGGCCAAGGCCAGTCCCGGCGAGTGTCCCTGGCGCAAACTGGTTGAAGGTTCAATCGGTCGACGCCAGTGAACAGTCTCAAAGGCTAGCACCCGGGCCTGCAAAGGTTAAATATCAAATGAAGATAACCATATCGATCGTGCCCGGGCGGCGCTCCGCGGCGATGCGTATTATTTCTAAGAGCTTACCGAATCAAAGGTAAATGTCCCAAGCGCCGTCCGTACCTCATCCAGCGTTTGCTGCGTGACAACCTTGGCGCGTTGGGTGCCCGCCCTAAGCACACCAAAGACGTATCCCGGGTCCTTGGCGAATCGTTCCCGCCGTTCCCGTATGGGGGCGATCAGCGCCTGCAGCTTATCCTCCAACCTGTGCTTGAGCGCCATGTCGCCAAGGCCCCCTGCGCGATACGCCGCCTTCAGGCGTTCCACTTCGGCCCGGTCGTCGTCGAATACGTCAAGATACGTAAAGACCATGTTGCCCTCCACGGTCCCTGGATCAGACGCGCGCAGATGGGCCGGATCGGTGTACATGCGTTTCACCGCTTCGCGTATGACGTCGGGCGAGGACGAAAGCGCAATCGAGTTGTTCTGCGATTTGCTCATCTTGGCTTTCCCGTCGACGCCGGGGAGGCGGCCCATTGTCGGGATCAATGCCTCGGCTTCCGGCAGAACATCGACGCCCGCTTGCCGGTTGATGCGGCGAACGATCTCATTGGTCTGTTCGATCAGCGGAGCCTGATCCTCTCCCACTGGAACAAAGTGAGCCTTGAACCCGGTGATATCGGCGGCTTGCGCCACGGGATAGCATAAAAAGCCCGCCGGAATGTCACGCCCAAAACCGCGGGCTTGAATTTCCTCCTTGATCGTGGGATTGCGTTCGAGCCGCGCCACCGTGACAAAGTTCAGGTAAAGCAGGGTCAGTTCGGCGAGGGCCGGCAGAGCCGACTGGACGGCGATGGTGCTCTTGTCCGGATCGATACCGACAGCCAGATAATCCAGCGCCACTTCCAGTACATTACGACGCACTTTGTCTGGATCATGAGCGTTGTCGGTCATGGCCTGGGTATCGGCGACGAGGAGGTATTGCTTGTGTGTTTCCTGAAGCTCGAGCCGGGTCTTCAGCGAGCCAATATAGTGGCCCAGATGCAGCGGCCCGGTCGGGCGGTCACCGGTCAGGACGGTGAGGCGTGCTGCGGATGGCGTGGTGTCGTGTATATCAGGCATAAACGGATTCTCTTGGAGAACCACCGCAGCACGCGCGAACCGGGAGATGAAACCACGTCGGCCGGACTGCGGCGGTCATGGTCATTAAAAAAGGCGTGACAATGCCGCTCCTTCAGGAGCGGCACCAAGTATGAGCACTAGCCGGGTTGATTACAGACATGGCATAAGAATGCCATAGAGCAGGGATTGCTGCCAACGCCCGGCGCTTGAGTAAGCTACTCTGCTCGACGCAGCCTGATTTCCCAGCTGCCGGTTTCCTCTTTCAACCTACACTAGTTACGCGTCAGTCGGTTGCCAAACCGTCTCGTGCTAAAAAGGTGGCCTCATCGATATGACGAAGATCTATTTGACCCACTCGCCCGATGCGCTCAGGAACTACTACGGGGACCGGGCACTCGCCCAACTGCGTGCGCTGGGTGAGGTGAAGCTCAATCCGTTTGACCGGCCGTTGTCATCCGACGAACTTGTCCGCGAAGCGCAGGGGCAGAATATTGTCGTGGCAGGCCGCGATTCGGCTGCTCCCGCCGCGTTCTTCGACCAGTTGCCGGAACTGATCGCGTTCTGCCGCGTGGCGGTGGATATCCGCAATATCGATGTCAGTGCAGCGAGCCGTCACGGTGTCCTCGTGACGCGCGCAACACCGGGCTTTGACACTTCCGTGGCCGAGTGGATCGTGGGGGTGATGATCGACCTGAGCCGCGGCATTAGCGCGGCTGCAGCGGCGTACTGGCAGCATCGCTCGCCTGTCATTTCAATGGGGCGCGAGTTGCGCGGCTCGGTGCTCGGCATTGTCGGCTACGGTTTTATCGGTCGACGGCTGGCCGAACTCGGCACCGCGCTGGGCATGCGCGTTGTCGTAGCCGATCCTTTGGCGACGATTACACAGCCGAATATTGAACAGGCCTCATTCGACGACGTACTGAAACGCAGCGATTATGTTGTCTGTCTTGCACCGGCCACGCCCGAGACTGCCGACTTGTTCAATGCCGCAGCGTTTGCGCGCATGCGGTCCGAGGCATTTTTTATCAACGCGTCACGAGGCGAACTTGTTGACGATAACGCGCTGCTTCACGCGCTCGATGCCGGTGCGATCGCCGGAGCATCGGTGGATGTGGGCCGTGCTGCCGACCAGATGCCGAGCCCGGCGCTGGCAGCGCATCGGAAGCTGGTCGCGAGTCCGCATGTGGGTGGTCTCACACCGCCCGCCATCGAGCACCAGGCGATGGACACGGTGCGTCAGGTTCGGGCGCTGCTTGATGGGGTGATACCGGAGCATTCAGTCAATGCGCAATGCGCTGCGCGACTGACGCGTTTGCCGGCCTTTTCCGGTGCTTTGCAAGGAGGTTGACCGTGAACGACACGTCCCCGAACAACCAGAACCTGGGTGAACGTATCGGTTCCCTATGAGACGTCAAAGGTCGGACAACTCCACTACGACGACGTCAGCAAGTTCGCCAGCGCCCTGACCGATTCATATCCGGAGCGCTGCTTGTGGGCCAGCAACTGGCCGCAGCCAGGCCGCACCCAGGCCGCAAGCCGGTGCCCAATGACGAAGAGCCGCTTGCGCTGCTCTCGTACTGGGTACCGCAAAGCGCCGTGCGCCGGAAGATCCGCATCGATAATCCGGGCAGGCGCACGGGTTCGGCGCTTGAGTGAATGCGCGAGTTCGCGCATGAATTCGCTCGTTTTTATTACTGCGATTTCTTCTCGATGCGCATGGTGCGCGGCGAGTCTGTCATCACTGCGTCAATGCCGAGGCAGGAGGCTGCTGCGTATGCGTCAGCCGAGTTGACCCCGAACGCGACGATCTTCACGTCCCCGTTGGTCTTGAAGCATTTCACGGCAGCGGGGGTCCACCACCGCGCATCGACCTTCGATACCCCTGTCCCCAGCGTGAAGTGCTCGATCACTTCGACCTGACGATGCAGTTCGATTCCCACCCAGCTTCCGGCGGGAGGCGGGTTGTCGCAGGTCCCGCCGAGCGAGAGATCGACCAGACGGTCGCGGGTCGCATCGCGCGTTTCGAACACCTGTGCCTGGCGGTGCGCCTTCATCAACTGGATTGCTTCGGAGTCCGTGGAGTACAGGCGAACGCGCGACCACGCGTTCATGCTGTCCAGAACCTGGGCGATTGCTTCGACCAATGGCGCCGCTGGTGTTTGCTTCATGTCGAGCATGATTGGTACATTCTGCGGCACCGCCTCTAGTGCTTCACGCAACGTCGGGATGCGCAGGGGGGTGGCGCGGTATGGGTAGCTGAGTTGTCCCGAGGCGTCCTGGCGGCTGAATGAATAACCCGCGTTGAGTTTGCGAAGATCGTTGAGGGTGGTCTGGTCGAGAGTGCCCTGTCCGTCAGTCAGCGAGTCCAGGTCCGCCGGGCGATAGAGCACGGGGATACCATCCTTCGTTACCTGGACGGTCATCCAGAGCGCGTCAGCGCCATTCTCAAGAGCCGTGCTGAACGCTTGTAGGGTGTTCTCCGGCATGTCCCCGGTGCCGCCTCGATGTGCGACGATAAACGGCGCGGCGAGCGCGGGCGTCAGCGGGAGCGCGGCGGCGATTGCCAGTGCAATCGCCGCGACGCGCAAGCGTGCAGGCTGCTTATTTCGGCTCGACCGGGCGGGTGTTATGTCCGTCGGCTTAAAATGGGCATTAGTTGCTTGTCTCATTGTTTTATCATCCGTAGTACATAGAAAGTGACTCTATATCCGGCATGAAATGCGGTATTGAGCCTGCGCAAAAACTTGCTCATCGATCTTGTCATGCGGTCGCCTTGAAGCGGTCGCCTTGAAGCTTTGGCGTGGCGCACTATAGAGTCGTTGGCCCGGGTAGCACGAAGAGCACGCCTGATTTTGCCACTTACTGGATGACACTCACCATGACCCCACGAATTTTTACAACCGCAGCATTCCCTTCATCGGTCGTTACGTTGCAAAGCAAATACGACTTTGAGGCGACCGTTTTCCGGCTGAAGACAGCGTTGGCTGCGCATGGTGTGACGCTCTTCGCCGATATCGATCAGAGCGCCGCCGCTGCGAAGGCCGGTGCGAGCTTGAGACCCACGCGGCTCTTTCTGTTCGGCAATCCGAAGGCGGGTACGCCGGTCATGGAAGCGAACCCGCACGCGGCGCTTGAGTTACCGTTGAGGGCTGTCGTGTGGGAAGAGCCTGCGAGCGGGGTATGGGTGGACTATCAGGACGTGACGACAGCGCTTGAGCTGGACTATAAGGTCGACGCGAACCTGATCGCTCCGCTGAAGCAGATGCCGGCATTGTTGAGCGGGGTGCTGGCTTAGCGGCATGCAGTGTGACGCGAACGAGCATTCAAGCAAAGGATTGCGTCTTGCTCGCGCCGGGGCGCAATTCCGTCTGGCACGGTACCATCGTTGCCTGAATCCAAAACGCCTGAGACTCGACCCATGACCATGTCACTTGCCCTCGACTCCAACTTCTGCGAACTGCTAGCGGACAGCCATCTACGCGTGGTCGGTACGCCGTTGCTCGATCCGGAAGTCTTGCAGGCCGATGCTGCTCGATGGTTATACGAAGACGCGCCGTTCTGCGTCGTTGCGCACAACACGGACGCCGACCCGCGGTTTGTCTACGCGAACAGGGCGGCGCAGCGTTGCTTCGAATATACATGGGACGAAATGACGGCACTGCGTTCGCGGTTGTCGGCGGAACACCCTGACCGCGAGGAGCGCGACGGTTTGCTCGAATCGGTGAGAACCAAAGGCTATGCGAGCGGATACCGTGGTCTTCGTATAGCGAAGTCAGGAAGACGCTTCTGGATCGAGAACGTCACGGTCTGGAACCTGGTCAATCGTGAGGGAATGTACTGCGGGCAGGCTGCAACCTATCGCCAGTGGAAGGATGTTTGAGCCGGATCAATGGCGGCCGCCGTACGGGTATCGGTGCGGCGGTGTTTTACTCCGTGCTGCCGCGCACGGTGGCAAACGGTGCTGGAAAATACCACCAATATCAGCCCGGTGTTTTCCTCTCGCCCGATCTTTGATCATCAGCGCGCACAGAAGATCCAACCCATGCGATACCTTTCCCAATAGCCGCAATGAAGGCATTTCGTCGCCCGGGCACGCTGACAATTCCGTTGACCGCTGCAGATCCGACCGCTTCGATTTCCACGAACGTATCGTAGGGCAGCACATGGCATCCCCCTTCATCGATCTCGATCGATATGGGAGAAGTCAGGGTCAAAAGCCAATCCAGAGCCGGATCACGGTAGGTCAATCGAAGCACGCCATCGATGGCGACAACCTGTGTTCCGGCGCGATGATGTCGGGCATTAAGTTGCCCGGGGTAGAAACATTGCCTGATCGCTTGCATGAGAGCACCTTCTTCGTATGTCTGGATTTACGCCAGGCCCTCTGCGAAAGGGCTTAAGCACAGCTCAAGCTTAGTGACATGCCTCGCTTGGCGACAGATTCAGCGCTGTACAATCTGTTGCGCAACAGATTCGCTATTGCCCATCTGTTTCGGTCCAATTTCCAAGCGTCTGTATCTGGCGCGAACGACGGGTTACCCGCAGCATCTGCACAATGACCATGTCCTTTGAAACGCCGCCGCGCGACTTGCCCATGGCGGGCGAGCCGTTGTACGAGCGTCTTGCCGAGCACTACCGTCGTGTGATTGCCTCCGGAACGCTCGTGCCGGGTGATCGCATGCCGTCCGTCCGAGTGTTGATGCATCGGCATCAGGTCAGCCTCTCGACGGCGCTGCAGGTCTTCCGGCGACTCGAGGACGCGGGCTGGCTGCAAGCCAAACCACGCTCCGGATATTTCGTTCGCCGGCGGACGACGCCGGCCTTACCCAGTGTCGATGAGCCGGACAACCCTTCTGTTCCGATGGAAGCGCAGTTCGTCGGTCTGCACGAATCCATTTCGAAAGTGATCGCGCAAGCCCAACGGTTTCCCGAAGCGCTGAACCTTGCTGGAGCAACGGCTGCGGCATCGCTTTACCCGACTGCGCGGCTGCAAGCACTGACAATAAAAATACTGCGGCACCAGCCGACGCTGCTCACCGAAGCCGGAGGAGAAACCGCGGGTGCCGTGCTTCGGCAAGCGATTGCAAAACGGGCTCTTTCGGCGGGGATGACGCTTTCGCCCGATGAGGTGATTGCTACGACCGGCGGGGTGGAAGCGGTGAACCTGGCCCTGCGTGCCGTTACTCAGGCCGGCGATACGGTAGCGATAGAATCCCCGGCATTTTTTGGCTTGTTGCAGATTATCGAGAGCCTGGGTTTGCGAGCGCTCGAGATTTCCACTAGCCCGACCACGGGGATGTCACTCGAAGCGCTGGAAATGGCGCTCCTTGCCTATGGCAACATCAAGGCCGTGGTTGTCGTGCCGCACCTGCAGAATCCACTTGGCAGCGTGATGCCCAACGAACGAAAGGCCGGACTCGTCCGGCTTTGTGCCAGGCATAAGGTTGCGGTGATCGAGGACGAACCGTATAGGGAACTGCTTGATGACGCTGGGCAGAACAAGCCTCTGAAAGCATGGGACCGCGACGGCGGCGTAATTCATTGCGCATCGTTGAATAAAGTCCTGGCACCTGGATTGAGGCTAGGGTGGATGTCGTCCGGGCGATGGCACGCGCGCGTCAAGATGCTCAAGTTTGCGCAGAGCCGAAACAACGAAAGCCTGTCTCAGCTCGTTGCAGCCGAATTCATTGGGTCAGGTGCGTATGACCGGCATCTCTTCCAGTTGCGGGAGCGATTGCGAACGCAGCGAGAAGCTACCGCCAACGCTATCGCGCGTTATTTTCCTTCCGGTACGCGGCTTAGCGTGCCCGTTGGTGGTGTCGTGCTTTGGGTAGAGCTGCCGGCCGGTACGGATTCGGGCCGCCTTTTCGAAGAGGCGCTGACGCAGGGCATTCGAATTGCGCCCGGTACGATATTCTCCAATTCACAGCGCTTCGCTTCATTCATTCGTTTGAGCTGTCCCCAGCCATTCGATCAAACCCTCGACGATGCATTGCAGCGGCTTGGACGGCTCGCTAGTGAAATTGGCTAGCGGCAATGGCGCTGGATAAAAATAGCGGGCGCTTCTTTACACTCGATATCGCCAGGGTCTTTCTTCAAGCTTTCTTATTTCCAGCCACGAGCTAATGCGCCGTGCGTCGCGTGTAGGGAGCCGTCATGACGGACAGTGACGCTTACCCCTTAGGCCCAGTGACTATCACGTTGCTTAAAGAAAGCGAGTAGACCTGCTTCGACGCGCGCCAGGTGCGCTTGATCCCCATGCTGCTGGCATTCCGTTAAGTGAATAAGCCATCCGCCTGGAGAATTTACATGTATCGGTCTGCTCGTCCCGTCCGCTTGCTTCGCAATCGCGCCACGCGTACGGCGCCCGCCTTGCCGCCCGGCTCCAGCCGCACCCGCAGCGTGGGGATGCGTTGGCGCGCTGTCGCAAATCTGATGCAACAGCGTAGTTTTCCTGCTGTCATCTGACGGTCACACGCAGGCAATACGGTGAGCCGCGCCGGCATTGCTTCGGCGCGGCAATTGAGCGTGCTTGAGCGGCCTTCGTCAGGCGGTGCATGCGAACAATACAATTCAAAGAATCGCTTTATGATCTACGACTACATTCTTCCCCTGATCGCAGCTTTGTCGTGCGGCATCGCCATCGGTCTAGAGAGACAGATGCGGCAGCGAACGGCTGGGCTGCGCACCATCACCCTGGTGACCAGTGGTGCCTGCTTGTTTGTGATCCTTGGCGCCATGACCGGGAACGGAACCACGACCGTGACGCAAATCGCGGCGTATGTGGTATCCGGCGTGGGATTCCTGGGCGGCGGCGTCATCATGCGCGAACAGGGCGCGATCCAGGGTATCAATACGGCAGCTACCTTGTGGTGCTCTGCGGCCGTCGGCGTTCTTTGCGGGGCGTCGCACTATGGACCCGCCATCGCGGGAACCCTGGTGATCCTTTTCACCAATACCGTGCTGCGTGAGATCGGGCGCGCAATCAATACTGCGCCGGTGGCTTCCGCCGACCTCGTGCGCAAATACGTGCTCACGGTAGTCTGCCGCGGGGAAGATGAGGTGAATATCCGGGCGTTGATCACCAACTCGATGGTATCTGCGCCGCTGTCGTTCCAGGGACTTAGCAGCACGGATCTCGACGATGATTCGCGGCGCGTGGAAGTGATCGCGACGCTCGAAACGCATCCGAAATATCAATCAAAGGTCGAAGCCGTTGCGAGCCGGCTCAGCATGGACAAGGGCGTATCGAGCGTAAGCTGGGCCGCGCTCGATACCGTGCCCGTGCCCGACTGACAATGCGTCACGGCCCATCGGCATGATCCGCGCGCCCGCACGCGTCAGGTATGGCATGGGTTTTGAAAGGATGCATCGGTAGTATCCGGGGCAGCGATGCTTGTGGAAACTCATGCCGACATGGCATGCAGGTTCGATCTGCCACCTGCGCAATGAGCGGATGGTCGCATCATCAGGCGTCGCTTCACCTATTCAAAGGTCGCAGATGAGTACTTATGTGTTGTTGGCTTGCGGGTTCGGGACCGGATTGGCGATTGCCATCTGGGGAATATTCGACGCACTGAAGCATTCCCGGCGCGAATCGCAAGAGCACGATGACCACGCCCATTGAGCGGGTGATAAACCGGGGCGATAAACACCCGTTCCGGCGGCTGAAGCGTTCATCCCCACCTAAGCCCTTGCCATTTGCCGCCAGCGCTTTCAATAACAACACGCTTGCATCAAGTCTGCGTGCATCGAACTGGTCGGCGGTGCGCTGGTTGATCAACGCGATGGTCTGTGCGGTCATTACATCGAGATTGCTCACCGCACCTGCCTGAAACCGGACGGTCGACCGTTTCAGTGCGAGCCCGTCGCTTGCCGATAGCGCGAGATCGGGAAAGAACGCCGGCATGCAGCTCCGCGGTCCGCGCATTGGCCGCAAATACGCGTCGTCGAGCCGCAGCGATATTGGGACGGGGTTCGAGAAGCTGAAAGCGGAGACTTCGTGACGTGCGGCCAGTGTTACGGGCCGGTCTGTACCCGGTACAGACTGCAAGGTTAAAAAGTTGTCATCTACGAATGCCGGGGTGTGCAACATGACGATCTTGTCATCTGGGCGTCAGCTTAGAGTCAGTGCCTGCCGCGCAAAATGAAGCTGCTTACCATCGCTTACCGGACGATGGAGCACGGGCTTCATTCATTGAGGGTGAAGCCACTTTTTCAAAGAGGCTACTCATCATGAAAGCACTGATCTGCACGACACTTGCTCTGGTCCTGGCTGCTCCCGCCATCTCGTTCGCTCAAACCACGGATCAGCCCGTCACGCGTGCGCAGGTACGCGCCGATCTCGTCCAGCTCGAGAATGCAGGATGGCGCCCGAACTCGCAGGACGCTTTCTATCCGAATGATATTCAGGCTGCCGAAGCACGCGTGCATTCCGGCGATACCGCCACCGGTTACGGCGGAGCCACGGAGAATGGTACGTCAATGTCGCAGTCGCCGACGAGCGGACCCGTGGTGGCCCCGGTCTACAAGGGACAGTGATTCGGACGGCGGTGCGCGGCGAAGCGCCGGACCTTGGGCAGTCCGGCGCTTCGCCGCTGCATAAGCTTGGCGCCAACTCAGTCTATCAACCTGTCAGATGCGCTGTCCTTGCTCGCAATCCTTGCCATTGACCTCGGCTTGCAATGCGCGCACGCGCGCCGGCAGGAAGGGGTGGATCAGCAGTTGGTAAGCACCGCCGCCAATCACGCCGCCTATCAAGGGAGCGACCACCGGAATCCACCAGTAGTTGTCCGGCGAAGGCAGCGCGGACGACCCCCAGCCTGCGAAGTACGCAAACAAACGCGGGCCAAGATCGCGAGCCGGATTCATTGCCCAGGCTTCCAGATAGCCCATGGACGACCCAAGGATTGCCACCAGGAACCCGATCATCAGCGCACCCGCGTTGGCCTGGGGCGCCATTTCGTTGAACTGCTCGGTGATGGCGAAAATCCCGAACAAAAGGAACGCCGTCAGGATGACTTCGTCGGAGAACGCGTGCATGGGGGTGATGGCCAGGCCCGGATGCGTGAAGAACACACCCGCTGCGCCGCCGTCTGCCCGTGACAGATGATGAACCAGGTTGTAGTGGTCGATCACCGGCCCGAACAGCGCATAAACAATGACGGCGCCCAGCATGCCGCCAACGAGTTGCGCTACCCAGTAGGGCAACACTTTCTTCCACGAGAAACCGCGGAAAAGTGCAAGAGCGAGCGTTACCGCAGGGTTGGCATGGGTGCCCGAAATGGAACCGGTCACATAGATGGCCAGCGTGACCGCCAAGCCCCACGACATGCAGACACCCCAGTAGGCATTCACATACGGGCTGGGATCGTATAGCACGTACATGCACGCCACTGAATCACCGAAGGCGATGATGATGAGAACGGCGATGGCCTCGGATATGAGTTCGCCGACAAGTTGCCTGCCGGTCGGTTTTGCAATAGTTGATGACATAAAAAGGATTCCTGAAGGAGGAGCTGCATTGCAGCAAACATAGCCAAGGTGACGTGACGGGGGCTCACGTCGAACGCAGGTTCAACGTGAGTTCAATCTGACACTCAGGTGGCGTCAGCCCACGCCTTGGCGGCATTCACCGCACGTTGCCAGCCGTGCATCTGGCGCTTGACCTCGTCGGCCGCAATATCCGGCGAGAAACGACGGTCCAGCTTCCATTGGCTCTGCAGTTCATTCACGTCTTTCCAGTAACCGACTGCGAGCCCGGCCAGATAAGCCGCGCCCAGCGCAGTGGTTTCGCTGATCTGCGGACGGACTACGTCCACGCCCAGCATGTCGGCCTGGAATTGCATCAGCAGGTCATTGGCCACGGCACCGCCGTCCACGCGCAATTCACCAATGCGGATGCCGGAGTCGGCTTCCATGGCCTTCAATACATCGATTGATTGAAACGCGATGCTTTCCAGCGCCGCCCGAGCAATGTGGCCGGAGGTCGTGCCACGTGTCACGCCGAACAGCGTGCCGCGTGCGCGCGCATTCCAGTGCGGCGCGCCCAGGCCCGCGAAGGCGGGGACCATATAGACGCCGTCGCTATGCGGCACGCTGCGCGCGAGCGCTTCAATTTCATTCGCACTCTTGATGATGCCAAGACCATCGCGAATCCATTGCACGACGGCGCCGCCGATAAAGATGCTGCCTTCCAGCGCATAGTTGACCTGGTCGCCGATCTGCCATGCAATGGTGGTGACCAGGTTGTTGCGCGATTCGATCGGCTTGTCGCCCGTGTTCATGACGAGGAAACAACCGGTGCCGTAGGTATTTTTCACCATGCCGGACTTCGTGCACATCTGGCCGAAGAGGGCAGCGTGCTGGTCGCCTGCAATGCCGGCAAGCGGAATCTTCGAGGCGAACACCGTGGTTTTGGTCGGGCCGTACACCTCCGACGAGGCACGCACTTCAGGCAGCATGCTGCGCGGAATATCGAGCGCGTCGAGCAGTTCGTCATCCCACTTGAGCGTGTGGATATTGAAGAGCATGGTGCGCGACGCGTTGGTGACGTCGGTGATATGCAGGCTGTGTTTGGTGAAATTCCAGACGAGCCAGCTATCGACCGTACCGAAGGCAAGACGTCCTCGCTTCGCTTTCTCACGCGCGCCTTCGACGTTGTCGAGGATCCAGCGGATCTTGGTCGCGGAGAAGTAGGAATCAATAGGCAAGCCCGTCTTGGCACGAACCTTTTCTTCCAGCCCCTGCGCCTTCAACTGGTCGCAGAAGTCGGCGGTTCGACGGTCCTGCCAGACAATGGCGTTATAGATCGGCTGGCCGGTTTCGCGATCCCAGACAATGGTGGTCTCGCGCTGATTGGTAATGCCGATGGCGGCTATGGATGCACCGTTCAGACCCGCGCGGGTGACGGCTTCGGCGGCGACGCCAGCCTGGGTTGACCAGATTTCTTGCGGATCGTGCTCGACCCAGCCCGGTTGCGGATAGATCTGGCCAAATTCCTTTTGCGCCACTGACACTACGTTGCCCTGGCGATCGAACACCATGGCGCGTGAACTCGTTGTGCCCTGGTCGAGCGCGAGGATGTATTGCTCCTGCATTGTCTTCTCCACTGGTTTTTAAATGGATCGCCGCTTCGTGCATGATG
>Ga0302178_10002489_pt1 | contig 14559 bp, 9 predicted proteins | sample I_Palsa_E1_3_FD_198790 | JGI IMG/M metagenome (GOLD analysis project Ga0302178, IMG submission 198790) | Peat permafrost microbial communities from Stordalen Mire near Abisko, Sweden - I_Palsa_E1_3 | ecosystem: Environmental > Terrestrial > Soil > Palsa > Peat permafrost | place: Sweden: Abisko... | reverse complement strand
TGGCGGTGATCTCGCTGCAGCCGATGGCTTTCTACGCAAAGGCCCCGCAGACGCTGGTGATCCTGGTGGCCCTGCTGGTGGCGCTGATCCCGACCACCATCGGCGCGCTGCTCTCCGCGATCGGCATCGCCGGCATGGACCGGCTGGTGCAGCGCAACGTGCTGGCCATGTCCGGCCGCGCGGTCGAGGCGGCCGGCGACGTGAACACCCTGCTGCTGGACAAGACCGGCACCATCACCATCGGGAACCGGCAGGCCACCGAGTTCCTGCCGGTGGGCGGGGTGCTCGAGTCCGAGCTCGCCGACGCGGCGCAGCTGTCGTCGATGGCGGACTACACGCCCGAGGGCCGTTCCATCGTGGTGCTCGCCAAGGATTCCTACGGGCTGCGGGAGCGGGCTACCGGCGAGCTGGCCGGGGCCTCGTTCGTCGAGTTCACCGCGCAGACCCGGATGAGCGGCATCGACCTGGACCCGAGAACCGACGGGCGCGAGGTACGCAAGGGCGCCGCCGCGTCGGTGGCCCAGTGGATCAGGGACAACGGCGGGACCGTACCGGATGACCTGGGCCCGATCGTGGACCGCATCTCGGCCCTGGGCGGCACCCCGCTCGTGGTGGCCGAGAAGGCCGGCGGCCGCGCCCGGGCCCTCGGCGTGATCTACCTCAAGGACATCGTCAAGGAGGGCATCTCCGAGCGGTTCGCCGAGATGCGCAAGATGGGCATCAGGACCGTCATGATCACCGGCGACAACCCGCTGACGGCCAAGGCCATCGCGGACGAGTCCGGCGTGGACGACTTCCTGGCCGAGGCCACGCCGGAAGACAAGATGGCGCTGATCAAGAAGGAACAGGAGGGCGGCAAGCTGGTCGCGATGACCGGCGACGGCACCAACGACGCTCCCGCCCTGGCCCAGGCCGACGTCGGCGTGGCCATGAACACCGGGACCTCGGCCGCCAAGGAGGCCGGGAACATGGTGGACCTGGACTCCAACCCGACCAAGCTCATCGAGATCGTCGAGATCGGCAAGCAGCTGCTGATCACCCGGGGCGCGCTGACCACCTTCTCCATTACCAACGACGTGGCCAAGTACTTCGCCATCATCCCGGCCATGTTCTCGTCCGTGATCCCGGACCTGGGCAAGCTCAACATCTTGCACCTGTACAGCCCGAAGTCGGCGATCACGTCGGCGATCATCTTCAACGCGCTGATCATCGTGGCGCTGATCCCGCTGGCCCTGCGCGGCGTGCGCTACCGGCCGGCCTCGGCGTCCTCGATGCTGCGCCGGAACCTGGTGATCTACGGCATCGGCGGGCTGATCATCCCGTTCATAGGAATCTGGGCCATCGACCTGATCGTCCAGCTCATCCCCGGATTTGGAAAGTAACCGGCATGAACCGCCTTCCCGTCATCGTCAGGCAGCACATCGCGGGGTTCCGCATGCTGCTCGTGTTCACCGTGGTGTGCGGGTTCATCTACCCGCTGGTCATGCTGGGCGTCTCCCAGCTGGCCTTCCACAACCAGGCCAACGGCTCGCTGGTTTCGTACAACGGCAAGGTCGTCGGGTCCAGCCTGCTCTGCCAGGAGTTCGTGGACGCCAAGGGCAACCCGCTGCCGAAGTACTTCCAGCCCCGGCCGTCCGATGCTGTTGTCAGCGGGTCCAAGAACGACTTCGGCTGCGACCCGCTCTACTCCGCGGCGTCCAACCTGGGCCCGACCAACCCGACCGAGATCGCCAACATCGCAGCGGCGCAGAAGGCGATCTCCGCCTTTGACCACGTGCCGGTCTCTTCGATACCGGCCGATGCGGTGACGGCATCGGGTTCGGGTCTTGACCCAGATATCTCGCCTGCGAACGCCGCCATCCAGGTCAACCGGGTGGCCGCGGCCCGGCACCTGCCGGTGGCCGAAGTCCGCGCCCTCGTCGCCAAGTTCACCCAGGGCCGGACGCTCGGCTTCCTCGGCGAACCGCGGGTGGACGTGCTCACGCTGAACATCGCGCTCGACCAGCTGTCGGCGAAGTCCGGCAGCTGACCCAGGCCATGGCCGAGCGCACCCCAGGGCCCCGGCCAGGCGACCCCCGGCCGGGGCCCGAGGTTCCGGCTCGCCCGAGCGAGATCCTCATCGTGGAAGACCAGCTTGAGCTGGTCCGCGCGCTCGACATCAACCTGCGGGCCAGGCACTACAGCGTGCTGACCGCGCGCACCGGCCGGGCGGCGCTGGCCGCGGCGGCCAGCCATCCGCCTGACGCGATCATCCTGGACCTCGGCCTGCCCGACATCGACGGCACCGAGGTCATCGTCGAACTGCGCCGGTGGTACAGGGCGCCCATCATCGTGCTTTCCGGCCGGACCAGCCCCGGCGACAAGATCGGCGCCCTGGACGTCGGCGCCGACGACTACGTGACCAAGCCGTTCGCGATGGCCGAGCTGCTGGCACGGCTGCGTGCCGCGCTGCGCCGCGACGAGAGCGGGCTCGCCCAGGACCAGCCGCGTCAGGTCATCATCGGCCGGTGGCTGGTCGACCTGACCGCACACCAGGTCAGACGCGCCCGCGAAGATGGTGAGGGCGCGGGCGGTGCGGACGGTGCGGGCGGTGCTGACGGCGGTTCGGGAGGTGCGGGGGTGACGCTGCGGCTCACGCCCACCGAATGGCGCATCCTGACCATCCTGCTGGACCGGCCCGGCCAGCTCGTCGGGTCGGCGCAGATCCTGACCGGAGTCTGGGGGGCCGGATTCCAGCAGCGCACCGGCTATCTCCGCTTCCACATGGCGCGGCTCCGCCGCAAGCTGGAAGACAACCCGGCCCGACCCCGCCATCTGCTCACCGAACCCGGCATGGGCTATCGTTACCAGCCCTGACTGGCCGCGCTTTGAACGGCTTGGCAACATTCCGGCGCATCGGCAGTACGCGGGTCACCAAATATGCCGCAAAATGTGAAGCGCGGAACCAACTCAGGTGACCCAGGCAGATCGTGACTACCTGCCGTGGTGGGATTGACGTGATCTAATGCTCGGTCTGGTGCTTGATCCGGTGCTTGATCTGGTGCGGGCGAGGGGGCGGAGATGAAGGCGCTGGCCGTAGACGACCCGCGCGTGATCGGCGAGTACCGGCTGCGAGCCCAGCTCGGCGCGGGTGGTATGGGCCGGGTCTACCTGGGGCTTTCGCCCGGTGGCCGGGCGGTGGCGATCAAGGTCGTGCATCCCGATCTGGCCAGCGACACCGAGTTCCTGCGCAGGTTCGGCCAGGAGGTGGCTGCGGCCCGGGCCGTCAGCGGCATCTACACCGCGCCGGTCGTGGCCAGCGGGCTGAACGAGCATCCGCCGTGGCTGGCCACCGCGTTCGTGCCCGGCCCCTCCCTGGACCAGGTCGTCACCGAGCACGGACCGCTGCCCGAGCAGGCCCTGTGGCCGCTGCTGGCCGGCCTGGTCGAGGCCCTGCAGGCGATACACGCCTGCAAGGTCGTGCACCGCGACCTCAAACCGGCCAACGTGCTGCTCGCCACCGACGGCCCCCGCGTCATCGACTTCGGGATCTCCCGCGCCGCCGACGGGACCGCGCTGACGGCGGCCGGAGTGGTGTTCGGCACGCCCGGCTACATGTCACCTGAGCAGGCGGAGGGCAAGGCCGCCGGGCCCGCGAGCGACGTATTCGCGCTCGGGTGCGTGATCGCCTACGCGGCCACCGGCGGGGGCCCGTTCGGCTCCGGGACCGCAGCCGCCGTCCTGTACCGGGTCGTCTACGGCGAGCCCGTGCTGGACGCGGTACCGCCGGAGCTGCGCGAGATCGTCTCCGCCTGTCTGGCGAAAGACCCCGCTGCCCGGCCCGCGCTGCGGACGCTGGCTACCGCGATCACGGGCGGAAGGCACGCGACCGGGCCGTCCGCGGTGGCCTTCTGGCCCCGGTCGGTGGCTGGGATTATCGGCGCGTACCAGGCCAGGATCGAGCGGGAGACGAGCACGAACGGCAAGGCCGCCGAAGCCCAGGGGTTCTCCTGGGCCACCGCGGTGCACCCGCCGACCACGCCGTCGGACCCGGGAAGCAGCAAGGGACCGCAGCGGCCGCCACCGCCCTCGCCAGACCCCGGGTCACGCTGGCCGTACGCCGGACCGGGTTCGCAGACAGGGTCGGGTTCTGCGGGCGGTGCTAACCCGCAGGGCAGCGGCGGCCTTCAGGCGAGCTCCGGGCCGGAGGACTTCGCGCCGTCGCAGGCGTATTCCAGTGCTCAGAGCCATCCCCAGCCACAGGGCTACGGCGGTGAACAGGTATCGCGGGCGTCGCAAGCCCTGCCTGCTCCGCCCCGTGGCTACCTTCCCGCCGACGGCGGGTCTCCCGCCTATGGCGGGCCTGCTGCTTACGGCGGGCCTGCCGCCAACAGCGGGCCTCCTGCGGGCGGCGGCTCGATGGGCTACGCGCAGCCGTACCGGCTGGGATCGCGCGGGCCGATCTATCAGCTACCAAGCACCATGGTCACCGCGGTCAGGCTGATGTACGCGGGGGCCGTTTACACGCTGATCTACGCGATCGGCCTCGCGAAGGTCTACCGGTCTGTGTTCAATCAGCCTGCCGTCGGCACCGCGGCCCATACCGGACCGGCCGCAGTGGCAGTCCCGGTCGTACTGCTGTCCCTGATCGAGATCGCGGTCTGGCTCTGGATCGCCCGGGCCTGCAAGAAAGGGAGAAACTGGGCCCGGGTCACCGGTACGGTGCTATTCGCTATCCACACGGTCAGCACCATCGCCCTATTCGGCAATACCTACCCGGGCATTGGGCTGGCCAAGCTGCTGGACGTCATCGGCTGGCTGATCGCCTGCGGCGCGGTGGTGTTCCTCTGGCAGCGTCCATCCAGCGCGTTCTTCAGCTCCCGGGCTTCCATCAGCCGCTAAAGGCTCTGGGATAGTGGCTCAGCCGGCTGAGAGCCCCAACCCCACGCTGTCCGACGACCAGCCGGGCCCAGGAAACACAGCTGGCTGTCATCGTGGATCAGTACCGTCTTTAGAAGACGGTTTCGATCCACGATGATGGGCGACCGGCTTCACGCGAACCAGTGGTCACTGTGCCACCAGGTTCCGGGCGCGCTGCGCCGGGGGAAGCTAGCTGAGTTGGTGGAAATCGTCGCTGAAGAACCGGCCGCCGGGGACAGGGGCTCTCAGACGGCTCAGAGGCGCTGCGCCGTATCCGGGGTGTGTGGATTTCGGCTGCGGGCGCATGGATGTTGTTAGTGATGTCCCTTGTGCCCCAGATCATGCGGCATCGTGATCTCAAGACTCGCGAACCGTGACATGCGGAATTCCGGGCCCGCGCGGCGTGCTCCACAATGAAGGTCAGCCGCTGAGGAAAGAGGCGGGCTAGGCATGCGGACAAGGAAACGGGCCGGAAATGGCTGACAGCGACGGCCTGACAGGGACAGGCGGGCCGGACGGGCAAGGCCCGGACTCTGGGCGGCTGGCAGAGTCTGGTAGCGCTGCGGACTCTGGGCGGCCGGCAGAGTCTGGTGGTGTTCCCGGGTCCGGGGGCCGGTCCGGACGCGGGCATCTGCGGATTTATCTCGGCTCGGCGGCCGGGGTCGGCAAGACCTACGCCTTGCTCGGCGAGGGGCACCGCCGCGCCGAACGCGGCGCCGACGTGGTGGTGGGGTTCGCGGAAGCCCACGGACGCCCGCAGACCATCGCACTGCTTGACGGCCTCGAAACCGTCCCCCGGGCCCGGCTGGAGTACCGCGGGACGACCTTCGAGGAGATGGACCTAAACGCCGTGCTCGCCCGGCGGCCGGAAATCGCCCTGGTGGACGAGTTCGCGCACACGAACGTCCCGGGCTCTCGCAACGAGAAGCGCTGGCAGGATGTCGAGGAATTGCTCGACGCCGGGATCGACGTGATCTCCGCGGTCAACATCCAGCACCTGGAATCCCTCAACGACGTGGTCGAGAAGATCACCGGCGTGCCCCAGCGGGAAACCGTCCCCGACGCGATCGTGCGGGCGGCCGACCAGGTCGAGATGGTCGACATGACCCCGGAAGCGCTGCGCCGGCGGATGGCGCACGGGAACATCTACCCGCCGGAGAAGATCGACGCCGCTCTCACCAACTACTTCCGCACCGGGAACCTCGCCGCGCTGCGCGAGCTCGCGCTGCTCTGGCTGGCCGACAAGGTCGACGAAGGGCTGCAGCGGTACCGCACCGAACACCAGATCAAAGGCGCGTGGGAAGCCAGGGAGCGGGTGGTGGTCGCGCTTACCGGTGGCCCAGAAGGCCGGACCCTGATCAGGCGAGCCGCGAGAATCGCCGCCCGGTCCGCCGGCGGTGACCTGCTGGCGGTGCACGTCACCAAGTCCGACGGCCTGACCGGTGCGGATCCGGCCGCGCTGGCCAGCCAGCGGCGGCTGGTCGAGTCCGTGGGCGGCAGCTACCACCAGGTGATCGGCGACAACATCCCCGAGGCCCTGCTCGCCTTCGCCCGCGCGGAGAACGCCACTCAGCTCGTGCTGGGCGCAAGCCGGCGGTCATGGCTGGCCGTCATGCTCACCGGCCCCGGCATCGGTTCCAGGACCATCAAGGGTTCCGGTGACATCGACGTGCACATCGTCACCCATGGGCACATGGGCCGGGGTCGGGGGCTGCCGCGGCCGCGCGGCGCGATCACCCTGCGCCGCAAGCTCGCCGGATACGTGCTGGCCGCCGCGCTGTCAGCGGTGCTGACCATCGCGCTGGCGAACCTGCGCAGCGGCCTCAACCTCACCAGCGACGTGCTGATGTTCCTGGTCGTGGTGATCCTGGTCGCCCTGGTCGGCGGATTCGCCCCCGCCGTGCTCGCCGCCGTCGTCGGCTCGCTGCTGCTCAACTATTACTTCACTCCGCCCATCCACCAGTGGACGATCGCGCAGGCGAACAACGCGCTCGCGCTCGGCGTCTTTGTCATCGTCGCGCTGCTGGTCAGCTCGGTGGTCGACACGGCGGCCCGGCGGACCAAGCAGGCGGCCCGGGCCAACGCCGAATCCGAGCTGCTGACCACCACGGCAGGCAGCGTGCTGCGCGGTCAGCAGGGGCTCAGCGCGCTACTTGACCGGGCCAGGGAAGCGTTCGGCATGGATTCGGTCAGCCTGCTCGAGCGCACCTCACCCGACGCCCAGCAGTACGCCGGCGGCACCGCGGGCGAGAGCAGGGGCATGTCGGGCAGCTGGCACGTCGTCGCCAGTAGCGGCGAACCGGCCGTCACCCGGCCGGAGGAAGCCGACGTCGAGATACCGGTGGCCGACACCCTGTCGCTCGCCCTGCGCGGCCGGGCGCTTCCGGCCACGGACCGCCGGGTGCTCGGCGCGTTCGCCTCCTACGCGGCGGTCGCCCTGGACCAGCAGCGGCTGGCCGCCGAGGCCCAGGCGGCCAAGCCGATCGCGGCCGCCGACCGGATGCGGACCGCGCTGCTCGCGGCGGTCAGCCATGACCTGCGGACGCCGCTCGCGTCCGCCAAGGCGGCCGTGACCAGCCTGCGCTCGGCGGACGTGAACTGGGCGGCCGAGGACCACGACGAGTTGCTCGCGACCGCGGACGAGTCGCTCGACCAGCTAACTCACCTCGTCGACAACCTGCTGGACATGAGCAGGCTGCAGGCCGGCGCGCTGTCCTTGTTCCCGCGCCCGGCGGGCCTGGAAGAGATCGTGTCCCGGGCGCTGGACAACCTGGACCCCGCGGCCCGCGGAATCACGGTCGACATACCGGAATCCCTGCCGGAGATCAACGTCGACCCGGCCATACTCGAACGCGTGATCGTGAACCTGACGGAAAACGCGCTCCGTTATTCCCCGCCTTCCGCGCCGCCGATGCTGACCGCCAGCGCGCTGGGCGACCGGGTTGAGCTGCGCGTCGTGGACCGCGGCCCGGGCATACCCGAAAAGGACAGGGACCGGATGTTCGTGCCGTTCCAGCGGCTGGGTGACACCGACAACACGACCGGAGTGGGACTCGGGCTCGCCTTGTCACTCGGGTTGACCGAGGCGATGGGCGGTACGCTCACCGCGGAGGATACGCCCGGCGGGGGGCTCACCATGACGGTATCGGTGCCGGTCGTCTCGGAACCGGAGTGGCAGCGCGAGCCAGGCCACCGGGAGCGCGAATCGACGGGGGGAAACGGGCCATGACCAGGGTCCTGGTCGTCGACGACGAGCCGCAGATCCTGCGGGCGCTGCGGATCAACCTGAAGGTGCGCGATTACGAGGTCCATGTCGCGGCCACTGGAAGCGAGGCGCTCCAGGTGGCGGGCCGGTATCCGCCCGACCTCGTGATCCTCGACCTCGGGCTGCCCGACCTGGACGGCGTCCAGGTCATCCAGGGGCTGCGCGGCTGGACGAAGGCGCCCATCATCGTGCTGTCAGGGCGAGCCGACAGCACCGACAAGGTCGAGGCGCTCGACGCGGGTGCGGACGACTACGTGACCAAGCCGTTCGGAGTGGAGGAGCTGCTCGCCCGCATGCGCGCCGCCGTCAGGCGCACCGGAACCGCGGAAAACCTGCCTAGGATCCAGCTCGGTCACCTGATCGTCGACCTGGCCGCCAAGCGCGTCATCCGGCAGGCCACGGTCCCTGCGGAGGGTTCGGGGGACGGTGCCGACGCCGCTTCCGCGGCACCCGCGGAAGACATCAGGCTCACCCCGACCGAGTGGCATCTGCTCGAGGTGCTGCTCCGCAATCCGGGCAAGCTGCTCACCCGCAACCAGCTCCTGACCGAGGTGTGGGGGCCCGGATACGCCGACGCGACGGGCAACCTGCGCCTGTACATGGCGCAGCTGCGCCGCAAACTCGAACCTGACTCAGGCCGGCCGCGCTGGCTGATCACCGAACCCGGTATGGGCTACCGCTATCAGCCCAGCCCCGACAGCGACCCTTCCTGACCCGGCGCTTCCTGACCCGGCGCTTCCCGGCACGGCCCTTCCGGGCACAGCGCTTCCCGGCACAGGGCTTCCCGGCACAGGGCTTCCCGGCACAGGGCTTCCCGGCACAGCGCTTCCTGACACAGGGCTGCAGGAAGGCGGCTCTACCAGGGGAAAGGCTGGCCGTCGCGGGTCAGGGTGCCGGTGGGGCCGCCGTTGGGAATCGTGATCGCCCAGATGACGCTGGCCGCGGCCTGGGCCAGTGACCGGCCTTCTGGGCGGGCTTCGCTGGCGGGCCAGCCCGGGCAGACCGCGTTGACCAGGATGCCGTCCCTGGCCAGTTCCGCGGCGAGCAGGCGGGTGAGCGCATTGAGGCCGGCCTTGGAGACGCCGTAAGCGGGCGAGCCCCCGGTCATCACGGCGATCGAGCCGCCCTCGCTGCTCACGTTGACGATCCTCGGGCGCATGCTGGAGCGCAGCATCGGCAGCAGCGCGTGAATCACCCGCCAGGGACCGAACAGGTTGACGTCAATCGCCTCCGCCACCGTGCCCAGGTCGGCGTTGCTCGCGGTCGCCCACCGGTCGTACATGGTCGATGCGTTGTTCACAAGCACGTCGGTGCGGCCGAACCGCCCCTTCACCCACTCGGCCATCGAGGCGACGCTGACGGAGTTGTCCACCTCGAGCTGACATGCGACGATCCGGTTACCCTCCGGATCAAGCTCCTTCGCGGCCAGCTCCCCTTTCCGCAGATCCCGGGAGCCAAGCACTACCGCGAACCCGAGCAGGGCCAGCTGGCGGCACACCTCACGGCCTACACCGCGGTTACCCCCAGTCACCACAGCCACCGGCAGATCAGCGTACACACGCATCACCCGCGATCGCCTTGACCGTGACGTTTCTCATGGCTGTCATCTTGCCATCCACCGATCACCACCCTGACCCCCTATTCGTCAAATCGTCACCTAAGGCGGCGGGGCCGGGCGGCCGTAACTTCGGCTTACCGGGCGGCGAAGCCGCCGTCGGCGAGCCAGCCGACCCGGTGCTAGCCGGCCCGGTGTCAGCTTGCTCGGTGGCCGGAGCAGCGTCGTCGGCGACGAGTTGTTGGAGCCGGTAGCGGAGCCGGCACAGCACCACGTTGACCGTGCCCCGCCTGATGGCCCGGTCCAGGATCACGCCACGCTGGTTGAACAGCAGGTAGTACCAGAACTTCTTGGGCTGCACCTCGGGGATAAGCACCACCAGGCGGTGGTACTTATCCTCATCCTCGAGCTGGCAGAGGTACTTCACGATCGGCTTGGCGATCGAGCGGTGCGGGCTGTGCAGCGAGACCAGCGGGACGTTCGGGTGCCAGTCCTCCCAGCGCTCGCGGAACGAGACGTCGGCGGCCTCCTCGTCGGGGTCGGCAAAGACCACGGTCACTGCCACCACGTCATCGCTGAGCGACAGCGCCGTGGAGATGCCCTCGGTCGTGAGCCGCGAAATCCCCGCCACCGGAACGACGACGAGTGACTTCTGCTTGGCCGGCGGCTTCGGCGTCTGGCCGATCCCGAGCAGCGCACCGATCCGGTCGTAGGTGCGGTGCACCCGGATGAACAGCAGCACCAGGCCCGGGATGATGAGCACGATGACCCAGGCGCCGTCGGTGAACTTGCTGACCAGTTCGATGATCGTGGTCAGCGCGGTAAGGAAGGCCCCGAAGCCGTTGATGGCGGCCCGCATCTTCCAGCCACGCGTCCGGGCAGCCCGCCAGTGCCGGACCATGCCCAGCTGGGAAAGCGTGAACCCGATGAACACCCCGATGGCGAACAGCGGAATCAGCGCCTGGGTGCTGCCGCCCGACGCCACCAGCAGGGCGGCGGCCAGGACAGCCAGCACGATGACGCCGGTGCGGTGGACCTGCCGGTCCGCGCGCAGCCCGAACATGTGCGGCAGGAAATTGTCCTTGGCCAGCAGGGAAGCCAGCACCGGCAGGCCGCCGAACGAGGTATTGGCGGCCAGCGCGAGCAGCACCGTGGTGATGAGCCCGATCGCGTAAAAGACGACGTTGTGACCGAGCGACGCCTCGGTGAGCTGGGCTAGCACGGTGACGTTGGAGTGCGGCACCACGTGGAACTTGCGGATCAGAATCCCCAGGCCGACCAGCATGGTGCCGAGCAGGACGCCGAGCCCGACCTCCGTGTGCTGGGCACGGCGAGCCCGCGGCGTGCGGAACTCCGGCACCGCGTTCGCGATCGCCTCCACCCCGGTCAAGGCCGAGCAGCCGGAGGCAAACGCCTTAAGCAGCAGCAGGATGCCGACCGTCTCGGTGGACGAGCCGAATTGATGGTTGAGCGTCACCGCGGGATTGGCCCGGATCAGGCCGCCGACGATCACCGCCGCCATCGACAGGATGAACAGCAGCGTCGGGACCGTGAAGACCTTCGCGGACTCCGCCACGCCCCACAGGTTCAGGCCGGTGATGAGGGCGAGCACGGCCAGGCACAGCCAGACCCTGGCGCCATACAGCGCGGGGAACGCGGAATAGAGGGCCTCGATGCCGGCCGACACACCGACGGCCGCGTTCAGCACGTAGTCCACGATCAGCGACGCGGCGGCGACCAGGCTGGCCTGGGTACCGAGGTGCGCCTTGGACACGGCGTACGCGCCGCCGCCGTTAGGAAACGCCTCGATCACCTGGCGGTAGGACACCACGAGCACGGCCAGCAGGACGACGATCGCGCCGGTTATCAGGATCGAGTAGTGCAGGGCGGTGGCGCCGGCCGCGACCAGCACGACCAGGATGGCCTCGGGACCGTAGGCGACCGAGGAAAGCGCGTCCAGGGACAGCGCGGCCAGGCCCTGGACCGCGGTCAGCCGGTGCTGCTCGTCAAGCTCCGCGGCGCCACTGCTCATGGGCTCGGTCGTCATAGCGACAGGATGTCACCAGCACCTGGCTGTAGGTGGGAGGCGGGATTACCAGCAGGTAACGACGAGCCGTCCTAGGCTAGGCCTACGATCACCGCGATGATGGCGATGATGACGACGCCCGCGATGATCCATACGACAGGAGATACGGGTGACCGCCGAGGCGCAGGAGCGTCTTCACCCCCGCGCTCGACGAAGGCGCGGAAACGTCCGGTACTGGCACTCGGATCTTGCTCGAACTCCGACATGTGCACGACTGTAGCTGTTCAGCAAGGCCGTAATGGGCAGAACCAGGATGATCAGGCTCAGCGCAACGGCACTAGGGCGTCGGCCCGGTCGACCAGTCGCGACAGCACGATTACGCTCCGGGTCCTGACCACGAACGGTTCGGCGCGGATGCGCTCCATCACGTCCTCGAAGTGCCTGACATCGGCGGCCCGGATGTGGATCAGGGCGTCCGCCTCGCCCGTCACCGTGCACGCGTCCACCACCTCGGGGTGCCGCCGCACCCCGACGGCGATCTCCTCCGGAGAGGTGCGGCCGCCGCAGAACAACTCCACGTACGCCTCGGTCGTCCAGCCCAAGGCGACCGGATCCACCCGGGCGGAGAAGCCGGTGATCGCGCCGGCCGCCCTGAGCCGGTCGACCCGCCGCTTCACCGCGGGAGCGGACAGTCCGACCTCGTTACCGATGACGGCGTAACTGGCCCTGGCGTTCCTGACCAGCGCGACGATGATGCGCGTGTCGATGTCATCCACGGCGCCCGCCCGCGTGCCTGTCCACGGGGGCAAACCTTACCCGGCTCCGGGGCCGCTCCGGGCAGGCCGGGCGGGTTCTGGGCACGCAAGGAGGCTCGGCGTCCCGCTTTCGCCGAGCCTCGTTAAGTGAGACGCGGAGCCTGCCGCGCCGGTTGACGCGATCCGAGCAAACCTCGAAATTTACTCCGGGTACTTTGCCGGGGGCATTGTGCTTGGGTATTTTGCCGTCTTCGCATGGCGTGACGGCGTGAGGAGCCTGCCGTCGTGACCGCCACGGGGCGCAAGTGGCCGGGCGGCCGCTGTTATCGTTCGAGGGCAGCAGCCGGTGTGGGACTAGCGAGGCGGAGGCGTCGTCATGGCGGACGATCTGGAAAGCGCGGACGGCATGGTCCGTGGGTTGTACGGGCCCGACGTCACGTTCCTCGGGGTGCCGCGGGCCGAACTCGGGGCGCTGTCGGGGCTCGATGTCGTGTTCATCGGCGCGCCGTTCGACAGCGGCACCTCGCACCGGCCGGGAGCCCGGTTCGGCCCGCAGGCCATCCGGGCCACCGACTACCTGCCGCACGACGCGTCCCGGCCGCACCTCGCGCTCGGCGTAGACCCGCTGGCCGATCTGCGGGTGGCGGACGCCGGCGACGTGCTGATGCCACCGGGGGAAACCGAGGAATCGCTGCGGCGGCTCGAGGCCGCCGTGCTCGCCGTGGCGTCGGCGGGCGCGATACCCGTCATCCTGGGCGGCGACCACACCGTCACCTTGCCCGACGCCACCGGCGTGGCCCGGCACGTCGGCTGGGGCCGGGTGTCGCTGATCCACTTCGACGCGCACGCCGACACCGGGGACACCCAGTTCGGGTCGCTGTACGGCCACGGCACCCCGATGCGGCGGCTGATCGAGTCCGGGGCGGTGCGCGGCGACCGGTTCTTGCAGATCGGGCTGCGCGGGTACTGGCCGGAGCCGGCGACGCTGGCGTGGATGGCGGGGCAGCAGATGCGCTCGTTCGAGATGAGCGAGATCGTCTCGCGCGGGCTCGACGAGTGCCTGACCGAGGCATTCGAGATTGCCGAGTCCGACTGCGAGGGCGTCTTCCTGTCGGTCGACGTCGACGTGGTCGACCCGGGCATGGCCCCGGGCACCGGCACGCCGGAACCCGGCGGGCTGACCGCCCGGCAGCTGCTCGACGCGGTGCGGCGGATCGCCATGTCGGTGCCGCTGGCCGGGATCGACGTGGTCGAGGTATCGCCGCCGTACGACCATGCCGAGGTGACCGCGTTCCTGGCCAACCGGGTGGTGCTCGAAGCCCTGTCGGGCATCGCCTGGCGGCGCAGGCAGCAGGCCGGCTCGCCGGTGCGCTGGCCGGACACGCCGCTGCTCGAAGGCCGCTGACGGTCTTTGGCCTTTGGCAAACGGCCTTTGGCTAACGGTCTTTGGCTAACGGTCTTTGGCTAACGGTCTTTGGCTAACGGTCTTTGGCCAGGCCAGCGTGCCTTGGCCGGCTGTCCCGATTGGTTCGTAATAGTCCGAACTTAGGACTCTGGGCGAACAGATCAACAGGATCTATAGTCGGTGCATGCTCGACGTAACGAGGCTGCGCGTTCTTGTCGCTGTGGCCCGGTACGGTTCGGTCACGGCGGCGGCGAAGGCGTTGAACTACGCTCAGCCCTCCGTGAGCCACCACCTGGCCCGGCTGGAAGCCGAGACCGGGATCAAGCTCATCCAGCGGGCGGGCCGGGGCATCCGCCTCACTGACGCCGGCCGGCTCCTGGCCGAGCGGGCCGCTGAGGTGATCGGCCGGCTCGACGCCGCGGAGAACGAACTGGCGGCCTACACAGGGCTGCGAGCCGGACGGCTGCGGCTCGCGGCGTTCCCGTCGGCGCTCGGTACCATCGTGCCGGCCGCCGCGGCCCTGCTGCGCGAACACCAGCCCAGTGTTGACCTGCGGCTGACCGAGGCCGAACCGCCCGAGGCGCTCCGCATGCTCCGCGCGGGGTACGTCGACGTCGCGCTCGTGTTCCGCTATTCCGCGGAGGGCGCGGGGTC
>Ga0302178_10002479_pt1 | contig 14591 bp, 10 predicted proteins | sample I_Palsa_E1_3_FD_198790 | JGI IMG/M metagenome (GOLD analysis project Ga0302178, IMG submission 198790) | Peat permafrost microbial communities from Stordalen Mire near Abisko, Sweden - I_Palsa_E1_3 | ecosystem: Environmental > Terrestrial > Soil > Palsa > Peat permafrost | place: Sweden... | reverse complement strand
GTAACGTAAATAGGCGCTCCGGAACAGGACATTATGGAAGACGAATATCTTATAGAGGGGTTACTTTACAGCGGCGAGGGGGATACGCTTGACTTCAAGCTCCAACAGTATCCATTCGAAGGCGCAGATGACGATAGCAAGTCTTCCTTGCTGAAGGACATCCTTTCGTTTGCAAATGCATGGAGAGCAGTAACCGCATATATCTTGATCGGTGTACGTGACGGTTCAAAGGAGATCATCGGCCTCGACAATGACATTGACGATTCCCGACTTCAACAGTTCGTGAATGGCAAGGTCAACCGTCCGATACAATTTGGATATCGCACATTCGAGTTCAGAGGCCAGAAGCTTGGACTCTTCACGATTCCACCCCAAGACCGCCCCTTTTATTCAGTGAAGAGCTTCGGCAAAGTGAAGGCGGGGACGGTATACGTACGGCGTGGGTCTTCTACCGCTGAAGCAAACCCGGAAGAAATTGCGAAAATGGGGGCGTCCGCATCGGCTCAGATCCATGCAGACAAGACACATAAACTTTCCATCTTGATTGGTAGGGATGGCCACTATGTCGAAACGCAGAGGCATAACGCCGTAAGCATCGCGAAGACGGTATTGGTCGGCGTAAAAAACACGGGAAACACGTACTTAACGAATTGCAAGGTGTTTTTCGAGGCCATAGGCACCAACGCGAAAAGCCCGGAAAAGTGGCTTCGTGAGGGTGCGTTCAGCCTTAACCCCGGGGAGGAAAGGCTCGTCAGCTTAGCGATGTATGGAGAGCCAATATCACCGGTGCAGCCCGGACTGGATTGGATAAGCCTGCCTGCGCCTCCTAGTGGCAATTTTTGGCGTCCACCGACACTTTCCAAGGATGGCGGGGCCGTCACCATAACGGCCACGTCCCTGGAAAGTGCGCCATGCGCGGTGATATGCAAATTATGGATCCGCGAAAACAAGCTGCACTGGGACAGCAGTTGAGTTCAGGAAAATCTGTTTGATCGATCTGGCAGTTCAGCTTGGCTAGCCGTCAGTGAAGCGTCCATTTTGAGGTGACATGAGTTACGAATATTCCGCCGGACCGCGCCTGACCGATGACCCGGCGGGAGACCCCAGGCGACAGGCTATCGCTTCGCTCCGCGGATATGTTTATCAGCTCTATGCGAGCGCGCTGGCCTGGGTGGATTTGCGGCAGGGGCAACAGCTATACCTTGAAGTGGCGGAGGACTATGCGACTCTCGCTAACCAGGTCCTCCATGGCGTCCAGGTCAAGGACACTGCGCAGTCCGGGTCCGTCACGATCAACAGTCAGGACGTGCTTGATGCGATAGATGCATTTGTGGATCTTATCGAGCGCAATCCCAGTCTTGAAGTAGTGTTCAGGTTTCTGTCCACGTCCGAGATAGGACGTGAGCGGAGTGTGGAAGATCGCGTAGAGGGCGAAAGTGTATTGCTGTACTGGCGCCGAGCGGCAGCGGGTGCTGACGTCGCCCCGTTGCGGGCGATCTTAACGAGGGCGAGGCTCTCTGACCGCGTCAAAAAATTCATTGATGCGCGCGACGACGACAAACTGCGCGAAGAACTACTGAAGAAAATCTACTGGGACTGTGGGCGCCCGGAACTGGGAGAAATCAAGGATGACCTTGAAGCGGTGCTTGTCGAATTTGGCTCAGAACGGTTCCAGCTCGTACCAAGTGAGTCTCGGACACTTTCCGCGGTGGTTATCGCGAAGATTCTCGATACAGTAGTCGGTCCGATGCCGCGCCGTCTGACTAGCGCGGGCCTGCTGGAGCTTTGCGAGCAACGCACAAGGGTATCCATACCTAAGGCCGCTTTCAACACGGTGATGCAACGTCTGTCAGCTGCGTCGTCCGAGACTTTCTTTTCTGGGCAGCAGGCGCCAGGGTTACTTGAGGCTGAGGCCGACCTTGCGATGCCAACCGGGCTGGCCGTGCGTCAACAACTCGTCGATGCGGTGCGCACAAAACTTCAGGATGAGAAACTGCTTTTTCTCACCGGAGGCACCGGGGTCGGAAAGACTATGGTGGCGAGGCTCATCGCTCGTTCAACGGGCAAAACGTGGTACGTGCTCGACCTCCGTGACACCTCCGCGAGCGAATGCGCACGCCGCTTGCAAAGCGCGCTTGGCCAGCTATCAGATTTACTTCCAGCCGGCCTGATACTCGACGACCTTAATGAAGCGGAGAATCATACCGTCGCGCAGGCGCTCGAGCGACTGATTCGCGCCCTACGCCGTCACGATGCTGCATGCTTGGCGACAAGTTATCGTGCGCTGACGACCGTGCTGCTTGACAGGTTGGGGGCGAGCGCAGAAGTCGTCATGGCGGTACCGCATCTGGGTGAGGAAGAGGTCGGCGACCTTGTACTTGCCGCTGGTGGTGACGGGGAGGTGTGGAAAACCCCCGTCTATTTATACGGCGGGATGGGGCATCCGCAGCTTGTTCGGGCACTGCTGGCTGGCCTTCGGTCTCGCGGCTGGCCTGCGGAAGAGCTTGCCGCGCTCTCTACGGTTACCGAGATTAGCCCGGACGTCGAGGCCGCGCGAAGCGCAGTGCGACGGCGCCTGACAGAAGTGCTCCGGGACGAGCCGCGCAGGCTGCGGTACCGTGCGAGCCTGCTCATCGGGCGCTTCTCGCGTTCGCTGGTGCTACATCTGGCTGCGATTGCACCTCAGGTTGACATGCCCGGTGAGCGCCTGGATACGCTGGTCGGGCCATGGATTGACGCGTTGGCCAATGGGCAGCTTCGCAATTCGCCTCTTGTCGCCAATCTCGGGAGGGATACCTTGATTCCCGACGAGCAGGCGTCTGTGCGTCGCACTGCACTCGACCAGCTACTCGCGGGCAATACCCTCGATGTCCGTCAGGCAGATGCGGCGTATCTATACGCGCTGGAGGGGAGGCTGCACACCGAATTGTTGAAACTTTCAAGGGCGGTGATCGGCAGCAAAGAAAAGGACATTAGGCGTCTCGCAGCCTGGATGCCGAGTTTGAGAGGAATGTCGACAAAAACTCAAATATTTCCCGGCGATGCTGATGCTTCGGCGGCGCTCAGGTTCGCGCAGATGCTTCTCCTCGCACAGACGAATGATACTGACGCTGTTCTCAACGTTTGGCAGGCACTTGAGCGGGAGGTCGGGCGCGGCCAGCAACCTGAGTTGGGCGCCAGGTTCGAGTATATGGTCCTCTTCAAGGTACTCATGAGCACCTCGCTCGCTCAAATGTTGCCCGATTGGTTCAGAGTGCTCAAGCGTTTTGACCACCTTAACCAGACATCGCCGGAGTGGCGAGCGCTCGTCGCAGCGGCAGAAGCGTCGGCGCCACTATTGAACGGGTACAAAGCGTCGCTGCTCGGCAGTCTTTTTGTCATGCACGCGACGAATGTGAAGACAGTCAAAGATCAGGTTCGCCTGTTTGCGGCACTAGACGCACTGGACTCGTCGGACCGAGCGCGATACCTCGAGGAAGCGTCGAAAATGCCGAGCGACTACGCGTTGCTGGTTAACGCTTCGTGGCTTGCCGAAGCGAAGAGCGATACGTTGGATTGGGCCCGCGCAGTTGAGGCCTACTCGGAAATGGCCTCTCAAGCGCTTCGTTGGGGCTACCGTGAGCTGGCTCTGCGTTGCTATGTCGCTCAGGCAATCATGCTTGATGACTACGGATCCGAGGAAGACGCGGCAATCGAGGTGCTGGCCCAGGCCGAGACTGTGCTCGGGAGCGACGCGGTCATATCACGGGCGCGGGCCAAGATTCATTTCCGGCATAAACGGCATTTGAGCGCTCTCGAGTCATTTGCCGAAGAAGCGGCAGGGTTCGCTTTGGGTGACCCGGTCGAACGTGCCTACATGTGCCGCGAGATGGGTATCAGTGCAGCCGAAACCGGAGACTGGCTCGTGGCGAGCGAGTGGCTCGGTCGGGCTCGCGAAGCTGCCTTTTCGGCGCGCAGTAAAGCCATGCGGCCAATGGCGATCGGCCTTCGCGCAGATGAGGCGCTAGCCATCTATCGGGCGGGAGAACCTTCGCGCGCAGTAACTATCTATGGCGAGGTACTTCAATCGCTAGCGACGCTGGATGGAGACGGATCGACGAAGGCCGCATATTGCCAAAGAGTCGTACGCCACGGTTTGCTGTGGATGTTTGGGCAGGTCACCGGGCGCACGCTCGAGGTCGACGGCGAGCCACCTGTGATGGTCCCCGGAATGTGCAGTAACCCCGAACCGCCTGAATCCATCAGGGATCAACCTTGCGCGAGCATCGATGTAGCGTGGTACATGCAGGCCGTGACCGAAGCACAGCATCTGAGCGCGGTGGCGGCGGATACAAATCTTGCTCAACGACTGAATGGGAAGACCATGCCGGGCATGGAGGTTATTGCACGGGAGGAATTCGTCGCGAGCACATCGTCACGACTCGATGTCGACGGTTTCGCAATGCAGTTCGGCCCTTGGACGGACTCGTTGGTCTATCTGGCAGAGCATCTTGAGGAGTTTCGCAAAAGCGACGTCACTGAACCTCGTCATGGGTTTATACCGTCGGCCAGCGCGTCGCAACTGGGCGCTTCACTGGTCCAGCAGCGCATCGAAGATGCAATCATCGCGTTTGGGATGTTCGCTGCAATGAACCGGCAGCGCGATAGAGTGGCAGCGTTAGCTGCGGGTCTCGAGGATCGTCTCGGGGCAGCGGCGGGTAGGCAACTCCTTATTTTCATGTTAAACGGAGATAGCACGGTCGAGAATCCGAGGGCGTTCATTTGCACCGCAATTCACACCACCTTCGCGCATAAGACTCACACGACGGAGCAGCTCTTTGTCGTTACCCTGCGCTTTGTTCAAGCTATCCGGCGTTCCGCATTTTTAAGCCATCTTGTGCGACGGTTTGTACCTTGGGCACGTGAGGCGTGGCAAAGGGCTGTTGAAAATCGATTCGCCCTCGCTAACCCGAGGACAACCGTACCTGCAATCCAGGCTACCTTGACGGGTGACCGTGACGACCTTTCAACCGTCGCTGCGCTGTTGCTCGTTGCTGAGGAGGCGGTTTCCGTACGGTTGGATCCGAGCCTTCGTGACATGCTTCGTGCTCTTGCTAAAGGCAAGCAGGGGAAGGTGAGCGAACTGGGATGAAAGATGCCGTGATGGGTTTGACGAGGGGAAGGACGTCGCGTAGCTAATTTTCAATGACGCGAGTCGAACTCGGCCTTCACTCAGTCAGGTTAGTTGCACTTGACGGGTGAGACTAGCGGGTGGCCCCGACTCCCCCGACGCGACATGACTTGAGGAGCATGGTACCGACAGGCTTTTCCGAGACCTCGTTGGAACTGGGCCGTCGGTATCGGAGACGGTATCGCGTAGGTCAATCGGTTGAGTCGCGGATTTTCTCGGATTTTCACACGGAACCGGTGCAGGTCTTCCGATATTGTGCAAGTGAAGCCATTAACTGCCGAGTGGGAATTTCGGTATGACTGACGGTATTGTCGCTGCGGGTAGAGCAAGAACACTGCATGCACAAGGGTTAGGCGCTCGGATTGACAATCGAGTGGGAATTATAGTCTGGCATGGAACGACGACGGATAAAGCTCCACGCGTACCGTATTCTGGTTTGGAGCGGCCCTCAGTTCTTTTGCGTAGGTCGAATGACCGGTACGCCGTCGCTCGGCGTGCCAAGCTCGGGGACTCGGCTGCCTTCCGACGCCCGAGCTGCAGAGATACAAGCAATCCGGGGCAAACATCAGCCGCTCATGCTCTGTAAATAATCGCCCCAAAGCTGCATCATCTTCTGTCTCTCAGGAAGAAACTCAGCTTTGTTATACGCGCGCGTTACCCTGTTGCGCTCGACGTGGGCCAACTGACGTTCGATCGCCAGTGGGGAAAATCCCTGTTCGTACGCCCATGTGCTAAACGTACCGCGTGCACCGTGCGCCCTGAAGAGGCGTTCGTGATTGAATCCCGCTCGGATCAGCGCCGCATTGATTGTGCTAGCGGCCATCGGGCGCGTTTTGTCTCTGACATTAGGAAATAGGTGGTCGTCAGCGTCATTAGTCCCAGTGACTTTCTGAATTCCCTGCAGAATCTCAATCGCTTGGACACTCAGTGGCACGATGTGTGGAAGCCCCATCTTCATGCGCTCGCCGGGAATGGACCATAGCGCTGATTTCAGGTCTACCTCCCTCCATGTAGTGCCTCGCAACTCAATAGTTCGGACGGAGGTAAGCAACAGCAGACGTACTGCCAAGCGTGTGAGTGCGGTTCCCACAACTGTAAATGCATCAAGCAAGCGTTTGAGTTCATCAGCCTCCAACGCCCGATTGTGGCGTGTAGGTGGAAGCGTCACAACGTCCGACACCTTGAGAGCCGCAACGGGATTCGCGTCGGCGAGCCCTCTGATAATTGCTCGCCTGAATATCGCGTCAAGATGTTGACGCAGACGCGCCGAAATGTGAGGGGCACCTGCCGCCTTGCGTTCATCGCGTGCAAGGGATTTGCGCTTTGCAATCGATACCAGCAGATCATAGATCTGTGCAGCCTTTATATCGCCGACCGGCATGCTCCCGATTGAGGAACCCTTCACATAGCGTGTGAGGAACCGCGTGGCCTGATCGTGATAGTAAGCACTCCAATTTGCCCGATTGTCGTGCAGCCATTCTTCGCAGACAGGCCAGAGCGTGTTCTTGTGATGGGCGATGGTCTGCTGCTGCAGTTGCTTCCCATGAGCCTTAGGGTGGACGCCGGCCGCCACCAGCTTGGCCGCTTCCTCTCGCAATGCTCGGGCGTCATTGAGCGATAGGGCGGGAAATTGTCCTAAGGTGTAACTGCAATCCTTTCCATCGAGCCGGTAGTCAAATTTCCATGTCTTCGAACCCGCTACCGAGACCCGCAGATACATGGAGTCGCGGTCTCGGAGCTTATAGGGCTTGGCCTGCGGTTTGGCGTTGATCAGTTGCGGATAGGTGAGCTTCATGGAGTTCTCCTCGACGGATAACTATCATGAATTTTACCCGCAATTTACCCGCAAAACTGTCGGAAGCAGGCGGAATATCCGGGATCGTATCGGATAGATCCCAATAAACTGGATGAGCGACCGGGGCAAGCGCATAAAGCCTCAACCACTCGCCGTAACCCTTTACCAGAAAGCCTCCCGAGCGATCGATGTATTGCTGGCGGGACGTTTCATAGACTCCCCGGAGTGCAAACCACGGCACATGCGGAAGGTCGTGATGAACTGCATGATAGTTATTGTTCAGGAACAGCAGGCGCCAGTACCACGCGGCTTCATTGAGCACCGTGCGATGCTCGACGGCATCTGCCACCCGATGCTCGTGAAAAGACCGGACCGAGCTCAATGACAGGGCGCTGTAGCCCACGCCCAGCACAAACAGCCACGCCGATATCCCGCACTCAGTCTGCAGCCACCACGCGAGCGCGGCGACGGAGGTGACATGCGCAACCCAGCGCGGCACGTCGCGCCAGTCGCCGCGAGCGACCTTGCGAGCGGCATCGCTGATGACAGCGGCAATCGCGAAGGCGGGACCGACCACGAGTCGTCCGGCAAAGGTGTTGCGCAGCATCAGCAGCGCACGCGTCGCGGCACCGGCCCGGTGCCACGTCTTGCCGCTGACGAAGTAGCTCTCCGGATCGTGTTCGGGGCGGGTCAGGTGCGGATCGTCATGATGCCGCAGATGCGAATCGCGATAGATGCCATAGGGGAACCAGACGGCGAGCGGCGCGAAGCCGAGCAGTCCGTTGATCAGGCGCGAGCGGGTCGGGTGGCCGTGCAGCAATTCGTGCTGCAGGGACATATACCACGTGCTCAATAGCGTGAGCAGGGCGATCGTGAGAGGCAGTCCAAGACTGCGTGCATGCATTGCGACGCCGAACCATCCACCGTAAATCGTGACGATCAACAGCCATGTCGGCCACTCCGTGCGCCAGGTCCAACTCGCGCTCAGGCGGGCCAGGGCTTTGCGTTGCGTGTCGTCGAGATAGATCGCCATCGGCAGTGCAGGTAGGGCCGGGTAAGGATTCGGAAAGGCGTCAGGAGACGCGTTAAGGCCGATCCTACTGGGCGCGCTGTCCGCGACGAACCATTTTGTTGCGCAAAGCATCTGCGAAATAGCGCTTAGGGCGTGATAGCGGGCGTCTTACGCTATCCCGCCGCTCCGTTACCGGTTAATATCAGAGCACGAACGTTAATATTCGAATTCTGATATCCATGCGAAAACCATCCACACCGTCCGACCCGCAAGACGTCCCCCGCATCGGCGAGGGCAAACGCGGCGAGGAGGGCCATATCGGCTATCTGCTGCGCCAGGCCGGCGCGGCAAACCGGCTGCGCATGGAGCGCGCGCTCGCCGATCTCAACGTGACGCCGCCGCAATTCATGGTGCTGACCATGCTGGTTGCTTACCCTGGTTTGTCCAATGCGGATGTCGCCCGCCTCGCAATGCTCACGCCGCAAACGGTCAGTGTGATCGTCGCGAACCTGTTGCGCAGCGGCGCCATCGCCCGGCGGCCACATGCGGTGCATGGCCGCATCCAGCATATCGACGTCACCGATGAGGGCAAGGCGCTCCTCAAGCAATGCCGCGCGCGCGTGAAAGCCATCGAGCAGCAAATGCTCGATGGCTTCAACACGGATGAGGAAAGCGTGATTCGCCGCTGGCTCGTGAGTCTTGCCGTGGAAGGCGGTGCGAGCGAGGAGTAATAGGCGCTACTGCGCGTCAGCCAGTCGGCAGGCGTGATCGAGCAGGCCTTCCGCGGTGCCGGTACCGTTGTCGACGTCGAGGCCGCTGTTGAGCACGAGCCAGCCGTCCTGATCGGCGGAAGGACCGGCGCCGGTCACGAGGATCGTCTGCGTAGCCATGGTCTGCGAATCCGGATGATCGCGCGCGACGATCCGGAACGGATCGTTATTCTGCGTCAGGCTGGTGACGCGCATGATCCGGTAGCGCACCCCGCCGAGCGTTTCCCAGCGCCATTGGTCCGGCTTTTCCTTGCGGTAGGCGGCGAGCACGTCGATGACATCGGGGCGCATGCAGTCCATATGAATATGCAGTTGCTGCTGCGTGCGGCGGAATTCCGAATTGATTTCGAGTCCGAACTGATTGGCGGCGAGGGGCTGCTTCAGCGACGCTTCGACCACCTTGCGCGAACTCCAGCCGTCTGCCCAATAATCCGGTGCGTTGGGCTCAAGAATGCTTGGGCTTTCGATGCCGGCGACGCGCTCAGTCGGAATCAGCAGGTGCTGCGTGCGCCCGAAGATGTCTTTCAGAATCGCGTAGTGCCCAGCGAGATTCACGCTCGTGCACTGACCGGGCCGGCCGCTAGCTTGCGCCTCGGGCACGCATTGCCCGCCGACGATCTTCCATAGCGCGTCAGGATCGGCAGCCGCAATTTCTGCGCAACCGCTTGCTATGACGGCGACCGCGATGAAGGCAACCATCCGACCCATGACGCGACGCGCACGCATGTTGATGCCTATTGCGGGCCTTCGCGAGATTCCCGGGCACGCGGCGCGAGCCGCGTTCAGCAAGCGAGGCGAACGCGGCAAGCGGCCGGCATCCGCCGGTAAAACCTGACGCGCCGTCATCAGAGCGTGGGCGCCGGCAGCGCGCCGAGTACCTGTTCGAACGCCACGCCGATTGCCAGCAGGCGCCGGTCGCTGCCGAGCGGGCCGTCAAGTTCGAGTCCGACCGGCAAGCCTTCGGCGGTCAAGCCAGCCGGTAGCGACAGCCCCGGAATGCCGGCGGTGCTGGCCGGATCGGTGTTACGCAGGTAGGCGCTCAGTTCGTCGATGGGCGCGCCGCCGTTGATCGACACCGCCGACGAGCCGGCGAAATCGTCAATCGGCACAGCGGCAAGACGTGTGGTGGGGAACAGCAGCGCGTCGAGCCGGTGCGCGGCAAAGGTCTGTGCATACAGTGCCTGAAGCTGCGGCCGCCATACGGTGAGTGCAATCTGATATTGCTGGGCCAATGGGTCTGCAAGGATCGCATCGTAGATGCTGCGCACGTCCGGGCTCGCAATACGTGCCGCCACCTCCGCGAGCGTCTTGACCGGCGCATCGTTGGCGACGAGCCACGCCGGTACGTCGTCGTGCGCTTCATGGATCGCGACCGCCGAGGCGATCTTGTCGTTCAGATCCAGCAGGTCATCCATCTCGACGGTCACGAACGTCACGCCTGCCGCTTCCAGTTGCGGCAGCGCAGCGCGTACGACGTCTTCCAGTGCGTACTCCAGGTCTTCCCACAACGGTGCAGGCAGGCCGATGCGCAAGCTGTTCATCGCCACATCGGGCAAGGGCCCGGCGCCGGTCACGACGCCGTCCAGTAGCGCGATGTCGGCGACGTTGCGCGCCATCGGCCCCACGGTGTCGCGCGTATGACTGATCGGCACCACGGCGTTCGGGTCGTGATAGCGGCGCTCCGCGCCACCATTGCCGACGGAGGGACGAAACCCCGCCGTGCCGGTCAAGGCGGCCGGAATGCGGGTGGATCCAGCGGTGTCGGTACCGAGACCGGCCGGCACGATACGCGCGGCGATGGCAACCGCGGTGCCGCCCGACGAGCCGCCCGGAATCAGCCCCGGATCGTACGGGTTGCGTACCGGCCCGGCATGCGGTGCGAGGTTGGTGCTGGTAATGCCCATGGCCAGCTCGTGCATGTTGGCCTTGCCGAGTACGATTGCGCCGGCGTCGAGCAGGCGCTGCACCGAGGGCGCGTTCTCGCGCGGCACGAAGCTCTCCAGCGCGGGCGTGCCCGCCGAGGTCATGAGACCCTGCGTGTTGATGTTGTCTTTCACGACGATCGGCAAGCCCGCCAGCGGCAATGCCGCGCGTGCTTCAGGCGTCAACGCATCGAGCCGTTGCGCGGCGGCGAGGGCGCCTTCCATGTTGAGTGCGGTCAGGGCGTTGAGCGTCGACAGCGCGGCGGCGCGAGCGAGTAACGTGGCGATATATTCCGTGGCTTTCAGCCTGTCGGTCTGGATTGCAGCCACGGCTTGCGTTGCCGTTAGCGCCAACTGTTCGTCGACGGTCCATGTCATGCGTGAGATCTCCTGGTGTGCCCGGTCAGGGAGTGCGTGTTCTCATGAAGCGCACATGAAGCTTGCTACGCAGCGTGCCAGCCGCTGCGCGCAAGCAGGACTGCTGCTTGTGTGCTTCCGAACCGCTCTTCACAGGAGTGAGATCGCGAAAGATCCAGTTGCGCCGGTGGCGATCCCCGGCGGCATCTGCATGGCTCAGCGTATCGGACATGGCGGTCGCAACAGGGCGGCACGTGCCGCCTATTCTGTCACAGCCGCTTAAATCGTGCCGTCACTGATGGCTGTCGACCCACATGCGTCCCCAGCGAAACGCATACGCCACCGCGTGCTCTTCGTCGAAGAAATAGTCGAGCGCATCGAATGAGTAAGCGCGGGTGTGATCTGCAGTGGCTTTCCCGATGGTCAGATTCGCCGCATACAACCCGTTGGGCAGTTGTTGTGCGACGGGGGCAACCTCGTAGCCTTTGTATTGGATAGCTTGTCGATTCATGTTCATGGCGATGGTTCTGCCCGCATGCGTTGCAAAGGAAGCTGGACGCATAGTGCCGACCGGATGGTGGGCGGGCAGGAACAAGCGTAGGCCGGGCGGCCTCGCGAGTGAACCAATCATTCGTCGCAAGCAAATCACGGTGGACCTGGAACGGTCTTCGCGGATTCGGCTGAGGCGGCCCCGGATGCGTTGATACCACTATCCGGCGGGCCGTACAGCCTGTCTGTTAGTTGGCACACGTACTGTGCCGCGTGAGTGCCGCACTGCGGCCGCTACGCGCTCAGCTGGCGAGCGTCAGGACCTTGGCCGTGCGCCCTTCGGGGGCCGTGCCGAGATGCGCCGGCGCGTGCTGCGTGCTGAACGCGAGGGCGAACTGTGCGGCCTGCTGGCCGACGGTGGCGAGTTGCTCGACCACTTTCGGGTCGGAGCAGCTATCGACGGATTCGAAACGCGTCTCGAGCGTATTGATGCCGGCGCCAAACGGGGTGGGCCAGCCGCGCAGTGCGTGGACAATCGAGCGCAGGGAGGTGAGTACCGAACCGGCGGCCTGCCAGCCGTATGCCGTGACGATACAACCGACTGCGCGGCCATCGAGGTAGGGGCGCTCGTCGGCACGCAGTTCTTCCAGCGTATCGAGCGCGTTTTTCACGAGGCCGGAGACGCCGCCGTGGTAGCCGGGCGTGGCAATGATCAGCGCGTCGGCCTGGCGCACGGCCTCGATCAGTTCGAGTTGCGCGTCGGTACGTTGCGGGTCTTCGGGCGCGTAGTGCGGCAGGCTATGCAGGAACGTGCCGCCGAACAGGCGAGTGCGCGCGCCGGCGGCTTCGGCGCCACGCAGGGCAAAACCGAGGGCACGCTCGGTCGACGACGCCGCACGCGTGGTGCCGCCGATGCCGATGACAAGCGGCCGGCGATTTTGATCGAAACTGGTCAACGAAATGCTCCTTCGGTAGCGGCCGTCGGGGCCTCGCACTGGGCTGCGCGCAGGCCTGCCGACGCAAACTGGACTTAAACCGCCATCTTAGTGACCGATAGTAGCAGCACGAAGCGACTTTTCGTTCTAACGATATACGCCGGGAGGGTTATCCGTGCAGGGCCGGAGTGAAATACACCTGAAGCGGGCCCGGATAAGCATAGCGAAAACGGTTGGTTGGAGACGCGCCTCGGGGGCGGCTATGATCGGCTCGTCTCCTCCATGACTACTCCTTGACATGGGATTCGGCCCTGCTATCGCAAGATGACGGGGCCTTTTTTTGTGTTGCCTTTGTCTTGTCTTGCGCTGCCGTGCGTTACGTTGGATTTGCGCCTGGGGCGGCGCCGTTTGACTTATTCGCCGAGGCTGGACCAGGGCGCTGCGCGGCTGCTCTGCGCGAATCTTACGAGGCGCTTGTGCGCCTCGCGCATCGCGTTGACGGGAGCCTGTTGTAACTGTCCGTCGTGCAGCGTCAGCAGCCGTTCCAGCACGCGCGCTTCCGCGTCTTCCAGGCGCCAGACGTTGTCCGTCGTCGCGCAGGCCGCGCTGCGTTCGAGAGCCCGCTCCGCTTGGGCATAGAGTGCTGCATTAGCGGCCCCGAATCACGCTTCCTGCAGATACCAGGCGACGTACAGCGGCGTTGTTGCATAAATCTAGGTGTCGCGCGGCGGGCTGACGTTTACACGCAACGGTCAGGTCATCGCCCCTGTTAACTCTTGGTGGAACCGCGTAGATTCTCGATTTTTGGCCGGGAAGATGCGCAAGGACGAACGCAAGGCACGCGAACCCAAGGGGGTCTATCGCGTTAGGAACTGGTCGGAATACAACGCGGGCTTGATCGCCCGAGGCAATGTAGCTATGTGGATCGACGACAGCGTATTGACTGACGCGTCTGAACCCGGAACGCGCAAACGTGGCCGACCGTGCATCTACGCGGACGCGGTGATCCAGATGCTGCTCGGTCTCAAGCAGGTGTTCCGTCTGCCGTTGCGGGCGCTTCAAGGCTTCGCGCAAAGTCTGTGTGAGTTCGCGTTCGCCGGCCTGCCTGTGCCGAACTACTCCACGCTGAGCCGCCGCGCGCAAAAGCTTGAGGTTGTCCTGCCCGCGCTGCATAGCAGCGAGCCGTTGCATCTGGTCGTCGACAGCACGGGGCTCAAGCTTTACGGCGAAGGCGAATGGAAAGTGCGCAAACACGGCTATTCGAAACGCCGCACCTGGCGCAAGGTGCATCTGGCGATGGACGCGAAGACCGGTCAGGTATGCGGTGCGTTGATGACCCATCAGGACGTCGACGACGCCAGCGTGTTGCCCGATCTGCTCGACCAGATCCCCGCCAACGTGCCAATCGATACGATCGGCGGCGACGGGGCGTACGACACGAAGGACTGTCATGCGGCGATCGCCACGCGCAGCGCCGAGCCGTCGATCCCGCCGCGCGAAGGAGCGGCGCCATGGCCAGCGAGCACGTCCGGCGCTAGCTGGCGAAACGATGCCATTGCCGCCATTGCGCAAAGTGGCCGCCCGCAATGGAAGAAGTGCAGTGGCTATCACCAGCGCTCGCTGGTCGAGAACCTGATGTACCGACTCAAGACGCTCACGGGCAATAGCCTGTGGGCGCGCCGTATCGGTTCCCAGGCGACTGAAGTGGCTATTCGCGTGGGTGTGCTCAACCGCATGGCTGTGCTTGCTCGCCCGCAGTCCGTCCGCATCGCCTGAATTCAGCATCACAGGGACCTCTTCGCCTTCAAATTCGATTTATGCAACAACGCCGCTTCGCGAGGGCAACGTCATCGAGTTTGTTGAGGGGACGGGGCCGGACGCAATGGTGTTTCATCCCACGATACTTGCGGTGCAAGCTGTTCGAGAATTGCGATGGAAAGGGTACGTATGGTTTCCCGGTATTTTTGACGGCGAGCACCGCTTCATTCTCGAAGCTGTGGGAAATAAAACGCGCTTTATCCAGGGTGAAACATTCACCGGCATTCTTGCTGGAACCCTGACTAAGAGCGTCCTAGGGGACACGGTTAATAGCATGCATGCGATGAATGACGCGTTGAAAAAGCGAGCCGAGCTAGCGTCTG
>Ga0302178_10002476_pt1 | contig 14615 bp, 15 predicted proteins | sample I_Palsa_E1_3_FD_198790 | JGI IMG/M metagenome (GOLD analysis project Ga0302178, IMG submission 198790) | Peat permafrost microbial communities from Stordalen Mire near Abisko, Sweden - I_Palsa_E1_3 | ecosystem: Environmental > Terrestrial > Soil > Palsa > Peat permafrost | place: Sweden... | reverse complement strand
CTAAACAACGCGCGGTCTCGCGCCGACGGCCAGCGACCATTCCTGCCGCCCGGAGCCAGGTTTGCCTGCCATGCCACTGGGCAGGCACCCTGCGTGACCGGCCCTGACGTGACGGAGCAGGACTCGGCCGACCGTGACGAAGTCGTTCACCTGGATCGTCCTCGGCCTGGCGTGCATCGGCGGCGCGCTGGCTTTCATAGGGCTGGCCGCCAACGGCGGGCTGGCGCTGGCGGGTTACGCGGCCGGTATCGTGCTGGGCACCGCCGTCGCCGGGACCGCCGAACGCGGCCAGCCTGTCTGGCCACGCCGGGTCACCGTCACTCTGGCCGTCGAGCTGGGCATTCTCGTCGTGTTCAGCGTGGGATGGCTCGTATCCGGTTCGCACCGCGGCACCGCGACCCGGATGGTCCTGCTGGTGCTCGCGGCGGCCGCGATGGGGGTGCGGACCGCGGCCGTGCGCCGCTTGGGCCAGATGTCCACCACCTACCTCACGAGTACCTTGACCGCTCTGGCCGCCGCGCTGGCGACCCGGCGCTTGCCGGACGAGTGGCAACGCAGCGTGGGCGTCATCGTCGCGTTGGTGGTCGGCGCGGTCTTCGGCTCCCTGGCGGCCACCCAGTCGCCTTCGTGGGTGCCGGCGGCCGTCCTCGTTCCGCAGGTCTGCGTCGTGCTTGGCTCACTCGCCGTAACGGGCTGAACTTCCCCAGCCCCGGCCTGACCTCTGCCGTCAGTCTCAGGCGGCGGCCTGGCTGACCTCATCCGGGCCGCTGTACTCGCGCTCGGGAATGTCGGCCAAGGTAGCAAGCGCGTCGTCGTCAGCGAAGTTACCGCGGGCGTAGTCGATCAGCTGTCTCTTGGTGGCCGGGTACTGGATGCCACCAAGAAACTTCTGCACCCTGACGAAGTCGGCCAGCCTCATCGCGTGCTCCTTCCTCGTCTGCCCCGTCCTTGACCTGCACGCTTGGCCAGGCCCGAGTTTCGGTGAGAACAGCTCGCTTCCCCGGGACCGTCTGCGCAAACCGCCGGGTCCCGCACGGTCGAACACATGCCCGCATCGAGGTTTCGCCGGATGTCGCCCAGCTCTCACCGCGATCTGGTGTAGCCGAGGTCACCCCGGGTAGTCAGCTTAACCGTCACCAAGGGAGGGGTAACAACGATGCCGAGAACCAGAAGGAGCGGCCTGCCGAGCGGCGAGGAGATGCCGGGCACACTGCGGCGCTCATCGAAGGAGGCCCAGGAGACATTCACCAAGGCGCACGACAGCGCTGTGCAGGCCCACGGCGAGGGGGACCAGGCATCCCGGGAGGCTTACACGGAGCTCAAGAAGACGTTCGAAAAAAGGGGAGATCACTGGATCGCGAAGGATGACCCGGGGTCATCCGCGATGGCCGGGTAGAACCGCGGGCTCTTGCCTGCGAGCGAGACTGACGCCGCTGAGCTCAGATCGCGATGAGAGCTCGCTGTGAGATGTCCGAAGCGCCGTCGGCCTGTGCTTATCGTGAGCGTGTGGATGAGCTGGTCGACTCGAGCGACTTGATCAATGACCAGGACGGGCTGCGGCGCCGCCTGGCCGACGACGGGTACTTGTTCTTCCGCGGTCTGTTGCCGGCCGCCCAGGTCAGGGCGGTCGGCCAAGCGGTCCTCGAGGAGTTGCATACCGGCGGATGGGTGGACGACCGGGCGATACCCTCGATTCACCCGCGTGCGCTGAACTCGATGGACGCGCTCGCTGATCCGGCGTTCCGCGCCGCCATGTTCAGCCCCGGGTTCAACCAGATTCCTTACCTGCCTTCGCTGCGGCGGGTCATCCGGCGTGTTCTCGGGCCGGGGGCGTTCTCCTACCCGGCGAAGGTGCTGCGCGCCGTGTACCCGGAGCGGCCGCAGGCCCGTCCGCGCGGCCGGTATGTCCACTACGACTACGGGGCATCCGGCGTCCAGGACATGCTGACCAGCTGGATCCCGCTGATGGACATCCCGGTCCGGCTCGGCGGCTTGGCCGTCCAGCCCGGCGGCCAGCTCGGCCCGCCGAGGCGGCCGCGGCCGCTCAGCCCGGCCGAACGTGGCTGGGCGACCACCAGCTATCAGCCGGGGGACGCGATCATCTTCCACTGCCTGACCCCGCACGCCGCGCTGCCCAACCATGGCTCGGCGCTGCGAATCTCCGGCGACTTCCGCTGGCAGCGGGCGGACCAGCCGGCTCCGGCCGAGCTCATCTATGGCCCGCGGGCTTGGGCGGCGGACCCGCCCCAAAATACCCAAGATGCCCCAGATGCCCGGACGCCTGAGATGTTCAGCAGGTTGTTCCGGCGCGCGCGGTGGTGGGAGCCTGTTCCGGCCGGGCTGACCCTCTACCCCAGGGCGCAGCTGGTCGGCGTCCCGCCGGGACCCTCGCGGCTGATCGCCGTGGATCCTGGCTGGAAGTTCTGGCGGCCACCGCCAGCAGCCGTGCACTGAATCGCCCGTGGCGGCCGGACCACGCTCCCCTCATCAGTCAGCCAGCGCCGATCGCGGCCAGGAATACCAGCAGGATTGTCGCGGTCGCGAGCGTGCCATGGACGGCAATGACGGCCACGGGCGTTCGCACCTTCGAGGATCCGGGGTCCGCTTGAGGCTGGACCCGTGCCACCGGGTCCGGGCCAGCCGGACCCGGACCGACCGGGCTGGCGCTCCGGCCCGGTTCGGGCAGGGCGGCTGAAAAGGCGCTCATGCCGAGACCGGCGATCAGCACAATCAGGCCAACCCCGACCCAGGCGAGGACGCGCGTACCGGTGATGACGAAGGCTATCCAGAGGCCCAGCCCGGCCACGGCGAGCCCGAAGTGGCTGAGGACGGTGACCGGGACCAGGCTGGCAGCCGGACGCCGCCGCAGACCTCCGGCCGCCCGCCAACCCGCGAGCAGGTAGCTGCCGGCGGCAGCGGTGACGAACCAGGCCATCAGCGCGGCGAGGCCGAGTGGCACGCCTCCCGATGGTCGCGTGGGCGTGGCGGCGGCGGCCGGAGGCGCGGGCTTAGGCGGCTGGATGGCACGGAGCATGGGAGTAAGGTAGGCGCTGTCTTGGACGGCCAGGTGCCGGGCGATGGCCTTGGGTTCCGGCCCGACTGCCTCTTTCACCGCCCGGGTCACGGCCATATTGACCTGCACTGGGCTCAGGCCGGCGCAGGCCCCCGGCTCAGCGGTCACCGTGACATGCCGCTGGATGGCCCGCAGCCCGAAGGAAGAGCAGGTCTGCACCGTCGCGCGGTACGAGGCGGGCACACCCGCGGAGCACCCGGCCGCCAGCAGCGCGGCTAGAAGCCCAGTCGACAGGACAGCGGCTATCCGGCGCACCACCTCACCCGCTTGGGCGCCGGGAACTATCCATCCCGCTCGCTTTCCCGCTCAGTCGTTTGCGTCAGTAACGCTAGCAGGATCGATTGCCGTCGCGAAGCGTGCCCTGGGCAGCGGTGACCGTGCTCGGGCAACAGCAAAGTCCTTGCCCGTCGCTAGCACTGATTTGCGGCCAGGAGCCCTAAGATCGGGTCAACGATCGAGCGGAGCGGTACGGACAAGTCATGCGGCTGGTGGCACCGGCTGGCCCGCGAACGACCAAAGGAATTCGCACATGACGCTGTCTTATGCCCTCGATACTGCCCAAGGTTTTTCTTTCACGCCCGGTTCTCGTGACTCCATCGGCTCCCTGACCGCGGCCACCATCTGCGGCACCACCCTCAAGGCGGACCTCACCGTCACTGACCCGGTCACGAACGCGAGCACGCCCGCGGTCGGCGTGCTCACCCAGGTCCAGTGGGAGGAAACCATTCAGGCGCCGCTGTCCGTCACCTTCTTTGTCTCCGCAGATAACCGGGACGTGCTCGAGCAGATCCTGAGCCAGCAGAGCGCCAGCACGCCCGTGGCCCTCAGTTTCGGGGTCTATCAGTACGCCGCTGGGGTGCAGAAGTACTTCTGCGCCTTTACTCCCGAGCAGCCGCCGCTGAATGCGGTCATCTCGCAGGCAGGCGGCGCCCTGTTCCTGCACCTAGCCGACGCCCCCACCCAGGTCACCAAGTCCCTGGCCGCCTACGAGGTAACCCTCACCGCCGGGCCGGCCGCCCAGGTCCAGATCTTTACCGTCGCCTCGACCGCCCCTGGCTCGGTCGCGATGCCGTGGGGGATTTAAGCCCTCTGGCCAACCCGCGAAGATGATGCCATTTCCGGATTCCGGTCCTAGATGGCACCATAAGTGCAGGCCGTAAACGCTGGTAGCCCGCATCGGTTCCGGCGGCTCGGCGCGGAGGAAGCATGCGTGTGGAGGTAAGCGCTGACTCGGCGGAATTTGTCCGAGAGCAAGGCGGCGGTCTGTGGGTCTGGGCAGCTCACCCGCGGGTGTGCTGCTGGGGAAGCCCGGCTTACTTGCACGCGGCTACGGCACCTCCGTCAGGTTTGTCAGGTTTCAGCCAGGTACGCTCGGCCGGTGTGGACCTCTGGTTCCGCGCCCCGGCGGGCAGGCTGCCCGACTTCCTGGAGATCGGGTTGCGGGGAAGGCGCCATCCTCGGGTTGAGGCCTACTGGGACGGCTGCAGTTACGTCCTTTGAGCGGCTGTTAGAGCTGTACGGGCGTAGAAGGGCTGACGAACGCGTGAACGACTACCAGACCATTCGCTACCAGCGCCACCAGGACATCGGCACCCTGACCCTGGCCCGTCCCGGCAAGCGCAACGCCCAGAACCCGCTGATGTGGCAGGAGCTCGCCCGGCTCGGTGCCGAGCTGGTGCCCGACGAGACCCTCCGCTGCCTGGTGGTGACGGGAGACGGGCCGACGTTCTCGGCCGGCATCGACCTGGTCGAGGGCATGGCCGGGATGCTGGCCGACATGGCCGGGCGGCTCGGCGACGAGAGGACCCGCGCCGCGGGCCAGACCGCGGCGGGGACCTTCAGCTGGATCCCGGACCTCGGCTGCGCCAGCGTCGCCGCCGTGCGCGGCCACGCCTACGGCGCAGGCTTGCAGCTGGCCCTGGCGTGCGATTTCCGCATCTTCGCGGAGGGCACTAAGGTCGGCCTGCTGGAAACCCGCTACGGGATCATGCCCGACATGGGCGCTACGGTCCGGCTGCCCCGGATCATCGGTGAGAGCAGGGCCCGTGAACTGATCCTGCTCGGCGACATCATCGACGCCGAACACGCGCTGCGGATCGGGCTGGCCAACCAGGTAGTCGCCGCGGCCGGCCTCGATGCCGCCGCGGCCGAGCTGGCCGGGCGCCTGGCCGCACAGCCGCCGCTGGCGGTGCGGGGGGCCCGGCGGGCACTCGACGCGGCGTGGTACAGCAGCCCCGAGGAGAGCCTCAGGGTGGCCGTGGAACAGCAGCTCCGCTGCCTGGCGTCCGAGGACTTCAAGGAGGGCGCCCAGGCGCTGGCCGAGGGCAGAAGCCCTCAATGGCGGGGCCGCTAGAGGGACGAGCTCACCAGCGAAGCGCGTCGGGTGAACCGCCGTTCGCTACGACCAGCTGGCGGGCCGCGGCCTCGGCGGACGGCTTGCGGGCCACCCGCTCGGTAACCAGGGCCCGGGCCAGGCCATCATCACCGGCCCTGGTCGCGGCGGCGATGAGGGTGAGGTCGATGACGTCACGCTGCGCGTGGCTTCCGCCGACGGCATGGGCCCGGGGCCGGATGTCGATGAGTAGGTCGATGGCCCGGTCGGGCCGGCCGGCCGCGAACGCGCTGAAGGCTTCGAGCAGGTCCAGGCCGGCCAGCTCGGCGGCGGCTCGGTTGGTGGGCGCGTTGAGGTGCCGGTTCGCGGCGACCACGAGCTCGTTGCGCGCGTGGTCCCCGGCCAGCCCGAAGGCCATCACCGCATGCCAGTCATTGAAGATGTAGACGGGGCTGCTGACCAGGTCGCTGATGTCGGCCGCGAGCTGCTCGGCCCGCTCGGTGACATCGGCGCCGAACAGCGACAGCCGCCAGAGCAGGGAGGCGGCGTCCACGACGTCGAGCCACTCGGTGGACCGGCCCGCGCGGATCGGGTCGTCGTAAAGGGCGAGGGCCTCGTCGATCTCGCCGAGCTCCAGGTGATACAGGCCCCGGTGCCACCAGTTGTGGACGGCGAAATAGCTGGCGGACCAGTCGCCAGCCGAAGCCGTGAGGAACTTGACGCCGTCGCGTTGGCTGCCTTCCATTTCGAAGACGTGCGCCAGCGCATGCACGGACCAGACATCCCGGGGATTGTGGTCAAGCGCGGCCCGGGCGCGGGCTTCCGCCTGCCGGTAGTCCGCGTTCTCCTCGAGGCCGAAGGCGTAGATGCCCTGGACGTATCCCCAGCCGGGCTGCTCACGCGGCCAGGCGGGCAGGACCCGGGCGGCGGTATCGCGCAGCTCAAGCCGGTTGCCGAGGAAGAAGTAGAGGTCCTGGACGACCTTGAGCGCGAGCAGGTCGCGCGGATGACACAGCAGTGCCCGCTCCAGCGAGCGGGTGGTGGCCTCCCAGTCACCGTCGACCCAGTGCCTGGCGGCACGCATGTGATGGGCCTCCCGCTCGCCCATGACGGTCGCATTGAGCTGCTTCAAGATCTCGCCGGCGGCGGCGACGCCCTCGGGCGTGGTTCCGTAGAGCTGAAGGTAGGCGCGGTAGATGTGGCCGAGCACCAGGCTGTCGTCGGCGGCGACCGCGGCCTCGGCGCCCCCGACGGGATCCCCGGCCAACGCGGCGAGGTCCTCGATGGCCTCATCGAGCAGCGCCACCGCGTCAGGGCTGGCGGCCCGGACGGGAATGCCCCAGCGATCCGCGAATGCCTTGCCCATCTCGGATCCTCCTGCCATCTCACCTCCGGCCTCGCTCCCGGAGTTGACCGTTCCACCAGCCGGGTACGCTCCTACCGGCCAGCCTGAGCTGACCGGCAGATAAAGCGTACCCAGAGGGCTCACGCACGAGCGCACAAGCTCAGGGTGGCCAGCTAAATCAGGCTCGCGAACATGCCTTTCAGGCCAGTGTCGCGTAGGCGATGCAGGCCGCGAGCGCGCCCAGAACCATGCCGCCCACCACCTGGGCGGTCGTGTGGTCCTTGAGCGACACCCGGGACCAGCCGAGCAGCGCCACGAGCAGGAAACCGGGCAGCACCAGCGGTCCGTAGGTGAGAGCAAGAATGGCCACCGAACCCGAGGCCACCGCGCAGTGGATGGAGATCTTCCAGGCAGTGGTGATGACCGCGAGCACCGCCACGCTGGCCAGCATGAAGGCGAGATATCCGGTTACCATGACAGGCGCGCCGAGGATGATCAGCAGGATCAGCCCGGCCGCGACCGACGCCGTGATGAACGCCAGCACGATCAGCCGGGGCCGTCGCGCGCCCACGTTCCTGTCCGCCCAGCGTCCGTGGCGGATGCCGTGGGAGACGAACAGCGTCGGGAGCACCGCCACGAAGAACGCGGCCAGCAGCCCCCAGCCGACGCCGGCCAGGCCATCGGCGTGCGCACCGATCAGGGGCACGGTGACGATCAGCCAGTTCTTGGGCTCGAGCAGGTAGCTGATCAGCTGGGCCGGTGACCTGTGCCCGGTGGCCGGGCTGGTCAAGAAGGGGGCGCGGGTCACCGGTCAAGAAAACCACCTAGCCCCCACCACTGACAAGCACGGCGCAGTCCGCGCTTTCCTCGACCGTGGCTAACGGCGCGGCGAGAACCACGAGCAGGGTAAGGGGACTACTATCGCAAGGAGCTTAAAGCTAGGTTTGTGCCCCTGCCCGGCGGAGGAGACATGAGCAAGGGGACAGTATTCCTGTTCTTGTGGCTGATCATCGGCGCTGCCGCGGCTGGCCAGCGCGGCTATTACGGCACGGCTCACCTGGGCTGCACCCAGGGAGCGACGATAGCGCTGACGGTCGCCGCCGGTCCGCTCAACTACATCGGCATCAACCCGAAGATCGCCTGCACCACCCCGAAGCCCAGCGGCGCCTGAGCTTTTTCATGGACATCACGAAGCGAGCCGCTTCCGCTCATGTGCAGGCGTACCCATGACACCCGCCTCGCTCAACCCCCGGCTGCAGGAGATCGTCGAGGACTTCAACGCCATGCCGGACTCCCAACGGCTGCAGTTGCTGCTGGAGTTCGCCGACGAGCTGCCGCCGTTGCCGGATCGCTACGCCGAGGACCGCAGCCTGCTCGAGCCGGTGCCGGAATGCCAGTCGCCGCTCTTCCTGGCCGTCGAGGTCGAACCGGACGCCACCGTCCGTCTCTACTTCGAGGCCCCGCGCGAAGCGCCGACGACGCGCGGCTTCGCCAGCATCCTGCACGCGGGCCTGGACGGCCTGCCCGCCGACGAGGTCCTGGCCACGCCGGGCGAGTTCACCAGCCAGCTGGGACTGCAGGAGCTGGTGAGCCCGCTGCGGCTGCGCGGGATGGCCGCGCTGCTGGCCCGGATCAAGCGGCAGATCCGGGACCAGCGCGGCTGACAGGCCGGGCCCTTAGCCGAGGCGGTCGGCCAGGTCCTGCTGCAGTTCCCAGAGCCGGCCGGGCAGCTGGGGGCCGAAGGTGCGGAAGAACGCGGGGATCTGCTCTGCCTCCGCCTTCCAGGCCCGGGTGTCCACCGTGAGCAGCAGATCCAGGTCGGCCTGGCTGAGGTCCAGGCCGCCGGTGTCCAGGGAGCCCGGCGCGGGCAGATTGCCGATCGGGGTCGGCACGGCCTCGGCGTCGCCGGAGAGCCGCTGGATGATCCACTTCAGCACCCGCATGTTCTCGCCGAAGCCGGGCCACACGAACCTGCCGCCGTCGTCCTTGCGGAACCAGTTGACGTAGAACAGCCGGGGCAGCTTGGCCGGGTCGGCCGTCCGGCCGATCTTCAGCCAGTAGCCGAAGTAGTCGCCCATGTTGTAGCCGCAGAACGGCAGCATCGCGAACGGATCGTGCCGCAGCTCGCCGACCTTGCCCTCGGCCGCGGCGGTCTTCTCCGACGCGATATTGGCCCCGAGGAACACGCCGTGGTCCCAGTCGAAGGACTCGGTCACCAGCGGCACGGTGCTGGCGCGCCTGCCGCCGAACAAGATGGCCGAGATCGGCACGCCGGCGGGGTCGTCCCACTCCGGCGCGATGATCGGGCACTGGCTGGCGGGGGTGGTGAACCGGGAGTTGGGGTGGGCGGCGGGCTCGGGCGAGTCCGGGGTCCAGTCCCGGCCCTTCCAGTCGATCAGGTGCGCGGGCGGCTCCTCGGTCAGGCCCTCCCACCACACGTCGCCGTCGTCGGTCAGCGCGACATTGGTGAAGATGCTGTTGGACGTGAAGGTCGCGACCGCGTTGGCGTTGGTCTTGGTGCCCGTACCCGGAGCGACGCCGAAGAAGCCGGCCTCCGGGTTGATCGCGTAGAGCCTGCCGTCCTCGCCGAAACGCATCCAGGCGATGTCGTCGCCGATGGTCTCGACCTTCCAGCCCGGGATAGTTGACTGAAGCATGGCCAGGTTGGTCTTGCCGCACGCGGACGGGAAGGCCGCCGCGATGTACCTCGCCTCGCCCGCCGGGGGAGTGATCTTGAGGATGAGCATGTGCTCGGCCAGCCAGCCCTCCTCGCGCGCCATGACGGAGGCGATCCGCAGCGCGTAGCACTTCTTGCCGAGCAGCGCATTCCCTCCGTATCCCGAGCCGTAGGACCAGATCTCCCTGGTCTCGGGGAAGTGGGAGATGTACTTGACCGAGTTGCACGGCCACGGCACGTCTGTCTGGCCGGGCTCCAGCGGGGCGCCGACGGAATGGACGGCCCGGACGAACGACCCGGTCTCCTCGATCGAACGGAGCGCCGGTGTCCCCATTCTGGTCATGATCCGCATCGAGGTGACCACGTAGGGCGAGTCGGTGATCTCCACGCCGAGCTGGGAGATGCTGCTGCCGATCGGGCCCATGCAGAACGGGATCACGTACATGGTGCGGCCGCGCATGCAGCCGTCGAAGATCTCCGCGAACGTCTCGCGCATCTCGCCGGGCGCGATCCAGTTGTTGGTCGGACCCGCGTCGGCTTCCCGCTCGGAGCAGATGAAGGTGCGGTCCTCCACCCGCGCCACGTCACCGGGGTCGGACGCGCAGTAGAAGCTGTTCGGCCGCAGCTTCGGGTTCAGCCGCGTGAACGTCCCGTTCTCGACGAGCTCGCTGGTCAGCCGCTCCCACTCCTGCTGCGAGCCGTCGCACCAGACCACCTCGTCGGGCTTGGTCAGCTGCGCGATATCTCGCACCCACTTGGCTAGCTCGGGCAAGCTTGTCTGTTTTTGATCATCAATAACGTCCGCGCTGAACATTGCCATCTCTCCTGCATTGGACTGACCCGTAGTAGTCCTGTCCGACGGTGGTTACGGCTATAAATGGTCTAGTCCACTATTGCCGGGTGGCAATGCTCCTAGAACAGTGCTGAAGGTCCCCTCACCATAGGGACCTAGGGAGTCGTGTCCCGCGGCGATGTGGTGCCTCACCAGCGAGTATGCAGTTCCGGCCATTCACGCTCCACGAGATCATTCGTGTCGTCGATGACAGCCAACTATCATCGACGGACGTCGGCCGACCCTTTTCCGCGTCCGCCACGATGAGGTATATATACCCAAGAATAGCCAGGGCCTGCCGCCGAAGTCCTGGCTCCGTGCTGTGATAAGGGACACTCTCGGGTGCGCCGCCGGTAATTCAGCCGTTTTACCGAAGGTCAGGCGTCCCGGCGGGCGAGCAGGTAGGCGGCGACCGCCAGTAGCAGCGCCGTCCAGATGCACATCACGCCGAACCCCTGCCACGGTGACAGCAGGTCACCGGACACCTCTTGGGTGTGAGTGATCAGTGTCCCGGCCTGCTCGGGCAGGTAGGCGTTGATATGGGCTCCCCAGCTGCCCGGTAGCAGGCCGGACAGGATGGGCAGCACGAAAACGACACCGATGGCCGTGGAGATGGCGCCGGCCGTGTGCCGGATCATCGTCCCGATCGCCACCGAGAACAACCCGAGCAAGGTGAGGTACAGCCCGGCCCCGGCGACCGCACGGGCCACGCCCTCCTCGCCCAGCGATACCGCGACGTGGGCGTGCAGGATGGCCGAGCCGGCGAAGAACGAGCAGAAGGCCACGATCTCCGTCACCACGAGCAGCAGCAGAGCGAACACCACGACCTTGGCGGCCAGCATCGGTACCCGGCGCGGCACGGCCAGCAGCGAGGCGCGGATCACCCCGCTCGAGTACTCACTGGTCATGACCAGCACGCCCAGCACGGCGATAGCGAGCTGCCCTAGCCCGACCCCCGCCCCCAGGATGAAGCCGACCGGGTCAGACAGGGCGCTGGCGTCGCGGGACGCGGCGTGCGGGCCGTTCCAGTGCGATTCGGTCAGCCAGGCGATCAGCGCGGTGAGGCCGACGCATACCACGATGAAAATGAGCAGCGTCCAGACGGTCGAACGCACCGAGCGGATCTTCGTCCACTCAGCCCGCATCAGGTTGGCGAACCCGGCGCGGCCTCCGGTGGCCGGGACTGCGGGCCGCCGGGCCGGGGTAACGGACGTGGTCGTCATCGGGACGTCCCTTCTCCTGCGTTCACCGGATCCGCGCCGTGCGTGCCGAACTCCAGGCTGCCGGATGTCAGCTCCATGAACGCCTCCTCCAGCGAGGCCAGCGGGGTCAGCTCGTGCAGCACGATGCCCCCGGACGCCGCGAGCTCGCCGATCCGGGACGCGGGCAGGCCGGTGACCGTGAGCAGCCCGGTGCCCGGGCCCGCGGGGCCAGGCGCGGCCTTGCCGCCGGCCTCGGCGATCAGGCCGGCTAGCCGGTCCGCGTCTGGGGTGCGGACGCGGACCGACTGGTCCGTGCTGCGCGCGATTATGTCCTCGGTGCTGGATTCGGTGATGAGCTTGCCCCGTCCGATAACGATCAGGTGGTCGGCGGTGACGGCCATCTCGTTCATCAGGTGACTGGACACCAAGATGGTGCGGCCCTCGCTGGCGAGCTGCTTCATCAGGTTCCTGATCCACAGCACGCCCTCGGGATCGAGCCCGTTGACCGGCTCGTCAAGCAGCAGGACCTCAGGGTCGCCGAGCATGGCCGCGGCCACCCCCAGCCGCTGGCTCATGCCGAGCGAGAAGCCGCCCGCCCGCTTGCCGGCCACGGCCTGCAGGCCCACCAGGGCCAGTACCTCTTCGACCCGGCGGGCTGGCAGGCCCTGGGTCTGGGCCAGGAACAGCAGGTGATTGCGGGCACTGCGGCCCGGGTGCACGGACTTGGCCTCCAGCAAAGCCCCGACCGTCCGCAGCGGATCCCGCAGGTCGCGGTAGGACTTGCCGTTGATGAGCGCGGTACCGCTCTGCGGTCGGTCCAGGCCCAGGATCAGCCGCATGGTGGTGGACTTGCCCGCGCCGTTGGGCCCGAGGAATCCCGTCACCTGACCCGGCTCGACGGTGAAGGTCAGGTGGTCCACCGCCGCCTTGCCCCCGTAAAACTTGGTCAGGTCGCGCACCTCGATCATGCCGCAAACCGTACCCGCGCCAGCGGTGCACGGCCAGCCGGGCTCCGGCGTTTCGCCGGTAAAGCTTCGATCTCGGCCGCCCCGCCGAGCCAAGGCGCCCGCGACACCAAGGCGCCCGCGTCGCCGGGGCGACGCGGGCGCGGATGGTCAGGTGCGCAAAGAGCCTGGTGAGCCGGGTTCAGTCCTTGACTTCCACCAGGCGGCCGGTTTCCACCTCGTAGACGAAGCCGCGGACCGAGTCCTTGTTCGGGATGTAGGGGCTGGCCTTGACCCGGGCGATGGACTGGCGGACGTCGCCTTCGAGGTCGGGAAAGGCCTCCAGGGCAAACGGCGGCCGGATGCCCGTGTCGGCCTCGATCTGGGCCTTCACGTCGTCGTCGTGGAAGGTGAGCATCCCGCAGTCGGTGTGGTGGATGAGGATGATCTCGTTGGTGCCGAGCAGCCGCTGCGAGATGGTCAGGGACCGGATGACGTCGTCGGTGACGACACCACCGGCGTTCCGGATGACGTGGGCGTCGCCCTCGGACAGCCCGAGCACGCCGTACGGGTTGAGGCGGGCGTCCATGCAGGCGACCACGGCGGCGTGCGTAGCGGGCGGCAGCGGCAGGTCGCCCTTATCGAAGTTGGCGGCGTACTGGCCGGAGTTGGTGACGAAGGTATCGGTGCTGCTCATGCTTCCTCCCCGGAACGAAACGGATCAGGTATCGGCGAAATCGTATCCACTCAACCTCCAGCCTAATCCCGACTTACCAGATCAGAAATACCGGGTCAGCCGATGCCAAACCAGCCGCCGACAGTCAAGCCCAGGACCGCGACAGCCATGATGGCGATCACAACGACGCAAACGGTAGCGATCACGCGGAAGATCAGTCCGTTGGCGGCTGTCCCCAGCAGGCTGCGGCGGTTGGCCAGCACCAGGACGTAGGTGAGCAGGATGGGGGTGATCAGCCCGTTGAGCACCTGGGCTTGCACAAGCAGCTGGATGAGATTGCCCGGAATCAGGGCGACAGCCGCCCCGATGACGACCTGTCCGGTGAACAGGCCCAGAAACAGCTTGGCTTCGCGGAAGCTCTTGCCCACCGACCGTTCGGCCCCGACGGCTTCGCTGAGCGCGTAGGCGGTCGAGAGGGGCACGACCGCGGCCGCGAGCGAGGAGGCGCCGAGCAGGCCGAGGGCGAACAGCTGCGAGGCGAACCGCCCGGCTACCGGGCGCAGTGCCTGGGCGGCTTGGGCGGCGGAGGCGAGCGGCGCCCGGGTTTTGATGGCCGCGGCCGTGGCCACGATGATGAAGATGCTGATCAGGTCGGCGAAAATCGCGCCGCCGACGGCGTCCACCCGCTCTTTGCCGTAGTCGTCGGGGCCGATGCCTTTGTCGGCGATGGCGGCCGCGATGTAAAACTGCATGTAGGGCGTGATGGTCGTGCCGATCAGGGCTACGGCCAGCAACAGGAACGCCTTGCTGCCGACGAAGTGCGCCCAGATGAGCTGGCTGCCTGCCTCGGTCAGGTTGGGGTGGGCCAGGACAGCGGCGATGGGGTAGGCCAGGAACGCCAGGGACAAGATGAGGAAAACCTTCTCGGCGTAGCGGTAGGAGCCGTACACCACCAGCGCCCAGATCACCGCCGCCGCGACCGGGATAGATATGTACTTGCTGACGCCGACCAGTTCAAGCGCGGCGGCGATGCCGGCGAATTCGGACACGACCAGCCCGAGATTGGCGACCAGGAAGGCCAGCAGCGCGAACGCCGTCACCCGCAGGGAGAACTGCTCGCGGATCAGCGCGCCGAGCCCTTCGCCGGTGTAGGCGCCCAGCCGGGCGCACATCTCCTGCACCACGACCAGCGCCACGGTGATCAGAACCATCAGGAACAGGGTCCGGTAACCGAACTGCGCCCCGGCTGAGGCGTAGGTGGCGATGCCGCCGGCGTCGTTGCCCGCATTCGCGGCGATCAAGCCGGGGCCGGCGAATGCCACCGCGAGCAGCGCGCGCCGCCACCAGCGGCGCCGCCGTGGCCGTACCGGGAAGGACGGTGTTTCCCTTTCGCTGGCAGCAGCCTGCTCTGGGGTCGTGGGTGATGCCATCTGCGATCGCGGCCCTTTCCGATCTAGCCGGGAATCAGCGCGTTCGGGGGAACTGCCACCGGCGGTGCCCGCTGATCACCGCGTCCAGCACGTCGTCGGCGAGG
>Ga0302178_10002469_pt1 | contig 14639 bp, 8 predicted proteins | sample I_Palsa_E1_3_FD_198790 | JGI IMG/M metagenome (GOLD analysis project Ga0302178, IMG submission 198790) | Peat permafrost microbial communities from Stordalen Mire near Abisko, Sweden - I_Palsa_E1_3 | ecosystem: Environmental > Terrestrial > Soil > Palsa > Peat permafrost | place: Sweden: Abisko... | reverse complement strand
GGACCCGGTGTACCGCCAGGCGGCCGAGGCCGGCCTGGACGACGTCGCCACCATGCAGCTGATCGACATCAACACGTGGCTGCCGGGCGACATCCTGGTCAAGGCGGACCGGATGGCCATGGCGCACGGCCTCGAGCTTCGCACGCCGTTCCTGGACCGCGAGGTGCTCGCCGTGGCCGCGCGGCTGGCCCGGGTGGAGAAGACGGCGGCCGGCACGACCAAGTTCGCGCTCCGGGAGGCCGTCGGCGCCCTGCTGCCCCAGGCCGCGGCCGAACGCGCCAAGCTCGGTTTCCCGGTGCCGCTCGGGCCCTGGCTCCGCGGCGGCATGTATGGTTTCGCTGAGCACGTGGTCCGCACGGCACAGACGGGCCAGTGGCTGAACCGGAGCGCCGCGCTGGACATCCTGCGCCGTTTCCGGGCCGAGGATCCCGAGGTGACCTGGCGGCAGGTCTGGCTGCTCGTCATATTCTCGCTCTGGCACCAGATCTACGTTGAAGGCGTATATGATCCCGTTGCTCTAGGCTGGTCCGCCGCTTACGGCGGCCCGGGTAACCCCCCCGTAACCGGGGGTCCACCAGGTATTGGGAGCCGGGTAACCCCCCCGTAACCGCGGGGCGGGGGGAACGGGCCGGGCAACCCCCCCGCAAGTGGGGGGCCAGGGGGCACGGGGGGCGGGCAGCCCCCCGTAAAGCAGGGGGGGTCTGGGGGGGATCGTCCCCCCGAGGCCAGACCAGAACGGAGAGGCAGTGACGAGCCCCAGGATCAGCGTCGTAGTGGCGTTTTTCAATAACGAGGGCGATCTCGCTGACTGCCTGGAATCGATCGCCGCCCAGTCGGTCACGGACCTGGAAGTGATCATGGTCGATGACGGGTCGACCGACGGCGGCGCCGACATCGCCCGGGCGAAGGCGGCCGCCGATCGCAGGTTCACGCTGGTGCAGCCGGAGCACGGGGGCCCGGGAGGCGCGCGCAATCGCGGCGTTGAACTCGCCCGCGGGGAGTTCCTCGCCTTCGTCGACGGCGACGACATGCTGCCCGCCAACGCCTATGAGCTGCTGATGAACGTGCTGGAGAGCTCGGGGTCCGATTTCGCCAGCGGCGGCGTGCTGCGCATCGGGCCGGGGGGGATAAACCCGTCGGCGCTGCACGCGCTGGCCATCAAGGGCAGGCAGACCCGGACGCACATCACCAAGACGCCGCGGCTGCTCTATGACGTGTCGGTGTGGAACAAACTGTTCCGGCGCCGCTTCTGGGATTCCCACCAGCTGTCTTTCCCCGAGCGTGTGGTGTGGGAAGACATCAGGCTGATGACCAAGGCGCACGTACTGGCCACGGCCGTGGACGTGATCCCCGACATCGTCTATTACTGGCGCCAGCGCACGCAGGGCCGCCTGTCGATAACGCAGAGCCGCGGCAGCATCAACAACCTGCGGGACCGGATGACCGCGCTGGCCGACATCGACGAGTTCATCGCGCAGCACTCCACGGCGCGGCTGCGGCGGGCGCACCAGCTCAAGGCCCTGAAGAACGACCTGTGGTTGTACGTCCAGGACCTGCACAAGGTGACCGATACGTACCGGGCCGAGTTCATTGTCCTGGTGAACGGCTACCTGGACCAGGTGAGCCGCCGGGTGCTGCGCAGCCTGCCCGCCAGCCGCAAGCTGGCCTACTATCTGGTCCGGATCCGGGCCACGCCGCAGCTCGCCGAGCTGGCGGCCTGGCTGATGGACCAGCCGGTGCGTCAGATCCCGATGATCAGGCAGCATGGCCGGCTGCTCGCGGACCTGCCGTTCAGAAAAGAATCGCCGGTGCCGGTGCCCGCGCGCGTCTTCCGGCCGCACTGGCGCGACCTGGACCCGTTCATGCGGGTCGACGACATCGGCTGGGCGGACGGCGCGCTGGTGGTGACCGGGCGGGCCAACGTGCCCTCCGTCGACATCGCCAAGCGCAGGAATACGTCCAAGATCGTGATCCTGCGGCCGCCCGGCCGCCGCCTGCCGGTGATCGTGCCCGCCCGCTCGTTCCTGCACCCGGAGGCGACCGCGCTGTCCGAGCAGGACCGCTACAACTACGACTGGTCGGGGTTCCGGTTCACGATCAGCCCGCGCCGGTTCCGCCGCCCCGGGGAGTGGCAGTGCTACATGCTGGTCCGCGGTCACGGTGTATGGCGCCCGGCCCGCGTGCACACCCCGGGGCCGGGCCGCGCCCAGCGGCCGGAGCCGCGGCCGCTCGGGCCGGGCCTGCGGTTCGGCGCCCGGTGGGCCGGGCTCGGGCTGAACGTGGCCTGCTGGCGGCTCGGCGCGTTCGCAGCCGGGCACGCCTGGGTCGACGCGGCCCCGGCGGCCCCGGCGGCCCCGGCGGCCCCGGCGGCCCCGGCGGCCCCGGCGGCCCCGGCGGCGCCGCCGGACCGCGCCGTCGAGGTCGAGATCGAGATGCCCGGGGCACCGGACCAGAGCCGCCCGGCCGAGCTGGTGCTCGTGCGCAATCGCGGCGCCGCGACCCGCTTGTTCCCGGCCGCGGCAGGTGGTGCGGGCAGGTACCGGGCGCGGGTGCCGCTGAGTGATCTGGCGGGGGCGGGGGACGTGGCGGACCGGGCCGGGCGGGTCATCGGGGATGACGAGATGATCTGGGATGTCTACCTGAAGGTGGCCGGGCGGCCCCGGATCAAGGTGGCGTGGCCGGACGGGATGCCGGAGAGCAGGCACCTCTTCGGCCGCCGGGAGGCCGTGGTCGGGCGGAGCAGCTACGGTGACCTTGTGATGGCAGAGCGCACCCCGCGTCCCGTGATCGACGAGCACGAGTGGCAGCCGGACGGGCGCCTGGTGCTCCGCGGCAGCTTCCTCGGTGCCGACGGGCCGTATGAGACGGTCTTGCGCAGGATCGGGTTTTCGGACTCCCACGTGATCGGCTTCCGCCGCGAGGGCGAGCGGTTCAGCGTGGAGGCGGACCTGGACGCGATGCCGGTCTTCGGCTCGGCCGTCCCGCTGCGAGATGGCGCCTGGAACCTGTACGTCCGCCCGGTGGGCAGCGGCCAGGAGGCGCTGGCGGAACTCAAATATGACCGTGACCGGCTCGGCGACGTCTCGGGCGAGCGGGTGCCCGCGGGCCGCAAGTGGTACCGGCTGATGGTCACGGGTCACGACGATCCGAGGCTCATCGCCGAGCCCAGGCTGCGGCGCGTCGAGGAGGGTAATTTCAGCCAGCGGGCGCTGCGGCGCGGTTTCTACCCGGCGATGCTCCGCACCCCGGTCCGGGACCAGATCCTGTTCATCAGCTGGAAGGGCAAGCAGTGCGGCGATAACCCGCTCGGGATCGCGGAGGAACTGCGGCGCCGGGGCGATGGCCGCGAGCAGCTGTGGGCCGTCACCGACTGGTCGGTTCCGGTGCCCGAAGGCGGCACGGCCGTGCTGCGGGGCACGCAGGAGTACTACGAGGCGCTGGCCCGGTCGAAGTACCTGGTGTCCAACGACGACATGCAGCCGCCGTTCCGCAAGCGAGGCGGTCAGCTCTACCTGCAGACCTGGCACGGCACGATGCTGAAGCGGATCGGGTTCGACATCGCCAACCCGCAGTTCATCAGCGGTACGGCGTACTTCGACCACCTGGCGAGGGACGTCGCGCAGTGGGACCTGCTGCTGTCGCCCAACCCGTTCAGCACGCCGCTGATGCGCCGGGCCTTCCGCTACGAAGGGGAGATCTGCGAGTACGGGTACCCGCGCAACGACCTGCTCCGCCGCCCCGACACGGCCGAACTCGCGGCCCGGGTGCGGGAGCGGCTGGGCCTGGACCCGTCCAAACGGGTCGTCCTGTACGCGCCGACCTGGCGCGACAACCAGGTCTACGCCAACGGCCGCAGGTACCGGTTCGACATGCGGCTCGACCTGCAGCGCGCGTGGCGCGCGCTGGGCGAGGACCATGTGTTCCTCGTCCGCGGGCATCACCAGATGGCCGACGACGTCCCCGCGGGGATGCGGCCGGGGTTCGCCCTCAACGTGACCGCGTACCCCGACATCACGGAGCTCTACCTGGTCGCCGACGTCCTGGTCACCGACTACTCCTCGGCCATGTTCGACTACGCGGTCACCGGCAGGCCGATGCTGTTCTTCACCTACGACCTGGCCGAATACCGGGACAACCTGCGCGGCTTCTACTTCGACTTCGAGGCGGAAGCCCCCGGCCCGCTGCTGACCACCTCGGCCGAGGTGATCGAGGCCATCGGGGACATCGATTCGGTGGCGGCCCCCTACGGGCAGGCCTACGAGCGCTTCGCGGCGAAGTTCTGCGCCCTCGACGACGGCAAGGCCGCCGCCCGCGTCTGCGACCGCCTCTTCGCCAGCTGAAACCTGTTCACCAGCGGAAAACCTGGCCGCTCGGCTGGCGCCGGGGTCAGCGGCCGGGTCCGCCGGTACCCGTTCGTCCTCGCCATCTGGTCGGCTGACGGGCCCGGGCTTCGGTAGCCTGGTGGCCGTGGCGCCGGCCGGCCAAGGGGCCGGCGCGGAAGGGGCAACTGTGTCGGAGACAGCCGAGCGCGGGCTGGCGAACAGCGGGCCGGCCGAGCAAGGGCCGGTCGCCGCTGAGGGATCGGCGGATTCCCGGCCATGGGGCCGGTGGGTTGACTGGCTCGTCATCGCCGTTCCCGCGGCGACGGCGTTCGTGGTCGGCGGGTACGAGCTCGGGGGGCCCTCGCTCTGGCGGGACGAGGCGTACACCAAGGACGCGATCACGCGTTCGGTCAGCCAGATCTTCGCCATGCTCGCGCATGTGGACACCGTGCACGGGGCCTACTACCTGGTCATGCACTTCGTCGCGGGCGCGGTCGGCACCTCGGCGGTGGCCTTGCGGTTCCCCTCGCTGCTCGCCATGGTTGTCGCGACCGGCTTCACCGCGGCGATCGGCCGGCGGGCCGCGGCCCTGGCGCAGGGCCCGAACGCGGCAGGCCGGAACCGGGCCGTCGTCCCGGCGCTGACCGGCCTGCTGTCCGGCATGGTGTTCGCGACCGCGCCCTACATGACCTATTACGCCCAGATGGCCAGGCCGTACGCGTTCGTCGCCATGTTCGCGACGATTTCCAGCTACCTGCTGCTGCGGGCGTACCCGGGCGGCGGCTGGCGCTGGTGGACGGCGTACGGAGCCGCCGTCGCGCTGGCCGGCCTGTTCCACGTCTTCGCGCTGCTGATCCTGGCGGCGCACGGGCTGACGCTGCTGCTCACCGACCCGGCCGGGACCGGGCGCCGGACCCGGCGGATAGGCCGGCTGCCGGTAGGGTGGCTGGTCGCCTCGGCCGCGGCGGTGATCGTGCTCGTCCCGATGATGCTCGTCTCGTTGAGCCAGTTCGGGGGGGCCGGCTGGCTGGCACGTCCCGACTTCAAGACGATCGAGAACCTGTTCCGCGACTTCGCGGGCTCGCGGGACCTGATCGTCCCGGTCGCCCTGCTCGTCCTCGGCGGCATCACGGCATGCTGCCTCGCCGACGACTGGCGCCCGCTGAATCCGGCGGCGATAGCGCTGCCGTGGCTGGTGGTGCCGCCGTTCCTGGAGCTCGCGGTGTCGTTGGACAAACCGGTCTACGACGAGCGGTACGTGGAGTTCTGCCTGCCCGCGCTCGCCATCTTGGTCGCCGCGGGCCTGGTCGGCCTGGTCAGGCTCGCGGCCAGCCCGCGCCTGCGGCAGGCGGGACTGGCCTGGCTGCCACCCGCCGCCGCCGTGCTCGTGGTGGCCGGGCTGGCCGCCCTGCTGGTAGCGCCGCAGGGTGCGATCAGGCAGACCGCGGCCCGCCCGGACAATCTGCGGCTGGCCTCGGCCATCGTCGCGGCCAACGAGCAGCCCGGCGACGTGGTCTTCTACATACCGGTCGACATGCGCGTGCTCGGCACCGGGTACCCGGCGCCCTTCCTCAAGCTCCGCGATATCGCGCGGGCCAAGTCCGCGGTCGCCTCGGCCACCCTGACCGGCACCGAGATCAGCAGCCCCGCGCTCCTGGCGAGCCGCTTCACCGACGTCAAGCGGGTGTGGGTCGTCACGGGCAACAATACTTACAAGTTCCCCGTGCCCTCCACCGCGGTGGACAAGGAAAAGATGGCCCTGCTGGCCGGCATGCACATCCTGCACCGCTGGATGGCCGGCGAAGTCATGCTCACCCTGTACGGCTACTGAACGCTTCTGTTCAAACGCGATCCGTAGCCTTCGGCGTTTCGTTCCGGTGCTTCACGGGAACGTCATGGGAAACTTGGGAAACGCCATGGGAAACAAGGCGTGACGAATATCCTGTTCAAACGCCTACATCGCCGACCGGGAGACCTTTTCAAGCCTATGCCGACCGACCTGCTGCGCAGCCTGAACGTCCGACGGATCCGGCCTGGAAGCCGAGGCCACCGGCAGGCGGCCGCCCCGCCGGATCCGGCCGACGGGTCGGCCCGCATGGAGGTGAGGGGCGACCGGCAGATTCAATGCGATGTGCTCGTCGCCCTGGCGGAATGCGGCAACCACCGGAAGTGGTTCGCGGACTTCGCCAAGCCCTACCTGGGCGATCACCCGGTGGAGATCGGCAGCGGCCTGGGCGGCTATGCGCGGGAGTGGATCCCGCTGGTCAGGCGATTCACGGTCACCGACGCGGATGAGGCGATGCTCGTCGGCCTGAAGAAGGAGATGGCCGAGTTCCCGCACGTGGACGTGCGCCAGATCCTGCTGCCGTCGACGGCCCAGGCCGACCACTCCTGCCTCATCTCCTACAACGTGCTCGAGCACATTGAAGACGACATCGGGGCGCTGCGCAGCATGGCCAGGCTCGTCCGGCGCGATGGCTACATCGTCCTGGTGTGCCCCGCGTTCTCGTTCGCGATGAGCCCGGTTGACATCGCGACGGGGCATGTCCGCCGCTACACCAGGGGTTCCATGACGAAGGCGCTGACCGACGCGGGGCTCGAGGTCGTGGACGTGCGGTACGCCAATTCCCTGGGCCTGATCTGCTACTACGTGTTCACCAGCCTGCTGCGCAAGCAGCCTTCGACGGGCGGCACGATGACGTTGTACGACCGGGTGGTGGTCCCGGCGGTCCGGTCCGCCGAGCGCCTGGTCAGGCGGCCGCCGTTCGGCCAGTCCGTCGTCGCCGTCGCGCGGGTGCCTTAGCCGTCCTAGCCTTCGGCCTGGGCGGTGGGTCCCAGGCCCCCGGCCAGGAGTTGCTCCCTGATCTTGCGGCGGCCGCGGTGCAGGCGGGACATGACGGTGCCGACCGGGGTGCCCATGATCTCGGCGATCTCACGGTAGGGGTAGCCCTCGATGTCCGCCAGGTATACGGCCGTCCGGAACTCGCCGGGCAGCGCGCGCAGCGCGCGCAGCAGGGCAGAATCGGTGGTCCGGTCCAGGGCCTCGGTTTCGGCCGAGGGGACGGGCGGCGTGAGCCGGTCCGCGGACATCTGCCATTCCTGCAGATCACCGCCCAGTGCCTGCTGCGGCTCGCGGCGCCGCTTGCGGTAGACGTTGATGAACGTGGTGGTGAGGATCCGGTTGAGCCAGGCCCGCAGGTTGGTGCCCGGAGTGAACTGCTGGAAGGCCGCGTACGCCTTGACCGACGTCTCCTGGACCAGATCCTCCGCGTCGGTCGGGTTCCTGGTCATCCGGAGCGCAGCCGGGTACAACTGGCCAAGCTGCGGAATAACATCGCGCTCAAATCGCGCGCGATCCTCGCTAGAGTGTTCGGCTCGGCTCATGTTCGCTCCGGTAAGTTTGTCATCTCAGTGTATATAGACGCACTGGAGGCCCGGAAACGTCCCCCCTCGTTGCAAAAATCACTCCAGTGACGGACGGGCCTGCTATCTGAAGTTTCGTCACCGACCTGAATAAGGATTGCCGGACCGGCTGGGCAAAACCTGAAGGCCCCCTGAAGGACCGGCCTGAACCGGGCCCGCGAGCCGCCCAGACCCGCCCGCGAGCCGCCCGCGAGCCGCCCGGACGCCCCCGGACCCGCCCGCGCCGGTCAGATCCAGCCTCGGCCGATCCGGTACCACATGTGGCTCAGCCAGTCCGGATAGGGGATGACCTTGCCGGCCAGGATCGCGTAGAAGTACCAGAACATGAGCAGCACGCACAGCACGTAGGCCCCGACGACGCCGGCGCCGATCGAACGGCGCAGCACGCTGGCCGTGGCCGGCCCGAGGATCAGGCCGAGGCACAGCACGATGGACAAGATCAGGAAGGGCTCGAACTCCAGCGCGTAGTAGTAGAACTTGGTCCGGCTCACCAGCGGGAACCAGGGCGCCCAGCCCGCGATGACGCCGAGCACCACCGCGCCGGCCCGCCAGTCCCGGTGCAGCAGCCACCAGCCCAGGCAGAACACCACGGCCAGCATGGACCCCCACCAGATCGCCGGGGTCCCGATCGCGAGCACCTCCTGGGACCACTCCGAGCCGGTGTACTTCGTCGGGCAGTAGTGCGACGGACCGGGTATCGGGCCGGTGTAGCACTGGTAGAAGAAGGCGACCGGGCGGGTCATCAGCAGCCAGTCCCACGGCTGCGACTGGTACGGATGCGGCACCTTCAGGCCGACGCCGAAGATGATGGCCTGCAGGTGGTACTCGTACAGCGAGTACAGGGCGGAGATCACCGGGGTGTTCACGCCGTGCAGCTGCGCGTAGTTCCGGTCGTAGCCGGTGCTGGTGGCGAGCCAGCCGCTCCAGCTGGCGATGTAGACGGCCAGCGGGATCACGAAGAACGTCAGCGGCAGCCACAGCGCGTCGCGGAACGCGCCGCGGACGAACGAGCGTAGCCCGGCGGTCCGGCGGGCGCCGATGTCCCAGCCGATGGTCAGCCCGCCGAACGCGAGGATGTAGAAGACCGCGATCCACTTCGTCCCCACCGCCAGGCCGAGGAAGATTCCGGCGGCCACCTGCCACCGGCGGATCCCTAGCCGGGGCCCGGACCCCCGAACGTCGCCGGGGCGGCCGGCGAGCTTGGCCGCTAGCTTGGCCCGGGAGACATCCCGGTCGATCAGGACGCAGCCGAACGCGGCCAGCACGAAGAACATCAAGAAGATGTCCAGGATCCCGGTCCGCGACAGCACGAACTCCAGTCCGTCCAGGGACATCAGCAGCCCGGCGACGCAGCCGAGCAGCGTGGACCTGGTCAGCCTGCGGGCGATCCGGCACATCAGCAAGATGGCCAGCGAGCCGAACACCGCGCTGGCGAACCGCCAGCCGAACGGGTTCAGGCCGAACAGCCACTCGCCGACCGCGATGAGCAGCTTGCCCACTTCCGGCTGCACCACATACTCGCCGCACGCCGACGTGCCGTTGCAGGGCTGGAAGATGTTGGTGTGCCCGGCCACGATGAGGGCGTTGGCGTAGCCGGGGTCGCCGGCCTGGCTGACGATGTTCCATTCGACCCCGTGGTGCAGGATGCTCCAGGCGTCCTTGACGTAGTAGGTCTCGTCGAAGACCACGGCGCGGGGCACCTGCAGCCGGTCGAACCGCAGGAACGCGCCGAACGCGGTGACCAGCAGCGGGCCTAGCCACCCCCACAGCCCGTCGGCAGGCAGCGGCGACGCCAGCCGGGCCCGCAGCGCCGCGAGCCGGCTGGCTTCGTCGGTGCCGGGCGGGGCAGGCAGGTCAGCCTCGGTAGCCATCATCGGCCACATGCTACCGAAGCGGCCGGGCGTGTGTCGGCCTTCGAGTCACTGGTGCGGGCGGCGGTAAGGTCCGGCGAGCCGGAGGATGATGGGGGGAACCTACTTCTGCGAACAGGACGCGATACGGACATGCCGGGACGCGAGATTGGCCAGCCGCGGCGCGAGGCGGACGAGAGCGGCGTGCTGACGCTGGCGGCGGCCCCCATCGGGCGGGCCGAAGACGCCTCCGTCCGGCTGGCGACCGAGCTCGCCGAGGCCACCCTGATCGCGGCCGAGGACACCCGCAGGGTCCGCTGGCTCGCCGCCAGCCTGAACGTCGAGCTCAAGGCGCGCGTGGTCTCCTACTACGACGCGGTCGAGACACGGCGCACGCCGGGCCTGCTCGAGGACCTGAAGGCGGGCCAGGACATCCTGCTCATCACCGACGCGGGCACCCCGGCCATCAGCGACCCGGGCTACCGGCTCGTGGCCGCCGCGGCCGCGGCCGGCCTGCGGGTGACGGCGCTGCCGGGGCCGTCCGCGGTAACAACCGCGCTGGCCGTGTCCGGGCTGCCCACCGACCGGTTCTGCTTCGAGGGCTTCCCGCCCCGGGGCAAGGGCCAGCGGGCCGGCCGCTTCGCCGAACTCGCCGCCGAGGCCCGCACCCAGGTCTACTTCGAGGCCGGCCGCAGGGTGGCCGTCACGCTGGCCGAGCTCGCCGCCTCCCACGGCGGGGACCGCCGGGCGGTGGTGTGCCGCGAGCTCACCAAGACCCATGAGGAGATCGTCCGCGGCACGCTCGCCGAGCTGGCCGCGTGGGCGGCGGCAGCGGGCGGCGGCTCAGGCGCCGTCCGCGGTGAGATCACCCTGGTCGTCGCCGGAACCGGCCGCCGGAGCCGACGGCTGGCCCGCGCCGCCGGAGATACCCCCGGAAACGCTGACGGTGGGTTTGGGGCTGACGGCGGGCTCGGGGCTGACGGCGGGGCCGGGGCTGGCGCCGGTCACGGCGGTCACGCGCCGCCGGCCGGCTAGCCGCCGCACCAGTCGGCCGCCCGCGGTGCCCGGGCCGAAGGCCATGACCGCCGCGAGGCAGCCGAACGGGACGGCGGGCAGCACGTACCGGTAGTCGAACTCGGCGGTGGCCGCCGGGATGACGATCAGCGCGAACGAGATCGTCCACGGCAGCAGCGCGTCGCCGCCCAGCCGCCGCCAGTCCAGCACGATGCCGCCCGCGCCGAGGAGCAGGATGAGCCCGTACACGGTGCCGGGAAGCCACACGTACCGCTGGTAGCCCCGGATGATGTTGGCGAACGGCGCGACGATGTGGGTCCACGGGTCGCCCTGGACGTAGGCGGCCGTGTAGGAGCGGTACTTGCCGAGGTTGGCGCCATCCCAGGTCGGGATGGGCACCGGGTGCGTGCGGAAGAGGTACTCGTCGTACGTGGCGGCGTTGGGGAAGATCACCCGCTTCCAGCTGAACACCCGCCAGGTGTCGTCGAACACCGTCGTGGCGTAGCTGAGCGGCTGCGCCTCGATGGCCCGGATGGCGAAGTTCTCCGCGAGCTGGTTGGGCACCGGGGAGAACTTCGTCGGCGGGAAGTAGTCAAGCGGGGTCTGCGACGTCCAGATGTAAGCCTGCGCGATCGGCCGCTTGTCCGGCGGCACGGTGGTGCACAGGGACAGCTCGTCCGCCGGGACGCTCATCTTGGAGCACTCGGCGAAGGTCATCACCCGCGAGTAGAGGAACACGCCGGTGGCATCGCTCATCGCGAACTGGCCGTGCTCCAGGTCGAACACGCCGGCGTAGGCGGCCACGGGGATGAGGCACACCACGATGGCGGCCGCGACCTTCGGCCAGCTGACCCGCTTGATGATCATGAAGACGGCGAAGACCGCGAGCAGCGGCAGGCCGACCGCCCGGAGGCAGTCGGCCACGCCGAGCAGCAGGCCGACGACCATGCAGGTGCGCAGCGACGGGCCGGCCGGGTTCCACAGCAGCATCGTGGTCGCGAGCACCAGCAGGAACAGCAGCGGTATGTCGGACAAGATCAGGTGCTCGAGCTGGATCTCGAACCCGTCGTAGAGCACCGGCACGGTGGCCAGCGTGGCCAGCCAGGCGGGGGCCCGGTAGCGGTGCCGGGCCAGCGCGTAGACCATCACGGCCACCGCGAGGCCCATCAGATGTTGCAGAATCGTTACAAGCGCGAAGCTATGGAACGGCTGCAGGATCTTCAGCAAAACGGAGTACCCGGACACGCGGGTCGGGTCGAGATTGAAGTGAACCGTGTTCTGTATGTACTGGAACGAGTCGTTGAAATAGGCCTGCCACCGGTAGCCCAGCTCGGCGTCCACGCGGAGCAGGACCGCGGGGATGGCCACGATAATGAACAGGCGGTGGCCCGACCACGTCCGGGCGGCCAGCGAGCGGGTGGCGGCCCAGCTGGGCCTGACCGGACGGATTGACCAGGCTCGCCGCGCTGATGGCCCACGTGACGGGGCCGCAGGCATTACCCTCAAGCCGTACCCTCCTGTGCTGGGTTGATGGCCCTGACAATGAACAAGCGGCCAGTTCGCTGCATTCGTCCCCCCGCCTACGGTAATACCAGGCGGGAGGCGGGATGGCCCGAAGGGGGCGGATTGGTGTTGACGATAAAGGAGAAGGAAAACGTGGAGCTGACCGTGGTCATGCCCTGTCTCAACGAGGCAGAGACCGTGGCGACGTGCGTCCGTAAGGCTATTGGATTCCTGGCCGCGAGCGGCATTAGCGGCGAGGTGGTGGTTGCCGACAACGGCAGCACGGACGGCAGCCAGCAGCTGGCGACCGACGCGGGCGCCCGCGTCGTGCCGATCAGCGAGAAGGGTTACGGCAACGCGCTGATGGGCGGCATCGTCGCGGCCCGGGGCAAGTACATCATCATGGGCGACGCCGACGACAGCTATGATTTCACCAACTTGATGCCGTTCGTTAACGAACTGCGCGGGGGCGCGGACCTGGTGATGGGCAACCGCTTCGCCGGCGGCATCGCCCCCGGCGCCATGCCGCCGCTGCACAGGTACCTCGGCAACCCGGTGCTCAGCTTCGTCGGCCGGCTGTTCTTCCGCAGCAAGATCGGCGACTTCCACTGCGGGCTCCGCGGGTTCAGCCGGGACGCGGTGATGGACCTGCACCTGCAGGCGACCGGGATGGAGTTCGCCAGCGAGATGGTGGTCAAGGCGGCCCTGGCCGGGCAGCGGGTCACCGAGGTGCCGACCACGCTGGCCAAGGACGGCCGGAGCCGGCCGCCGCACCTGCACACCTGGTCGGACGGCTGGCGGCACCTGCGGTTCCTGCTGCTGTTCAGCCCGCGCTGGCTGTTCTTCCTGCCCGGCCTGGTGCTGCTCATCGCGGGCCTGGCCATCGGCGCCATCGTGATCCCGCACCCGTTCACCGTCGGCGCGGTGACCTTCGACGTCGACACGCTGGTCGCCGCCTCGGCGATGGTCGTCATCGGGTTCCAGGCCGTGCTGTTCTGGCTGTTCACCCAGGTGTACGCCGGCTCGGAGGGCTTCTTGCCCGAGGAGCCGAAGGTCCAGCGGCTGCTCGAGAAGCTGAGCCTGGAGCGCGGCCTGATGCTCGGGTTGCTGATCGGTCTCGCGGGCCTGGCGGGACTTATCATCTCGCTGGCGTACTGGAACGGCCAGAAGTTCCACCAGCTCAACTACGAGCATTCGCTCCGGCTGATGATCCCGTCGGTGACCGCGCTGATCGTGAGCTGCCAGGTGATCCTGGGCACGTTCTTCCTGTCCATTCTGGGCATCAAGCACGCGCGCCATCCTGTGATGGTGTCACCACCGTCCGTTCCGGTCGATGATGTTAATTATCGTGAGCAGCAGGCGGCTGCCCCTAGGCTTTAGCCCATGCGCAATATCTTGTCGGCCCCGGCCTGGCCGTACGCGAACGGCCCTCGTCATATCGGTCACGTCTCGGGTTTCGCGCTGCCCTGCGACATGTTCAGCCGGTATCAGCGGATGGCGGGGAACCGGGTGCTGATGGTCAGCGGCACCGACGAGCACGGCACGCCGATCCAGGTGCAGGCCGACGCGGAAGGCGTGTCGGCCCGGACGCTGGCCGACCGCTACAACCGGGTCATCGTCGACGACCTGGCCGGCCTGGGTATGACCTACGACCTGTTCACCCGGACGACCACGCTGAACCACCGCGCGGTGACCCAGGAGATCTTCGTCCGGCTGCTGGAGAACGGCTACATCTTCCCCAAGACCACGCTGGGCGCGATCTCGCCGTCCACCGGCCGCACCCTGCCCGACCGTTACATCGAGGGCACCTGCCCCATCTGCGGTTACCCCAACGCCCGGGGCGACCAGTGTGACAACTGCGGGAACCAGCTCGATCCGGCCGATCTCATCAACCCCCGGTCCAAGATCAACGGCGAGACGCCGTTGTTCACCGAGAGCGAGCAGTACTTCCTCGACCTGCCCGCGTTCGCCGAGGTGCTCGGCGGCTGGCTGCAGGCCAAGGCGGGGCAGTGGCGCCCGAACGTGCTCAAGTTCTCCCTCAACCTCCTGGACGACCTGCAGCCCCGGGCGATCACCAGGGACCTGGACTGGGGCGTGCCCGTCCCGCTGCCAGACTGGCGGGACCGGCCGGACAAGCGGATCTACGTCTGGTTCGACGCGGTGATCGGGTACCTGTCCGCGTCGATCGAGTGGGCCAGGCGCAGCGGTGACCCGGACGCCTGGCGGGCCTGGTGGAACGCCGACGACGCCGAGTCGTACTACTTCATGGGCAAGGACAACATCGTCTTCCACGCCGAGATCTGGCCGGCCATGCTGCTCGGCTACAACGGGCGCGGCGCCCGCGGCGGCACCCCCGGTCCGCTCGGCACGCTGAACCTGCCGTCCGAGGTGGTCTCGAGTGAGTACCTGACGATGGAGGGCCGCAAGTTCTCCTCGTCCCGTTCGGTGGTGATCTACGTCCGCGATTTCCTGGCCCGCTACGACGTCGACGCGCTGCGGTACTACGTGGCCATCGCCGGGCCGGAGA
>Ga0302178_10002464_pt1 | contig 14646 bp, 12 predicted proteins | sample I_Palsa_E1_3_FD_198790 | JGI IMG/M metagenome (GOLD analysis project Ga0302178, IMG submission 198790) | Peat permafrost microbial communities from Stordalen Mire near Abisko, Sweden - I_Palsa_E1_3 | ecosystem: Environmental > Terrestrial > Soil > Palsa > Peat permafrost | place: Sweden... | reverse complement strand
ATATGAGCTGGCAGGCCGGTTTGGGGCTTGGCTTGGGCATCCTGGGTATGCTGGGTTCCGTGTTTACGTTTGGGCAGTCGCTTACGGCGGCGGCGGCCGCAGAAGCCGCTATGACGGCTTCGATGGCGGCGGATTTAACTGCCACCGGCTTAGGCGTGGCGGCCAGTGTCACAAGTGTCGCCAGTGCAACAACCCAGGAATCGAATCCCGAAGCATCGCGGATACTGGGATGGATTTCATTCAGTTTAGGCATCGCGAGCGTCGGCGTACATGCGGGCAATAGGGTTTACGGCAAGATCAAGAAGTCGGCGCCGTACGAACGACTGGCCGGTACGAATGAAATACATAACCACCCTACTACACGATCCGAGATAATAGATAGAGGCATACATCTTGGCAGCGGAGCAGTAGGCAGCGCTTATAAAGTTGACGTTGGCACTGCAGGGGCGCCAAAGCACATGGTATATAAAATATACCATAAAGCGCCCAAACCATTTGAAGCCCCCAGCCGAGTGGCGAAAGTGTGGAATGAATTTTACAGCTCAGCCTACAGAGAGACGAATCCTGAATTCAGTGCATTTTTAAAAACCAATTTTGCCAATGCTGAAATGGTCAAATTAAATGATGGTAGCGAGGTTTTAAAGACCCCTTTTATTACAGGGGTTAACGACCATGATTACGATTATGAAAAGCAGCTGTCTGATGAGTTGTATACATTTTTCAATAGAACTATGCACGATTTAAATGATGGAAATATAAAAATAATCAATTTCAATAATGTGAAATACGCCGTTCCCATTGATTTCGATTTGGTAATATCAGATCTAACTCCGTCAAGAGGAGGATCTTTTTCAAGCAATTATTTTCACGATGATTATTACCCCAGTGATGAGTAAGCATCAAGTGCCGGCTCGGTTACACGAAGGGCGCTATCTGCCCCGATGCGACGACGCCCCAGCGTCGCCAACCAGCTCATTTGCCCATTGCCAAGCGATATCCGCCGCCAAACCCTCAAGAGGGGCTAAAATGCCAGGTTCTGTGCACCATTTCCCCCAGGCATCACATCTATGCGCTCGCGAATCACCAAACGTCTTCCTCCCGATGCTGAAAAGCTGGTCGAACTCTCCCTGTCGCTGTCCGCATCGGGCAGCCGCACGGAAGACCGTTTCTGGGAAAACCGGGTCGACGCGCTGCTCGCCAAGATCTTGCGCGTCGGCAACCAGCCGACGCTGGACGCGGCACTCGATCATTTGCAACAGCACCACCCCGAAAGCTACGGCGTTCTGGCCGACCAGACGGAAACCGCCAGTGAAGCGCTGGAACTGCCGCATCGAGACGCCCCCTGGCAAGCACTCCTGATCGCAGCGCCGGTGCTCGCCTGGACCCGCTACGCGATTCCGTCGGGGCTGTTACGTGACGACGTAGCACTGGCTTTGTCGGCACACCTGCAAGCGCACGTCTTGGCGGCCGACACACGGGTATCACTGGCGCCATTTTTGTACAGTATCGATCAATTGCCGCGCCACCATGTCGAGGTGTCAAAACTGACCCAACTGCTGACCCAAGCCGCGCTAACCGGGCAAGCAGCCAAGCTCAATTTGTCCGGCATGCCGGAAACCGCCCCGATCCTCGCCGATCCCCGATTTATCCTGGCCGTGGTTGCCAGCCCGGTCGGCGCTCCGCTATTTCGTTGGCAGGAAGAAAGCGACGGCCACAAAATTGCCCGTGAAACCTGCCTCGAACAATGGAAGCTCCAGGGCGGCGCCAATTTGGCGGCGGTATTCCCCGGTTGCGAATTTGAATGCCTGCTGCCCGACGCGTATTATTCGGCCTGCCGCGACGCCGACGAACGCGTGCGACCGCATACAGTACGCACAGCGGTGCGCTATCTGCAGGATATTCTGACCACCACGCCGGCGGAGTTGCGCGCCGTGGTCGGCGGCTTCGGCGAGCGCCGTATCGACGAATACAGAATCGGCTTTACCCGGCGCGGCAGCAACGATGTTCTATATGGCGTGATCTGGCCGCTCTATGGTCATGAGAACGGCGAGACAGGCGCCCCGGTAGACCCCGTGGAAGACGATATCGATCCGCTCGACGCCGTCATCGCGCTACTGAAGGAAACCGGCATCACCGAAATCCGCAAACATCAGGGCTGCTTCGAACCCGAATATTGCGACGATTGCGGCGTGCCGCTCTATCTCGATCCGCTCGGAGAAATCGTCCACGCCGAAATGCCGGATGACGCCGAACCGGTGCAACCGCACTTTCATTAAATGAATTCGGATCGACGGCGCGCCAAGCAAAAAGACACCGTCGATCCGCCTGCACCGCATTCAGATTTTTCTGTATTTCAGCCTTAAATCAGGCTATATCCTCCATCCCTGTGTCCTATATGACTTTCGGATAGGACGCGCCCCTTGGCCTATTTTGTCATCATGCGCTTGACGGCATGGCGGGCCATCGTGCAATCACCTGCACGACGCGCTTCCTGCTATCACTCCAAGTTATCAAGTCAAGCAGCAACAGGGGGATGGCATCATGATTTTCTGCGTTCTACACGAACAATCTGAACGACGCGAAGGGCTAAAAGCTCTTTTGCGCCAAGTCAACCGGCAGGCCACGGCGCTCGATGCCCGTGACTGGCAGCAAGCAGGACTCCTTATCGCACGCACCAATCCAGATCTGCTGGTGATCGATTGGCACAACACCGCGATGCACGTCGCCGATCTCTCACGCTTTATGCGCGATCACCCCAAACTACCGGCCGCGGTCTTGGCCGATGACGCAGCGGCCGATGCGGTTGCCACGTTTATGCACGCGGGCGTGTTGGGTGTTATTCCACGTGACTTGGCGCCGCGCTTGATCGTACGCGCTTTCGAATTAGTTCTGTTAGGTGGCCACTACGTGCCCGCGCAGGCGCTCGACATCGGCCTACCCCACACACCGCCCTACCCTTCACGCCACGATGTCGAAGCGCCTGCACTGCCGCGCCGTGCCGATCTTGAGGGTCGGTCACCGCTATCGCCGCGCCAGCATCAAATCATGCACCTGGTGCATCTGGGCAACACGAATAAGGTCATCGCGCGCGCACTCGGCATTAGCGAAGGTACCGTCAAAATTCATCTCTCCAGCATGTTCCGCTTGCTAGGCGCGACCAACCGCGCGGCGGCTGTCGCCATCTACAACGGCTGGCAATTCAATGACTTGAACGTGCTACGCAGCGCCAACCCTGCACTCGGAAATTCCGCCAAGGCATGCCGGCCTATCAGGCGGACAAACAAGCCGGCCAATAACACGCCAACATGGTTGCTTGCGGCCGAACCTCAAACGCGCTACCGTGCGGCGAAATCCGACTACCCGGCATCGGAAACTTTATCGAGCCCCCTGCACGAGTCTTACCAGACTGCGCGCAGCGAAAAAAGCTAGCCTCACGATCGACACCGCGGCACTGTGTCATACCAACAGGTCGCGGCATTGATCAAAACAGGATTTCCGATGAATGTTTTATAGACGGTATGCCGTGCCGACATCGTGTTTTACGTTAAGATTGAACTTCCTCTACCCATCAGGTCTCTGAACCAACCTGATCAGCTCAGATTTCTATTCAATGCCTCGTATTTATATGTCGTTCCGATGGCGGCTCGTAGTCGGGACGCTGTCCCAGATGTTACTTTTCATGCCCGCGGCCTCTGCACAGGCAGACCAGCTAGAACAGCATGACAGCTTGGTTGAAAAATACATCACCGAGCAACATGCAAGTCCGCTCGTCGCCGATTGCGCCGCGCATGCCGTTTTCGTTGTCAGCACCTCAAGTTTCTACGATCACGCGGACTTTGCAGACGACGCACTCGACGATCAGCATGCCACCGTGCAGCCGTGGAATGATGCGTTCGACAATGGCAAGCAAAGAATCAAGGTTGACACCATCGTCACCGTCGATGGCCTCGGCTTCCGCAAATCAGGGCACGGGGAACAAGACCCACTGAAATTCAAGTGCGGTTTTTTTGACAATAAACTATTGGCATTCTCGTATAACGACCCGGTCCCTCCCGCGGTTGCCGCCAGCACGTCGAAGCATCATGGCAAGGGTGGCAGAAACAGCCATGGGGGCAAGAACGTTCACGGCACGAAAAACGCCAAGACCACAAGCCACAAGAGCACAGCGCATGCGGCTGGCACCGTGAAATCAGCGACCTCGAAAGCGACTAGCTCGAAGACCGGCGCAGCAAAGAAAGCGCCGGCCAGCACCCAATAGACGCGTCACGGCGCCCACGCATCATCCGGTGGGCTGCGACATATCGCCGCGCCGCCCATCGCCAATAGGTCTTTCGTATGCGAGCGCCTTGATGCGCCTATCAGCGGCGCTCGCACAACGCATCGATGTCAGCGGGTCGCGGCGGCTGAACCCGGCCCGAATGCCTCGATCTGCCGCAAAATTGCGCCCAGCATGGCGGCCCCAAGCGACGCGCTGCGCGCCCCGCTCCAACCCTGAAGCGGCTCAGGCAAATTGGCGTTGTCCTTAAACGGCATTTCCAGGGTCAGCGACAAACACGCGAATGTATGACTGATGTATTTTGACGCAAGCTTGAGCGCGTCTACGCGATACTTGTCGCTCGAATAACCATATTGGGTCTGGAAGTCCGGGCTCACCGCCTTGAAAAAATCGACAAAAGCGTCTTGCTCACGCCGCTGGCGCTCGTCGAAATTCGGCAACACGTCGCTACCCGCCACAAATACATAGGGCAAAGCTTCGTCGCCATGGATATCGAAGAACATATCGCAACCCGCCGCGTGGATCGCATCACGCACCAGCAACACTTCCGGGCTGCGCTGCGCATCGGGTTGCAGCCATTCGCGGTTCAAATTGGCGCCGGTGGCATTGGTGCGCAAATTACCGAGTACCGAGCCGTCGGGATTCATATTGGGCACGATATAAAACACCGCTTGCTCGCGCAAGCGCGTCACGACCGGGTCGCCGGCCCAATCGCCCTGGCCGGTCAAGCGCTTCAACAAGCCTTCGGCAAACCATTCCGCCATGGTCTCGCCCGGATGTTGGCGCGCGATAATCCAGATACGCGACTTAGTCGGCGCGGCCACCCCCACCGTGACGACCGTCATCGGCCGCCCTTCCACCGTGGCGCCCAGATCCGTCAGCGTGACGCCCGGCAAGTGCTGTAACGAACCCAACCAGCCGGTATGACGCTCCTCGCTGTATGGCTCGAAGTAAGCGTAATAGATACTGGCATGCTCAGGCTGATGTTGTATCGTCATCACCTGGCCATCGTAAGATGTCGGCACGCGAAACCAATGTTGTTTGTCGTAACTGGCAACCGCCTGATATCCGCGCCAGCCTTCGGCAAAGGCGCATTCCGAGGCATTCTCGAAAATGATGCGGCAGGATTTGCCGGCCGCGCCGGTCAGGCGAAAATAAAACCATTGAGCAAAGTCGGCGTGGCTATCCGGACGGATTTTCAGGCGAATGGCATTTGCGTCTTCGCACGACACAACTTCGATTGCACCTGCATCGAATTGGCTGGTAATACGCAGCGGCTGGGTGGCAATAGTGGGAACGCTCATCGAGGGAGAACCTTGGATAAAGGATTTAAATAGTATGGGGTCGCAGTGGCTTGTGCCCACTGCGGCCTGCCCCAACATACAGGTCGTTTTTTAGCGTGAAGCCCGACAATCATTCGAGGCGGCGCCGGAAAACCCAGCTCGACGGGTTCGAAATTTCAGGGTCGAAGGCGTACCCGTCGGTGTCGAAACCTAATAACTCGCGCGCATCGGTAATCTGATTCACGGCAGCATAGCGCGCCATCAGGCCGCGTGCGCGCTTGGCATAGAAGCTGATGATTTTGTAACGGCCGTTTTTCCAGTCCTCGAATACCGGTGTAATAACGGGCGCCGTCAACAACTTGGGTTTCACCGATTTAAAATACTCTTCCGACGCCAGATTCACCAATACCGAATCCCGGCCGCCTTTGGCCGCCAGCTGGGTATTCAGCGCATGGGTCAAGCGCTCGCCCCAGAAACCATATAAATCACGGCCACGGGCATTAGGAAAACGGGTGCCCATTTCAAGCCGATATGGCTGCATCAGGTCCAGCGGCTTCAGCAAGCCATACAGACCGGACAGGATGCGGATATGATTTTGCGCGTAATCGAGCGCAGCTTCCGGCAGAGTGGCGGCATTCAGCCCCTCATAGACATCGCCATTGAATGCAAAAATGGCCTGCTTGGCGTTGGTGGTGTCGAATTCTTCGACCCAGCTGGCGTAACGCTCGAAATTCAATTGCGCCAAAGGGTCCGAAATTTTCATCAAGCCGGCGATCTGCGGGGGATTCAAGGTACGCAGCGCTGCAATCAACTCGGCCGAATCCGGCACGAAATCGGGCAAGGTGTGATGCTTGACCGGTGCCGGCGTCTCATAATCGAGCGATTTGGCCGGCGAAAGTACGATTATCATAGAGGTCCGCAAAACGAATAAGCCTTTATTCTAACGAATGGTACCCGACCACGTGACCGATTCAATTTCCACCGCCGTGACCAGCCGCCTCGAAAACGCCGACAATTTCGCGGCAAGCCTGGCTGAGCCTGCCTGCCGGGTGATTCTCGACTCGAATATCTGGATCGACATTCTGGTGTTCGACGATCCCGTGTCGCGCCCCATCGTCACCGCACTGGAGTCCGGACGTCTGTGCGCCCTGATCGATACGCGCTGTCTGGCCGAATTAAGCTACGTTCTCGACTATCCGCAATTTGCCCGCCACGCAGTCGACAAAGCCCATGCGCTAGCCCGAGTGGCCACACTCTCACAACAACTCGTCTGGGCCGAACAAGAAGACCGGCCGGCTTTGCCAAAATGCAAAGATAGGGACGACCAGAAATTCCTGGAGCTGGCGCAGGCTGCAAACGCTGACTGGCTGGTATCGAAAGATCGTGCGCTACTTAAATTATCGCGCCGCACCGCGCGCGATTTCGGTTTCCGGATTGGCGTGCCGGCCAGTCTGGTGTCTGCCTGCGGCCTTGACCTGGGAGCCGCGCCCGTTATCGTCTGAAATCTCTCGCACTTCAGCGCGGCCGTTCAGACCCGATTACAATCATCACTTCGTTTTCTTTGTATTTTTAGAGCCGCTATGAACGCCCCTCATCCCCGCACAATGCTGTTGAATTCCCGCCTACCCAAGGTCGGCACCACGATTTTCAGCGTGATGTCGGCACTCGCCGCGCAAAAAGGCGCCGTCAATCTGGGGCAAGGTTTCCCCGATTTCGAGTGTGCCCCAGAAATCATCGATGCGGTAACCGAGGCGATGCGGGCGGGTCATAACCAGTATCCGCCGATGGCCGGCGTGCCCGCCTTACGCGCCGCCATTTCCGCCAAAATCGAGGCGCTGTACGGCTGTCAATACAATGCCGAACACGAAATTACCGTCACGGCGGGCGCCACCCAGGCCTTGGCCACCACGATATTCTCGGTGGTCCATCCAGGTGACGAAGTGATTGTGATCGAGCCGGTCTTCGACTGCTATGTCCCCACCATCGAATTGGCCGGCGGCATCCCCGTATTAATTCCCTTGGAAGCCCCAGCCTATACCCTACCGTTCGAGCGCATCGCTGCCGCGATCACGCCAAAAACCCGCTTGATCATGATCAACACGCCGCATAACCCGACGGGCACCATCTGGACTGAAGCCGATATGCACAAGCTCGAGGATATCGTGCGCGGCACCGACATCCTGATTTGTTCTGATGAAGTGTACGAGCACATGGTGTACGACGGAGTGCGCCACGAAAGCGTGGCGCGCCACCCCGAACTCGCGCGACGCAGCTTTGTCATTTCGAGCTTCGGCAAAACCTACCATGTGACAGGCTGGAAGGTCGGCTATGTGGCAGCGCCTCGGGCCCTGACCGATGAATTCCGCAAATTCCACCAGTTCAATGTATTTACCGTCAACACCCCGATGCAGCACGGGCTCGCCAAGTTTATGGCCAACCCGGCGCCCTATCTGGAGTTGTCGGCGTTCTACCAGCAAAAACGCGATTACTTCCGCGCGGGCCTGGCCGGCACGCGCTTCAAACTACTACCCTGCACCGGCACCTATTTCCAATGCGTCGACTATTCGGCCATCAGCAGTATGCCGGAAGCCGATTTCGCGCAATGGCTGACAGCGGAAATCGGCGTGGCGGCAATCCCCGTCTCGGCTTTTTATCAAGCCGGCCACGAATCGGGCGTGGTGCGCTTTTGCTTCGCAAAACGGGAAGAAACCTTGGCGCTGGCGCTCGAGCGGCTGGCCAAAGTCTGATAGCGACCGACACGCCATCATGATTCACATGCCGGAAAACTGCGCATGCGTCATCGCCAATCGGGTTGTTTATTTTTTTCGATAAACGCCCGGCGGTCCGCCTCGACCTGCTGCGCCGCAGGACGAAGACCGACGAGTTTCGCATAGGTTTTCCAGTCGATGCCGGCATCGAGTACAAAGTCTTGACCGAAAACCGCTTTAGTGGCGAGCGCAATGATAGGTAGATGAATCGACGCCACGATATCGGCCAAGCCAAACGTCTTGCCGCCGAGATAGGGCGAAAATGTCGCGATGCGCAGAAAACCTTTGAGATGGTGCGGCAGCTTTTTCTGGACCCGCTCGCGCATATATTCGCTGACTTCAGCGCCGAAAAAAGCCTGGCCATATAGCTCTCGCGCCAGCAACTCAAGATGTAATTCCAGATACGTGATCAGCTCGCGCTGCTTGGCCGCGGCAAACGGGTCGGCGGGTAGCAGCGGGGTTTGCGGGTAGGCGGCCTCAAGGTAATCGACAATCGCCTGCGATTCCGTCAGCGTGCCCATCGGGGTTTCGATAAACGGCACTTTGCCCAATGCCGTTCGGCATAAGGTCGCTTCGTCCTGGCCCGGCATCACCACGACTTCCTCGAAAGGAATGCCTTTTTCGAGCAGCACGAATTTAACTTTATTGTAATAGTTCGACAATGCGAACCCGCAGAGCTTAATCATGCTTGTCTCCTGTGTCGGCCAGAGTTGGTGCTTTAGCACTGACTCTGGTTCCATGCCGCCCCTCGGGGGCCGCGAACGTTGAGCATCGGGGTGGTTCATACTCTCCTTTATCTGCCGGATAATGAGAGAAAATCGGCGCTGCAACGGGTTTGCCACAACAGCGTAAAACTGTACGCCCGTGCTATTCTAATTCACACATTCGACCTCTCGCAAACCGTCATGACAACACATGAAATTTCGCTTCAAACCTTGGGTATCGTAGGCGCAGGCGCCATGGGTCGCGGCATCGCTCAAGTCGCCGCCCTCGCAGGTCTGCAGGTTCACCTCTACGACACCAATCCGGATGCCGCAGTCACTGCCCGTGCGACGCTTGCGGCCACCTTGGAAAAACTGGCGGCCAAAGGGCGTCTGGCACAGAGCGAGGCCGATGCGGCACTGGCGCGCATCGTTGCTTGCCACTCGCTCAAAGAATTTGCCGATTGCGATGTCGTGGTTGAAGCCATCATCGAAAAACTCGATATCAAGTGCGCCCTACTGCAACAACTCGAAGCCATTGTCAGCCCGTCCTGCTTGCTGGCGTCAAATACCTCGTCGCTATCCATTACAGCGCTGGCGGCGGCTTGCAAGCACCCCGAGCGCGTTGCGGGTTTGCATTTTTTCAACCCGGTCCCCTTGATGAAAGTAGTGGAAGTGATCGACGGCCTACGCACCGACCCACGTACCACTGAAGCCTTGCTGCAACTGGTGCGCGCTATGGGCCATGCGCCCGTGCGTGCAAAAGATATGCCCGGCTTCCTCGTCAATCACGCCGGGCGTGGCATGAATACTGAAGGTTTGCGGATTGCCGGCGAAGGCGTCGCCAGCTTCGCCGACATCGACCGCGTGATGCGTGAGCAGGCCGGCTTCAAGCTCGGTCCGTTCGAACTGCTCGATCTGACAGCGCTTGATGTGTCGCATCCCGTGATGGAATCGATCTACCACCAATTTTACGAAGAACCGCGCTTCAGGCCGTCGCCGATTACTGCAATTCGGCTGGCCGGCGGCATGCTGGGCCGCAAAACCAACGCCGGCTTCTATCACTATAGCGAAGACGGTCGGCAGGTGCCGGTGCCCGAACCGCTCGCGCCGTTCACCTTGCCAAGCCGCGTTTGGGTCAGCCGGACTCACACGGCAGCCTTTCAGGCAGTGTGCGAACTAATACGCGCCGTCGGCGGCAAGCTCGACGACGCAGAACACCCCGCCGCAGATTCGCTGATTGTCGTCACACCTTTCGGCCTCGACACGACCAGCGCCGCTGTGGGCGAGCATCTCGACCCGGCCCGCACCGTCGCGATCGACGCCCTGCAACCGTTCGCGCCCGGCCGCCGCCGCACCCTGATGACCAGTCCGGCCACCACCCATGCGTCGCGCGATGCCGCGCATGCTTTATTTTCGGCCGACGGCACACCTGTCACCGTAATACGCGATTCGGCCGGATTTATCGCCCAGCGCATCATTGCCATGATCGTCAATATCGGTTGCGATATCGCCCAACAACGCATTGCCACACCGCACGATATCGACCTCGCGGTCACACTGGGGCTCGGCTATCCGATGGGGCCGCTGGCCCTCGGCGATGCCTTCGGCGCTGCGCAAATTTTACTGATTTTGCGCAATTTACAAACGCTGTCCGGCGACCCGCGCTATCGTCCGTCGCCCTGGCTAACGCGCCGTGCGCAGCTTGGCTTGTCCTTGACCTGCGACGAATCCTAAGGAATCCCTATGGCAGCAGAATTACTGTCCGAACGGCGTGACAGCACCTTGGTGTTGACGCTGTCGAACCCCGGCGTGCGCAATGCCTTGCACCCCGACATGTATGTAGCCGGTATCGAAGCCTTCGAAATCGCCGAGCGCGATGCCGGAATACGGTCCGTGGTGCTGACGGGCGCGGACGATTTTTTCTGCGCCGGCGGCAATCTCAACCGCCTGCTCGAAAACCGCGCCAAGGACCGCGGCGTCCAAGCCGCAAGCATCGATATGCTGGCCACCTGGATCAGCGCGATACGCGCCTCATCCAAACTCGTGATTGCGGCGGTGGAAGGCGCGGCGGCCGGCGCCGGTTTCTCTCTGGCGCTGGCCTGCGACATGCTCGTGGCGGCCGACAACGCCAAATTTGTGATGGCATATGCACGCGTGGGTTTGACGCCCGACGGCGGAGGATCGTGGTTTTTAAGCCGTAGCCTGCCACGTGCTCTGGCCAGCGAAATCCTGATCGAAGGCAAACCCGTGGACGCTCAGCGGCTGCACCAAGTCGGCCTCGTCAACCGCATCGTTAAACCCGGTACAGCACGAGATGCCGCGATAGAATGGGCGGAGCAACTTGGCCAGATCTCGCCCGCCGTGGTGGCACGTCTAAAAGGTTTGATCGAGCAAGCCGGCACGCAGGGGCTCGCCGACCATTTGATCAGCGAGCGCGATTGTTTTGTCGACTCGCTTCATCACCGCGACGGCCTCGAAGGCATTACCGCCTTCCTCGAAAAACGCCCGGCGCGCTACTAAAAGTCACCTCAGGAGGAGACGATGGCCCAAGATTTTTCGGCATTCGAAGGAACGCGCGCCATCACGCCCCAGCATCAATTCGACAGCGCTGTGCTTGAGCGCTGGCTCAAGCAACACGTAGCCGGCTTCGAGGGACCGCTACACGCCGAGATGTTTGCCGGAGGCCAGTCGAACCCGACCTATAAGCTGACCACGCCGGCCGGCACTTACGTGATGCGCACCAAACCTGGACCGGTCGCCAAACTGCTGCCGTCGGCCCATGCAATCGAACGCGAATATCGGGTGATGGCGGCTTTGGCCGACACCGATGTGCCGGTCGCCCGCATGATCGCGCACTGCGATGACGAGTCGCTGATAGGCCGCGCCTTCTTCATTATGGAATACGTCGCGGGCCGCGTGCTGTGGGACCAGAGCCTGCCCGGCATGACACCCGCCGAGCGCGGCGCCATTTACGATGAAATGAACCGGGTGATTGCCGCCCTGCATAGCGTCGATGTGAGCGCCGTGGCCCTGGCCGATTACGGCAAGCCCGGCAATTACTTCGGCCGCCAAATAGCCCGCTGGAGCCGCCAATATCTGGCCTCGGAAACCGAACCGATTGCCGCGATGAATGCGCTAATCGACTGGTTGCCGCACCATATCCCGCAGCAAGACCCTGAGCCCATAGCAGTGGTACACGGCGACTTCCGGCTCGACAACCTGATCTTTCACCCCAGCGAGCCGCGCGTGCTGGCGGTGCTCGACTGGGAACTGTCGACCTTGGGCGACCCGCTTGCCGACTTTGCCTACCACTGCATGAGTTGGCATGTTACCCCAGGACAATTCCGCGGCATCGCCGGGCTCGATTGGAGCATGCTTGGGATTCCTGACGAAACCAGCTATATCGCGCGCTATTGCGCACGCACCGGCCGCAGTATCGTCGGCGACTGGCATTTCTATCTGGCTTACAACATGTTCCGCATCGCCGCCATCCTGCAAGGCATTGCGCGCCGTGTGGTCGACGGCACGGCCTCCAGTGCGCAAGCACGCGCGGCCGGCGACAGTGCACGGCCAATGGCGGAGTTGGCTTGGCGCTATGCTCAACTGACTGGTTGATCGCACCCATCCCCTACGAGGTGATTTATGCATTTCGATTACAGCCCCAAGGTTCAAGCCTTGCGCCAGCGCCTGCTGGATTTTTTCGAGCAACAGATCTACCCGAACGAAGCCTGCTTTTACGCCGAAATCGAAGCCAATCGCACCGCCGGCAATGCCTGGCTGCCGACACGCGTGGTCGAGGAACTGAAAGCCGAAGCGCGTGCAGCCGGCCTGTGGAATTTGTTTTTGCCCGAGTCAGCGCGTGGCGCCGGCTTGAGCAACCTCGAATATGCGCCTTTGTGTGAAATCATGGGCCGGGTCCCTTGGGCGCCCGAGGTCTTCAATTGCAACGCGCCCGACACCGGCAATATGGAAACGCTGGAACGCTACGGCAGCGAGGCGCAGAAACAAGCTTGGCTCGCGCCGCTATTGCGCGGCGAGATACGCTCCGCATTTCTGATGACGGAACCCGATGTCGCCTCATCGGACGCCACCAATATCGAGTGCAGTATCACCGCCGACGGCAATGACTACCTCGTCAACGGCCGCAAATGGTGGTCGTCGGGCGCCGGCGACCCGCGCTGCGCGGTGTATATCGTGATGGGTAAAACCGACCCCCAGGCGCCGCGCCATGCCCAGCAATCGATGATCTTGGTGCCCGCCAACGCGGCGGGCGTGACGGTGCGCCGGCCGCTCAATGTATTCGGCTACGACGATGCACCGCACGGCCATATGGAAATCACGCTGGAAAACGTGCGAGTACCCGCGACCAATCTGCTGCTGGGGCCGGGGCGCGGTTTCGAAATCGCCCAGGGCCGGCTCGGACCGGGCCGCATCCACCACTGCATGCGGCTAATCGGCCTGGCCGAGCGGGCCCTTGAATTGATGTGCAAACGCAGTTTGCAGCGGGTCGCGTTCGGCAAGCCGATCGCCGCGCAATCGGTGACCCAGGAACGGATTGCCGAAGCACGTTGCAAAATCGAACAGGCCCGCCTGTTAACCCTGAAAACGGCCTATATGATGGACACGGTCGGCAACAAGGGCGCGCGCGGCGAAATTGCCATGATCAAGGTGGTCGCGCCGAATATGGCCTGCGAAGTCATCGACTGGGCGATCCAGGCCCATGGCGCGGCCGGCATGTGCGACGACTTCCCCTTGGCCTATGCCTATGTCAGTGCGCGCACGCTGCGCCTGGCTGACGGCCCCGATGAAGTGCACCGGATTGCGATTGACAAGCTGGAGTTGGCTCGGCATCAATAACGGGCTAGACTATGGGTTCGGATGGATGGCCTACGCAAAGGGGCATCCACTGCAATCCATGTGCCTTGCCGAATGACTCCCCTGCATCCTCACTGACCCGCATCTCCAACAGCGCCCATGCTGGACGCGATAAAAAGCCCACGCCGGCAGGGGCCGCTATCGCTTGATCTGATTATCAAGAAAAACCAAAGGTTAAATAAAGTTAAATAGTCTTATTTCCACAGCTAGAAATATTAAATTGAACTTTTAGTACCTATACTATTTTCATAGATCCCCAATAGAAATTAAGCATCTATATCTGGAACTAAATAATCAAACCAAGACAATTTAGCTTATCGATTTAAAAGCAGCACCGATAGCATTGGACCCGCGAGGCCTGGAGGGCGACTAAACAGTCAGCTCGCCCACCGAAACCACCTCCACCGGCCTGAGATCAGCCAATGACGACAACATCCCCACAATCCAGCCGACTGGCGAATCCGCTTAGAGCAGTGCTCACAAAGCTATATCAATTTCGCAAGGCGCACCTGACCAATTTTTTAAGATTTTACTACTCGCAATTTGGCGAAGACGTCATCATTAGAACTCTTATTGGCAAGCAGCGAGCGGGGTTTTTTGTTGACGTCGGCTGCTATCATCCCAAAAAATATTCGAACACGTATTGGCTGTATAAGCGAGGCTGGCGCGGAATTAATGTCGATATGGAAGCGCATAAAACTGCCCTCTTCGATTTGGCTCGACAGGGCGACATCAATGTC